>Ga0315902_10009365_pt1 | contig 13120 bp, 9 predicted proteins | sample LakEriMetagenome_9_FD_203523 | JGI IMG/M metagenome (GOLD analysis project Ga0315902, IMG submission 203523) | Freshwater fungal communities from buoy surface, Lake Erie, Ohio, United States - Buoy 12 MA117 | ecosystem: Environmental > Aquatic > Freshwater > Lake > Lake biofilm | place: USA... | reverse complement strand
CAATCGCCGCCTACGGCGCGTTCTTTATTCCTAAGAGCTTCGGCATGTCGCTCGCGGCTTCCGGAAGCGCAAACGCGGCGCTGATCGGCTTTCTAGTCTTCTATGTGTCGTGCCTCGCCATCACTTGGTTCGTTTATGCGCGACCCGGCGGTGTGTTGTTCGACGTCGAGAGTAAGCGCGTGCCAGCTGTTGCAGCTGTCAAAGCATCTGCGAATTGAGAGGCAATTGACATGAGCCATACACTCGATCGCCTCGTCTTTTTCACGCGCAAGACTGAGCTCTACTCGGAAGGCCACGGCGTCATGAACGACGAGGATCGTTCATGGGAGGAGGCGTACCGGCGCCGGTGGCAGCACGATAAAATCGTTCGTTCAACGCATGGCGTGAATTGCACGGGCTCTTGTTCGTGGAAGATCTACGTCAAGGGCGGCATCGTTACATGGGAGACCCAACAGACAGATTATCCGCGGACGCGACCGGATTTGCCAAATCATGAGCCGCGTGGCTGCGCACGCGGTGCGAGTTATTCCTGGTATCTCTATTCCGGCAATCGCGTGAAATATCCGCTCGTGCGCGGTCGCCTTATGAAGATGTGGCGCGAAGCGCGTAAAACAATGTCGCCCGTCCAGGCTTGGGCGTCGATCGTCGAGGACCCAACCAAACGCAAATCCTACACCTCCATTCGCGGCGGCGGTGGTTTGGTGCGCGCTGCCTGGGACGAGGTCACTGAGCTAATCGGCGCCGCCAACGCCTACACCGTAAGGAAGCACGGCCCGGATCGGGTGTTTGGTTTCTCGCCGATCCCGGCCATGTCGATGATCTCCTACGCGGCGGGCGCTCGTTATCTGCAATTGATTGGCGGCGCCTGCGGCTCGTTTTACGATTGGTACTGCGACCTGCCGCCGGCTTCGCCGCAAACTTGGGGCGAGCAAACCGACGTGCCGGAATCCGCGGACTGGTACAATTCTGGTTTCATTTTAGTCTGGGGCTCCAACGTGCCGCAGACGCGTACGCCCGACGCGCATTTCTACACGGAGGTGCGCTACAAAGGCGCGAAGTCTGTCGTCATCTGTCCGGACTATTCCGAAGCCTCGAAGTTCGCCGACCTGTGGATCTCGGTGAAGCAGGGGACAGACGCCGCACTCGCAATGGCGATGGGGCACGTGGTGCTGAGCGAGTACCATCGTGACCGGCAGGTGCCTTACTTTCAGGACTACGTCCGTCGCTACACCGACATGCCGCTGCTCGTGCGCCTTGTGAAAAAGGATGGTCGGTACGTGCCCGATCGTCTGGTGCGCGCTTCTGACTTCGTCGATGGCTTGGGCGAAGGCAACAATCCCGACTGGAAGACAATCGGCATTGATGAGGCGACCGGCAATCCGGTTGTGCCGACGGGTTCGATAGGGTTCCGGTGGGGCGAGCAGGGCAAGTGGAATTTGGAAGAGAAAAAGGCCGATGGCGCGCCGGTGAAATTACGCGTTGGACTCAAGGGCGCTCATGACGAAGTCGCCGAGGTGCTGTTTCCCTACTTTGCCAACACCGCATCGAACGGGTTTGCCTCCACCGACCACCCAGACACGCTGATGCGCCGCATTCCGGCAAAGCGCATGATGTTGAAGGACGGCGAGGCGCTGGTTGCCTGCGTCTACGATCTGATGCTCGCCAACTATGGTGTCGACCAGGGCTTCGGCGGCGAGCACATGCCGTCGAGTTATGACGACATCGAGCCCTACACGCCGGCTTGGGCGGAAGCTGTCACGACTGTCCCGCGCAATCAGATCATCGCCGTAGCGCGTGGTTTTGCGACCAATGCGGAAAAGACCAACGGCAAGTCGATGGTGATCATCGGCGCGGCGATGAACCATTGGTACCACATGGATATGAACTATCGCGGGGTCATCAACCTCCTCGCGATGTGCGGCTGCATCGGTCAATCTGGCGGTGGCTGGTCGCACTATGTTGGACAGGAAAAGTTGCGACCTCAGACCGGCTGGGCGCCGCTGGCTTTTGCGACCGATTGGGCGCGTCCGCCACGTCAACAAAACTCAACTAGCTTCTTCTACGCGCATTCTGATCAGTGGCGTTATGAAACGTTGGACGTGAAGGAAATTCTCTCGCCCACCGCGCCGGACGGCGATTGGGGTGCGACTTTCATCGACTATAACGCCAAGGCCGAGCGGATGGGGTGGTTGCCGTCAGCGCCAGCGCTCAAGACCAATCCGCTGGAAGTGGCGAAAGCCGCCGAGCGCGAGGGTATCGATCCGCGCGATTATGCTGTGCGCGAATTGAAGGCCAAGCGGCTCGAGATGAGTTGCATGGACCCGGATCACCCAGACAATTGGCCGCGCAACATGTTTGTGTGGCGCTCGAATTTGCTGGGTTCATCAGGCAAGGGCCACGAATATTTTCTGAAGCATCTGCTTGGGACGACAAACGGCGTGCTCGGCAAAGATCTGGGCTCTACCGGCCGACGCAAGCCTGTGGACGTGAAATGGCGCGACGAGGCGCCGGAAGGAAAGCTCGACCTGCTTGTCACGATCGACTTCCGCATGTCGACGACGGCTGTGTATTCCGACGTCATCCTGCCCACAGCAACCTGGTATGAGAAGAACGATCTCAACACTTCCGACATGCACCCGTTCATCCATCCGCTAACTGCGGCGATCGATCCGGTCTGGGAGTGCAAATCGGACTGGGAAATCTTCAAGGCCATCGCCAAGGCGTTCTCAGAAGTTTGCCCTGAAATTCTTGGCGTTGAGAAGGACGTTGTTCTGACGCCGATCCAGCACGATACCGCCGGCGAAATGGCGCAGCCCTTCGACGTAGAGGATTGGTGGAAGGGTGATTGCGAGCTGATCCCCGGCAAGACGGGACCGCAGATTACAGTGATTGAGCGCGACTACCCGAACGTCTATCGCCGCTTTACTTCGCTTGGTCCGCTAATGGGAAAAGCTGGCAATGGCGGCAAGGGCCTGGGGTGGAACACCGACCACGAAATCGAGCATTTGAAAGCGCTCAATGGCGTGGTGCACGACGGGCCAACGAAGGGCTCGGCGAAGATTGAAACCGACATCGACGCTTGTGAGACCATTCTCATGCTTGCGCCAGAGACGAACGGCGAAGTTGCCGTGAAGGCGTGGCAGTCCTTGGAAAAGCAGACCGGGCGCGAGCACGCACACCTGGCGCTGCCGAAGGAAGACGAGAAGATCCGCTTCCGCGATGTGGTGGCGCAGCCGCGTAAGATCATCTCTTCGCCGATCTGGTCCGGCATCGAGAGCGAGAAGGTTTGCTACAATGCTGGCTATACCAACGTACATGAGCTGATCCCATGGCGTACGCTGACAGGGCGCCAGCAGCTTTACCAAGATCACCTCTGGATGCGTGCCTTCGGCGAGGGTCTGTGCGTCTACAAGCCGCCGATTGATCTCAAGACCACAGGGTTGGCGCACAAGTTCCGCTCGAACGGCGAAAAAGAGATCAGGCTTAACTTCATCACCCCGCACCAGAAGTGGGGCATCCACTCTACCTATTCGGACAATCTGCTGATGCTGACGCTCAATCGCGGCGGGCCAGTGGTGTGGCTTTCAGAGAAGGACGCTGGCCGCGCGGGGATCAAGGACAATGATTGGATCGAGGCGTTCAACTCAAACGGCGCGCTGACCGCGCGTGCTGTCGTTTCTCAGCGTATCCGTGAAGGCACGGTCTTCATGTACCACGCGCAAGAGAAGATCGTGAACACACCCGGTTCGGAGATGACCGGGCATCGCGGCGGCATCCACAACTCAGTGACACGCACGGTGTTGAAGCCAACACACATGATCGGTGGTTACGCCCAGCTGGCCTATGGGTTCAATTATTACGGAACGGTCGGTTCAAACCGCGATGAGTTTGTCATCGTTCGAAAGATGGACAAAGTGGATTGGCTGGACAAGCCGCTCGCCGAAGTGGGGGCGGGCCAATGAAGGTTCGCGCTCAAATCGGCATGGTGCTCAACCTCGACAAGTGCATCGGTTGCCATACGTGCTCAGTCACCTGCAAGAATGTTTGGACCAGCCGCGAAGGCGTTGAATACGCCTGGTTCAACAACGTCGAGACGAAGCCCGGCGTTGGCTATCCGCGCGAATGGGAAAACCAAAAGCGGTGGAATGGTGGCTGGGAGCGGTCGCGGGGCGGAAAGATCCAACCTCGTATGGGCCCGAAGTGGCGGATCCTGGCGAAGATCTTCGCTAACCCAGATTTGCCTGAGATCGACGATTATTACGAGCCGTTCGACTTCGATTACGCGCACTTGCAGACCGCGCCGGAGATGCAGGCGTTTCCAACCGCGCGGCCGCGCTCGCAGATCACTGGTCAGCGCATGGAAAAGATCGAGTGGGGCCCGAACTGGGAGGAGATTCTCGGCGGCGAGTTCTCAAAGCGATCCAAGGATGTGAACTTCGACAAAGTGCAGAAGGACATCTACGGGCAATTTGAAAACACCTTCATGATGTATCTGCCGCGCCTGTGCGAGCACTGTCTCAACCCGACTTGCGTCGCGGCCTGCCCATCGGGCGCCATCTACAAGCGCGAAGAGGATGGCATTGTCCTGATCGATCAGGACAAATGCCGCGGCTGGCGCATGTGCGTGTCCGCATGTCCCTACAAAAAAATCTACTACAATTGGTCGAGTGGGAAATCCGAGAAGTGCACGTTCTGCTATCCACGCATCGAAGTGGGACAGCCTACGGTTTGCTCTGAAACCTGTGTCGGGCGCATCCGCTATCTGGGAGTAATCCTCTACGACGCGGATCGCATCGAGGAAGCCGCCAGCGTCGATGAAAAGGATCTCTACGAAGCACAGCTCAAGGTTTTCTTGGATCCGAACGATCCGGTAGTGATCGCGCAAGCACGTGCTGACGGGGTGCCGGAAGCATGGATTGAAGCGGCGCGGAAGAGCCCGGTCTACAAAATGGCGATGGAGTGGAAGGTCGCGTTTCCGCTGCATCCTGAATATCGCACGCTGCCAATGGTCTGGTACGTGCCGCCGCTGTCGCCGATTCAATCGGCGGCGTCGATGGGTGCGATCGAGCACGACGGCGTCATGCCGGATGTGCGCTCGTTGCGGATCCCGGTGAAATATTTGGCCAATATGCTCACCGCGGGTGAGGAGCCTCCGATCATTGAAGCGCTCGAGCGCATGCTAGCGATGCGTTCGTTCATGCGCTCGAAGTCGATTGACGGCGTGATCGATCATGCGGTTGCGGAGCGCGTGGGTTTAGTCGCGGCGCAGATCGAGGACATGTACCAGATCATGGCGATCGCGAATTACGAAGATCGTTTCGTGATACCGACATCGCATCGCGAAGGCGCCGAGGACGCTTTGGGCATCCGTGGCGCCTGCGGTTTCAGTTTCGGCAATGAAGCGTCGGGCGGCCGCACCGAGCTCGGCTTGTTTGGCAAGACCAAGAACAGCCGGGCCAAGAACCCCATGGAGATTTGAGCATGGCGCAAACCTATCGCGCGCTCTCGGTGCTGCTGAGCTACCCCACCGCCGAAACCGCGGCGCTGATGCCGGCGGCCATCGAGGCGCTCGACGGCGAGCGGCTGGCGCCCGCGGGCCTGGTGCGCCGGCTGGCTTCGCTGGCCTTCGAGCTCTCGCAGCAAGACCTCTATGAGGCGCAAGCGCGTTACGTCGATCTGTTTGATCGCACGCGCTCCTTGTCACTCCAACTTTACGAGCACGTCCACGGCGAAAGTCGCGACCGCGGCCAGGCCATGGTGGAGCTGCTGAGGCTCTATTCCTCGCGCGGTCTTGAGCTGACCGCGAAAGAGTTGCCGGATCATCTCCCGGTATTTCTCGAGTTTCTGTCGATGCTGCCGACCGATGAAGCAGCGGCGCTGCTCGGTGAAGCCGCGCATGTCCTGGAGGCATTGCGAGAGCGTTTGAAAAAGCGCCGGTCCCCGTACGCGCGCGTGTTCGACATCTTGGTGGCGCTGGTCGAAACGAAGCGGAACGCCGCAGCGGTCACCGCTTTGCTACAGGAACCGGACGATGATCCCGATGATCTCGAGGCGCTCGATCGAGCTTGGGCGGAAGAGCAGGTGACGTTTGGACCAGATCAAGTTGGCTGCCCCAAGGCTACCGCGGCAGTCGCGCGCATGGGGGAGGCTAGTCAATGAGCGCAGTACAACAGCCGTTGCGTGTTCTTACGATTGCGCTTGGCGCCTTCGGCGCTTGTTGGGCGGCGCCCTTATCGGCCTCAGCGCAGGCGCAGGCGGCGGGTGATTGGATCGTTGATGCCCGTCTGCGCTACGAGAGCGTTTCGCAGGATGGGCTAAATGATGCCGACGCGCTGACCCTCCGCACGCGCTTTGGTTACGAAACGCGGGCGTTCAACGGTTTCAAGTTCCTCGGCGAGGTCGAGGGCGTGGCCCAGCTGACGGATGATTTCAACGATACGGTGAACGGCAACTCGGGGTTCGCCACCGTGCCAGATCCTGAAACGTTCGAGCTCAATCGGCTGCAAGTAACATGGGCGGGTGAGCACGGCCGGCGTGTCGTGGCGGGGCGCCAGCGCGTCGTCCTCAACAATGCGCGCTTCGTTGGCAATGCGGGCTTCCGTCAAAACGAGCAGACGTTCGACGCACTTCGAGTTGAAGCGCGGCCGTTTGAGCATGCCGCCTTCACCTACGTCTACATCGACAACATTCGCCGAATCTTTGGTGACGACAGCGCTCAGGGTGAGTGGGATAGCGACTCGCACATAGTGCAGGCTGATCTCGATCTGCCGGTCGGACGCCTCAGTGCGTATGGCCTATTGCTCGACTTCCAGAATGCCCCAGCGCAATCGAGCCAAACTTACGGTCTGCGGTGGTCCAATGAATGGCAGGCGGGCGCCTTTCGTCCTCGCGTGACTTTGGAAGCCGCGACGCAGAGCGACTACCGCGGTAACAGTGCGGGTTTTGACCTCGGCTATCAGCATGGCGAACTTGCTGTTCGTCGCGACCGATGGACCGTGAGTCTTGGCGGCGAGCGTCTCGAAGGCGATGACGTTCGCGGCTTCTCCACGCCGTTGGCGACGTTGCACGCCTTTCAAGGCTGGGCGGATGTCTTTCTAGCGACGCCGCCTGACGGCGTCCGCGACCTCTACGCAGGCGTCTCATACGCTACACTGCCTTGGCCGGCGCAGCAGCCTGTTGTGTTCACCGTCGTCGCGCATGACTTCACCGACGATAGCGGCGGTGCCGATTTTGGTTCCGAATTTGATGCGTCTGCTCGTTTCACCCTCAACGAGCGTGTTTCGCTTGAGGCCAGGGCGGCAATGTTCGAGGGCGAGGATCCGCGTTTTGCAGACCGTACCAAGATTTGGTTCGCGGTCGAATATCGACTCTGAGGGGCGCGCCATGGATTGGCTCAATCAGGCACTATTCGGGTTCTACCCGTACATAGCGCTAGCGGTTTTGGTGATCGGCTCAGTGCTGCGCTTTGACCGCGAACAGTACACGTGGCGCACGGGATCGTCGCAATTGCTGCGCCGAAAGCAGCTCGTTCTTGGCTCAATCCTCTTCCATCTAGGCATCCTCGCGATCTTTGCTGGGCACTTCGTCGGTTTGCTGACACCGATCGCAGTGTGGGACGCTCTTGGGGTGACGCACAGCGCCAAGCAGATGCTTGCGATCGTGGCAGGCGGCCTCGCCGGCGCAATGTGCCTCGTTGGTGGTGTGTTGCTCCTGCATAGGCGCGTCTTTGATGCGCGCATTCGCGCGACGTCCAGCTTTGGCGACACCGCAATACTCGCGCTGTTGTTGGCGCAACTCTGTCTCGGTCTCGCCACCATCCCGATCTCGTTGGAGCACCGTGACGGCGGCGAGATGATCAAGTTCATGTACTGGGCGCAAGGCATCTTCACGTTCCGCGCCGGCGCGGCGGAGTACGTGGCCGATGCGCACTGGATCTTCAAGGCGCACCTCACATTGGGCCTAACGATCCTCTTCGTCTTCCCCTTTACGCGGCTGGTCCACATGCTGTCCGCACCAATTTGGTATCTCAACCGCCGTGGGTGGCAGATCGTGCGTTCGAAGCGCCTGGCGGCAGGGCAGGGCGGGCGATGAAACATACCCTCATACAGACCGCACAGGATGAACCCTCAACTGAGGCGTTTTCTGGTTGCAGTCATGGGCCGGTTCCTGCGGCTCGTCGTCCAGCCAACGCCCCGCCGGTGTTCGTGAACGGAGTTGCAATACCGGAGACGGCGATTGCACAAGAGGCGCAGAACCATGACGCCGCGTCCGGCCCTGAGGCTCGCGCGGCAGCCGCGCGCGCGTTGGTCATTCGTGAGCTGCTCTTGATGCGGGCTCGAGCGCTGGCATTGCAGCCGGCGCCTCTGCGAGATGCGCACGGGCGCGAAGAAACCGATGAGGAGGCGCTTGTCCGGCAAGTCCTCGAGCTTGAAGTTGCTCCGGTCGAGCCAAGCGACGCTGAGTGCAGACGCGTCTACGAAGGCGCTGCGTCGCAGTTCGCCGCGCCCGAACTCTACGAAGCATCCCACATCCTGTTTGCCACCGAACATGAGGGAGAGGCGGCCTGGGTCGCCGCTTATGAAAGCGCTGCCGCCGCCATCAAAGCCATCGGCGCGGGAGAGCCGTTCGCCGAGTGGGCGCGCGCATGCTCGGCTTGTCCAACTGCAGAGCAGGGCGGTGCGCTCGGTCAGCTCCAGCGCGGCGACTTGGCCGATGATCTTGAGCGCGCCTTGATGGATCTTAGTCCCGGTGAGATCGGTGCGAAGCCAGTTCGCACCTGCCATGGCTGGCACGTCATTCGTCTCGATCAGCACAGCGCGGCGAAGGAACTCCCGTTCGAAGTCGTCAAGGCTTTCATCAAGGGATCATTGCGCACACGTGCGTGGGCGGCTTCCTCGGCTCGCTATGTGGCGGCGCTTGCGGCGTCGGCTGAGATCGAGGGGCTCTCGCTTTCTTTGGGATCAAAGGCATGAGCCGCGCGATGCAGCTTGGCGAGCTCTTGTCGCTCGGCCAAACCTCTAGCGCCGAGTTGCAGTCTTGGCTGAGCACCGAAGACGCGCGGCTTGAGCAAGAGCTTCAACGCGAGGCCAATCTCCGTGGCGAGACCTTGGCTCAATTCGTTCGCATCGCGGTTTCTGATTTCATGGCGGAAGCCGATGAAGAGACTTGGGCTGACCTGGTTTCAGCGCTGCGCGACGCCAAGGATCCAGGGGCTGCCTGCGTATCGAAGGTCACTACCTTTCGTCTCCAAATGGAGAGTGCGCTATGACCCCCAGCCTGCGTGACGACGGCGCGCGCCGTCCCACGCCGCACGATCCGATTGAATTTATCTTGGCCGAGCATCTCAACCATCGGCGCATGTGCAGGGCCCTTGAGCGCCTTTCTGATGCAACGGAGTTTGACGCGGCTGTCATCACAGCGTTGCTCGATTTCATACGCTTCGATCTCACGTTGCATGTGATCGACGAAGAGGAAGATTTCTTCCCGATGCTCCGGCAGCGATGCCTGCCGGAAGATCTTGTGGAGGACGTGCTCGACCGCCTGACCTCTGAGCATGCCGAGGACAAGGCGCTGTCCGTTCGGGTGCGCGACGTGCTCAACGCCTGCCTCATTATAAGGAAGCCGCCGCACTCCATTGAAGGTGGTGCGGAAGCGTTAGCCGCCTTCGCCAAGCACGAGATGCGTCATCTGACATTGGAGAATGCGGTTGTCGTGCCGTTGGCGCGTCGTCGCTTCGATGCCGAAGATCTCCGGGCGCTGAGCCAGCGCCTAATTGCCCGGCGCCGTCGCGTGACGGCGCCGGACAACTAGCATTACGAACACTTCGAATAGCCGCAATCCAGGCATTTGTCGCATCCCTCGGCGCGGATCAGCGCGGCTGCGCCGCACTTTGGGCAACCTCGCGGTTTCGTCTGCGGCCTAGGCTCATGGGCGACAACGGTCTTGATCGTATCGCTGTCGAGGTGACGCTGGATGACGTCGCCTATGGCGGCGAGCAGAGAAGGCACATAGCGCCCGCCAAGCCAGGCGCCGCCGCGCGGATCAAACACAGCTTTCAGCTCTTCAGCGACGAACGAGACATCGCCGCCGCGCCGGAACACAGCTGAGATCATGCGGGTCAGCGCTAGTGTCCAAGCATAGTGCTCCATGTTTTTCGAGTTGATGAAAATCTCGAATGGCCGGCGCTTGCCGTCTTCCTCGATGTCATTGATCGTAACGTAGAGTGCGTGCTCGCTCTCGGGCCATTTGATCTTGTACGTAGAGCCAATCAACGCGTCGGGCCGTGGGGTGAGATTCATCAGCCTTGTGTCGGTGCCTGTGGTTTCCGCGTCGCTAGGTTTCGCGACGGAGAGAATTGAGCCGGTCACCGCGTTCGGCCGATAGGTCGTGCAGCCCTTGCAGCCGAGGTTGTACGCTTTGGTGTAGACGTCGGCAAAATCCTCGAACGAAATGTCCTCTGGGCAATTAACCGTCTTGGAGATGGAGCTGTCGATGTATTCCTGTGCCACGGCCTGCATTGCCAGGTGATCCGCAGGCGTCAGTGTTTGGGCGCTGACGAAGCTATGATCTGGAGGAAGGGCATCCCCCTTAAGTTTCTTCCAGAGCGTCAGCGCGTAGTCTTGAACCGGTTCTTCAACGAAGGAATTGTCGGGTTGGCGCACACGGCGTTGGTACGAGAAGGCAAAGACGGGCTCGATGCCGGATGAAGTATTGCCGGCCAAGAGCGAAATCGTGCCGGTCGGCGCGATTGTGGTGAGGCAGCCGTTGCGCAAGCCGTGTTCTGCGATCATCGCTCGCGTCTCGGCGTCGAGCGACGCTGGGGTAGGACGATCAAGAATGGCCTGTTCATAGGCGGGGAAAGAGCCTTTCTCCGCGGCAAGTTCAGCAGAGGCGCGGTAGGCGGCTGTCCGGATCGTGTCGAGCCATCGGCGCGTGAGCGCCACACCGTCGGCTGCTCCATAACGCGCGTTGCAGAAGATCAGCGCATCGGCCAGCCCTGTGATGCCGAGGCCAATGCGCCGTTTGGCCTTGGCCTCTTCCTCCTGCTCGCGCAGTGGGTAGCGCGAGACGTCGATCACGTTGTCCAAGAAACGAACGGCTGTGGTTGTGAGATCAGCCAGTCGCGCTTCATCTATCCGCGCGTTGGGTTCAAATGGAGTCTCAACCAATCGAGAGAGGTTGATTGAACCGAGCAGACACGCGCCATAGGGCGGCAATGGTTGCTCCCCGCAAGGATTGGTGGCCGAGACGGTTTCACAATAAGCTAGGTTGTTAGAGGCGTTCACGCGGTCGATGAAAATGACGCCTGGTTCTGCAACGTCATAGGTCGCCCGCATCAGTCGCGCCCAGAGATCGCGCGCTCGCACAGTGCGATAAATCTCGCCGTTGAACTGCAATGGCCAATCCTGGTCTGCCGTGAGCGCGGCCATAAAGGAATCGGTCACCAACGCGGATACATTGAAATTGCGCAGTCGTGTCGCGTCGCGCTTGGCGTCAATAAAGTCTTCGATGTCCGGATGATCGATGCGTAGGCAGGCCATCATAGCGCCGCGACGCTGGCCTGCAGACATAACCGTCCGGCACATGGCGTCCCAGGCATCCATGAAGGAAAGTGGACCGGAGGCCTTTGCGCCGACGCCCCGCACTGGCGCGCCTGCCGGTCGAATGGTTGAGAAGTCCATGCCGACGCCGCCGCCTTGCTGCATCGTCAGCGCCGCTTCCCGCAGATGCTCGAAGATGCCGTCGAGATTGTCCGGGATCGTGCCCATGACAAAGCAGTTGAACAGGGTCACCGCTCGGCCGGTGCCGGCGCCCGCGATAATCCTGCCCGCGGGCAAGAACTGGAAATCTATCAGCGCCTCATGAAACTTCTCGCGCCAGCGCTGTCGTCCAGGCCCAAGCTCAGCGTCGGCGATAGCAGAGGCGACGCGCGACCATGTAGCCTCAACATCCGCATCACCTTCACGGCCCTCGTTGAGGAAGCGGTATTTGGCGTTCCAAATTTCCGCGGAGATGGTGGCGTCGAACGGCATTGCATTCTCCATACGTGCATTCGCTGCATCGACGACTACTCTCGGTGAGTCTCTCGTAATGGAGAGGTAAATTGCGGGGTCACGCGACAACGCAGCGCAGATGTTGGCATTTGTCGGTTCGCGACTTGATAGTCGTCAATCGAGGCGACGCAGATAGCGTGCCGAGCGCTGGTGTTTCTATGACTCGCAACAGCGTCGAAAGCGTTGCGATCTCTCTTGATGATGATCAAATAGATCGTCGGCACAGCTCGATCACAGCTTTGTCTTGCCGGGCGGCGTGCTGCACCCACGATCGCATGCCAGATCCCCACTCGACATAAAGTAGTCCCGAGAGTGCGGCGAGCGCGGGTTGAAGCTCAAGCGCGTAGATGTCGTCGACGCGATCTGAGGGCTCGCCAAAGCGCTGAAGCTGGCGCCCCACACATTGCTTGAGCCTTAGCCAACCTTTGTAGAGGCCGTCGGATTTGTCGCTTACTATTGCAGATGAGCCCGCGAGCGGACCGTTAGGCCGCCCGCCCGCGCGCTTGCATGCTTAGTCGAGATCGTCGTCAGGCGGCCTGCGCTCGCGCGCATAAGGCTTGTCGAAGATGCCTTCGGTGCCGGGGATGCCTTCGAGCGGATCGATCGAAAGTAGCTGGCCCTCGGTCGCCGCTTCCCATTCAGCTAATTGCATCGGCGAATAAATCACCAAAACGCCACCGCCGGCCGGTGCTTGCACTGTCGGCTTCAGCATGCCCACCTTGTCGAGCAGCGCGATGCATCGGCGTAGGTCTTTGTCGTCGGCGTCTTCTCTCATGGCGCGCTGGAAGATTTTGCGAACCACGATTTCCTTGTTCGCCATTTTGACGGGCCCGCGTTTGGTGCGCACCACTTGGTCTTCAGACGCGACCTGCTGGACGATATCCTCAAGCGCCTTTTGTCTCTCTTTGAGTTTTTCTGCCTCTTTTTCCTTGCGCTCGAGTTTGTTCAGGCGGCGCTTTCTGTGGCCGCCACTCGGGCAGCCCGATTGGCCCTTTTTGAATTGGTGCTTCTTCGGCGGCTTGCAGTAGCCCCCGCCGCCATCGTCGTCGTCGTCGTTTTGGCCGGTC
>Ga0315902_10009363_pt1 | contig 13121 bp, 10 predicted proteins | sample LakEriMetagenome_9_FD_203523 | JGI IMG/M metagenome (GOLD analysis project Ga0315902, IMG submission 203523) | Freshwater fungal communities from buoy surface, Lake Erie, Ohio, United States - Buoy 12 MA117 | ecosystem: Environmental > Aquatic > Freshwater > Lake > Lake biofilm | place: USA... | reverse complement strand
GGCAGTTGACTGCAATCAAGATGCAGCGGTTGCAACCGGCCCGGATGGGTGATCCCAACCTCGCGATCATCGCCGGTTCAGGAGTGCTGCCCGGCCTTCTCTCCCAGGCCCTCAGCGCGGCCGGCCGCTCCCACCTCTGCTGCCACCCCCACGGCATCCCGGTGGAGCTTGAGGATGCGGAGGAGTTTTATTTCGAGCGCGCGATCTCCTTCTTTCGCTCCCTGGAGGCTCGGGGAGTCCGCCAGGTGGTGATGGTGGGCAAGTTCCATCGCCCCCGCCATCTCAATCCCCTGCGTTTCGAGAGCTCCACCCTGCTGGCCGCTCCGCGGATCCTGGCCTCCCTGCGCAAGGGCGACGACGCCTCCCTCCGGGCCCTGGCGGAAATCATTGAAGAGCTCGGCCTGGAGGTGGTGGGCGTCGAGGATGTCGCCCCCAGCCTGTTGCCCGAACCGGGTCTGTACGCCAGCAAGGTTCCCAGCGACCAGGATCGCGCCGATGTGGAGCGCGCGGCCTACATCGTGGAGGCGATCTCGGCGGTGGATGTGGGCCAGGGGGCCGTGGTGGCCGGCGGACTCTGCCTGGCCACCGAATCCCTGCCCGGCACTGACGCCATGCTCGAGTGGGTGGCAGCGATCCGGGATGACCAGCCCTCCGGCAGCCGCTCCGGCGTGCTCTACAAGGCGCCCAAGCTCCACCAGGACCGCCGCATGGACCTGCCGGCGATCGGTCCCATCACCGTGGCCAAGGCCGCTGCCGCCGGTCTGGCGGGGATCGCCTGGGAAGCCCGGGGCGCCCTGCTGCTCGACACCGAACTCACCATGACCGAGGCCAACCGTCACGGGCTGTTCCTCTGGGCACGGCCGCCCCTGGGCTGAACGACAGGCCCTCAGCTACTGGCCCCCGGCCTGCTCCAGCACCCCCTTGCTGCTGGGCACGGCGCCGGCGCGGCGCGTGTCGATCTCAGTGGCCAGCCGCAGCGCCCGGGCGAAGGCCTTGAAACAGGCTTCCACGATGTGGTGGGAGTTGGCCCCGTCCAGCTGGCGGATGTGCAGGGTGAGGCCGCTGTTGTTCACCACCGCCACGAAGAACTCCTTCACCAGCTCGGTGTCGTAGCTGCCGATCTTCTGGGCGGGGATCGTGAGGCCGAAGCTCAGGTGGGGCCGGCCGCTGCAGTCCAGCGCCACCTGCACAAGGGCCTCATCCAGGGGCGCCACGAAGTGGCCGAAGCGATGGATGCCGCGCCGGTCGCCCAGGGCCTGGGCCAGGGCCTGGCCGAAGGCGATGCCCACGTCCTCATTGGTGTGGTGGTCGTCGATGTGGGTGTCGCCCGTGGCCTGGATCTCCAGGTCGAGCAGGCCGTGGCTGCTGATCTGGTGGAGCATGTGGTCGAGAAAGGGCACGCCGGTGCTCGCCTGGCAGCGGCCCGTGCCGTCCAGGTTCAGGCTCACGCGCACATCGGTCTCGCCGGTGACGCGATGGATGGTGCCGGTGCGCAGGGGCTGCCCGGCGGACGGGGCGACGGCGGTGCCGTTCTGCATGGAAAGGCCGGCCATCAGCGCCGGATCACGGATGTTCCGATCATCGCCAACGGGCATCAAGGGAGCCAACGCGGCGGGCTGGGGCCGCGCGATTCTCGGCCGCCCGGCCGGAGCCGCCTCCGAAAAGCCCCCGTGGCGCCGCCCAGGAGGCCTCCCCGCAGCAGGAAAGCCGCGGCGACGAACGGAAGGTTGATGCCATGATGCCAAGGGCGGCAGCATCTTGATGGCATGCGCACCACGCTGACCATCGACGACGGCCTGCTGCGCCAGCTGCGCCAGAAGGCCCTCGACAGCGGCAAGCCGTTCAAGCAGGTGGTGAACGAGACCCTGCGCGCGGGGCTGGAGAAGCCTGCGGAGGCCGTGCGTCCTCGCTATGTGTGCCCCACCTTCTCCACAGGCCCCCTCGCACCCGGCGTCAACCTGACCAAGGCCAACCAGCTGGCTGCCGCCCTGGAAGACGAGGAGCTGATCAACAAGCTGCGGCAGGGCCGGTGATCCTGATCGACACCAACGTCTGGCTCTACGCCTGCCTCAGCGACACTCCCCATCACCCGCCCTGTCGGGCCTGGCTGGAGGACGTGCTCAGTGGCGAAGAGCCCATCGCGCTGCCCTGGCAGGTGGCGATCTCGGTGCTGAGGATCTCGACTCAACCGAAACTGCTGTCCCGGCCGCTCACCCTGGAGCAGGCTCTCCAACTGGTGGAAGGGTGGCTCTCGCATCCACTGGTGGAGGTGCTGACGCCGGGAGAACGGCACTGGTCGATCCAGCAGCAGCTGCTCCTGCAAGTGGGCATCGCCGGCAATCTCAGCAACGATGTCCACCTCGCCGCCCTGGCCCTGGAGCACGACTGCAGCCTCTGTTCGGCCGACGCCGATTTCCGCCGCTTCCCTGGTCTGCGGTTGATCAACCCGCTCGCCTGAGGCCTGGCGAGGCAAAGACGCCCAGCGAAGCTTCCGCAACAGAAGAGCAGGGCCGGCCTGGCCACGCCCATGACCTCGTTGCAGGGGATCGCCCACTCGGCACTCAGGCATCTGCGGTTCACCATCTTTCAGCCGTCGCTGCACAGATGCCTGACCTGGGGAAGGGAGAGGAGTGGTAAGGTCGAACAGGATCAGTGATAACGGCATAAAGAGTGCAGCTGCGACGAACCGAACCCGTTTGAATTAATTGACGAATCGATCATCGTCAAACCGGCGCACTCCCCATGGTTGCCATGACCTCAAGACCGGCCGTGTTCTTCATGCATGGGCTGTTCTGACCTCTGCCCGAACTGAGGGATCCAGCCAAGAACGACGATCATTGCGCACCATGTCAATCTCACACATTCCCTGATAAGCTCGTACAGAACTTGTCCGTGAGACCCAACACCACCACCGCGCCTGTCGCCCTCATCACCGGTGCCTCCCGTGGAATCGGCCTGGCGACGGCCCGACTGCTGGCCCAGCGCGGATACCGGATCGTGATCACTGCCCGCAATGGCAAGGACCTGAGCGACGCAGCCGATCACCTGCGACCTCTCGCTCCTGAATGCTGCCAAATGACTGCTGACATGGGTGATCCCCAGGAGACAGACCGGCTCATGGGCCTGATCAAGGAGCAGTGGGAGCGGCTGGATGTCCTGATCAACAACGCCGGTGGCAGTCACCACGGCCGCGATCTGGTCAATATCGGCCCGGACGACTGGGAGCAGACCCTCCGCCAGAACCTCACCACAGCGACCGTCGTCACCCGTGCCGCGCTGCCGCTCCTGCGCCAGCGCGGGGGATCGATCGTCAATGTGACGTCCCTGGCGGGCCGGCAACACTCGATCGTGGCCTCCGCTGATTACGCCGCCGCCAAGGCAGGGCTGATCGGCCTGACCCGGCAGCTGGCCGTGGAGCTGGCTCCCTGGCAGATCCGCGTGAACGCGGTCGCCCCGGGACTCACCGCCACGGCGCGGGTGCATGCGCGCTGGCAGGGGCTGTCGGCCAGAGAACGGACCCAGCGGCTGGCAACGATTCCCCTGGGCCGCCCAGGCCAGCCCGAGGAAATCGCCGAGGCCATCGTATTCCTCGCTTCCGATGCCGCCAGCTACATCACAGGAGCCACGCTGGATGTCAATGGCGGAGCCTTCATGGGATGAATGCAATTGTTGCTGATGTGCTGGCTCGCTCAGCAGCCGCGGCTGGATTCGCCACCTGTTTCGGCTATCTCGGGCATCACGTCGAGCCCCTTCCTCAGGCTCTGCTGCGGGCTGGTTGTCGGGTGGTCATCGCAGCCTCGGAAATGGGGGCTGGGTACATGGCCCAGGGGCTGGCGCTGGCATCTGGGCGGCCCGCCCTCGCTTTTTGTTGCGGCAGTCCTGGTCTGTCCATGATGTTCCCCCCGCTGCAGGTGGCACGCCTTGAGAGCATCCCGCTGCTGGTGATCGTGGGTCAGACCGCCAACAGTGGCTGGCCAGAGTTTCAGGACACGCGCTCCACCGGCAGCCGCGATCGCGAGCTGCTGGCAGCTCTCCAGATTGCCAATCTGCACCTTGATGCGCCCCAGAAGCTGGCGGAGATCCTCGAGGCCAGCCGGGCCAGGCTGCAGCGCTCTCAGCCGGTTGTGCTGACCGTCCCTTGTGATGTGATGGCCGCGCCCTGGGCCGGGATGGATCCAATCTCCTGGTGGGAGCAATCGTTGCCCTTGCAGCACTCGGGAGCTGATCCCTCCTGCATCGCACTCGCCGGTCCTCCTGAGCCTGACCGCGGCTCGTTGAACAGCGATGGATACCGTGCTCTCGTGGTCGAATTGCTGGATCAGCTGCCCAAGGAAACCCTCTGGTTCGGCGATGCCGGCCAATCACGTCACGCCATGGCGATTGAGCTCGGGGAGCGGGGACTCCAGCTCTTTCAGTCGACCACCGTGGGGGCGATGGGCTGGGCCCTTGCGGCCGCGATCGGAGCAGCTTGCCTCGAACCCACGAGGCCCGTGTGCTGCTTCAGCGGAGACGGGAGCGCTCTGATGCTGGCCAACGAATGGACCACAGCCGTGAAGCGGCATCTGCCCATCACCTTTGTGCTGGCTGAGAACGGGGTGCTGGGCCAGCCCTACAGCCGCCTGCAGAACGACGGTGCGGAGTCTCTCGCCCGCCTGCCGGACGTCGACTGGTGCGCCCTGGCCACCTCCCTGGGACTGCCGGCGCGACGGGTCGCCACCCCCCGCGACCTGGCTGTCGAGCTGGCAGAGCTGCCGGCGGAGGGCCCACGGCTGCTCGTCGTGCCGATGCCCGCCAGGGATCCCGCGGTTCAGCCGCCCTACACACTCACAGGATCGGCATGACGCAGATGGATGCCGGCTCCAGCCTTCGCGTGGCACTTCACTCCTGGGCCGCCCAGGATCCTGACAGGCCGGCTCTCGGTTCCGGGCCGGATCACCCCATGTCACGCGGTGCGCTCGCCGGTCTGCTGACGGGGGCAGAACATCAGCTGCGGCAACTGGGCCTGCGGCCTCAGGATCGGGTGGGGGTGCTGATGCCCCAGGGGCTGGAGGGAGCGATCGTGACGCTTCAGGTGGCCTGCGCCTGCTCGCTGGCACCCCTGCGGCCTGATCTGCCATCGTCGCAATGGTCTGCAGTTCTGCAGCCTCTTGCGCCCTCCGCCCTTGTGCTCTCCCCGGGAGTCGCGCCTGAGTTGGCTGAGGCGGCGAACTCCCTCGCCATTCCTCTGGTCGAGCCATCGATGCTGCTGAACGCCCGGGAGATTGCAGCCCCGCCTGACCGCCGTTCTGACCCCATCGCCCATACGGCCCAATCTGTGGTAATCGCCACATCGGGTTCGACCGGCGAACCCAGGTGGGTGGTGCATCGCCAGGCGACCCTGCTGAAGGGCTGCCTGGCGATGGCGCGGACTCTCCGACTCAGCCAGGCGGACCGGTCCCTGCTGGCCCTGCCGCTCCATCACACCCATGGGCTCGTCTCGGCCCTGCTGATGCCTCTGATCAGCGGGGGAAGCGTGTCAGTGATCGAGGAGTTTTCAGCGGATGCTGTCCTGCGACTGCTTGCGGCTCAGCCCATCAGCTGGATCACGCTGCCTCCAGCCATGCATCGGGCGCTGCTCGAGCAGCAACAGCTGACCCCATCAGCCCCGCTGCACAGCCTCCGGTTCCTGCGTTCCGGAGCCATTTCCATGCCCCCGCATCTTCGCGACGGGCTGGAAGACGCCTTCGGCGTGCCGCTGATCGAGGCCTACGGCATGAGCGAATGCCCCCACATCTGCAGCAATCCACTCCAGTCACCCCGAGCCGGATCCGTCGGGCGCCCTGTGGTGGAAGAACTGGCCATCCTCGGAGAGGATGGTGCACCCCTGCCACCGGGTCAATGGGGTGAGGTGGCGGTGAGGGGAGCACCGCTGATGGCGGGTTACCTGGCCGACCCGACCGCTGCGGGAGACTTCACGGCGATGTCCTGGCGGAATGGCTGGTTTGCCACCGGAGATCAGGGTCGACGCGATGCGGAGGGCTATCTCTATCTGCGCGGCCGCCTGGGGGAGATGATCAACCGCGGCGGGCTGAAGGTCATGCCGGCGGTGGTGGATGCGGCCCTGCTCAGCCATCCCGCTGTACACGAGGCTGCCTGCTTCGCGGTGCCCCACCCCACGCTGGGGGAGGATCTGGCCGCTGCCGTGGTGCTGCGGGCCGGTGCCAGGCTCGGCGAGCAGGACCTGAGGGCCCATGCCTTCTCGGCCCTCTCGCCCCATGAGGTACCTTCACGCATTCTCTTTGTCGAGGAGCTGCCCCGCGGTGCTACAGGCAAGGTGCCGCGCATCGGCCTGGCCGAACAACTCGCAGGCGCCCTCCGCGCACCTGATGAACCAGCTGTTGGCGAACTGGAGGAACTGGTGGCAACGGTGATTGGCGATGTACTGCAGCTGAAACCACCCGCTCGGGACGCCAACTTCTTCCAGCTCGGTGGCGATTCCCTCTCCGGCACCCGGGTGATGACACGCCTGAGCGCTCAACTCGGCCTTGATCTTCCGCCAACGCTGCTGTTCAATGCCCCAACGGTACGCAGCCTGGCCGAGCGGCTCGATCACCTCATCGATCAAGCTCTGGCCCGACTGGAAGCCGGAGCCGGGACATGAACAGAACAGCCAACCCAGTTGAGCCACTTCACGCTGCCCTGCACAACGCCCAAGATCACCAGCGTCTGATTCCCTTTGTCGGCATGGACGACATGTCCAGTGCATCCCCCTCAGCTGAGCGCTTGGATGCGCTCTTACTCAGCGGCTTCGATTTGGCGGCGAGAACCTACGGTCAATCCAACATCGGCTTCATCGACTGGGAAGAGCTCACCTCCACCACCAGCCACCAGAGGGAACTACTCCCGTGTCTTCCTCTGTTGATTGAAATGGACGATGGCATCAGAGAAGCCGCCGCAGCCGGATGCGTCACTCGAGCATTGGAACGTTGCGGTGCATCAGAAATCGTTCTGGAAGATCAGGCAACACCACGCGCTGTGGGCACCGCGATGGCAAACGGCTGCTTCCTTTCCCCGATGATCTGGCCAAGCTGCAAGCAATGTTGCAGGCTTGCTCTTCGTTGCGGGTTGCAGCCCGCAACGACGCCTCCAATCAGAGCGTGATTCAGCACCGCGTGCAGGCTTACGCGCAGGCAGGCTGTGACGCCATGCTGGTTGATGCATTGGCCGCCGGATCACAGGATCTCGCGGACTGCCGGGCGCTGCTCGAGGCCAACCTCATCAGGACAGCTGGGGCATGAGCGAGGTCAAAGCCAACCTGGCGGAACGCCTGAGCCGACTCACGGAGTTGCGGTCATCATGCGGCGACACCGAATACAGGCAAAGGACCAATCGCAACCGCTCAGCCCCTCGTCGGCGACTGGCCAGAAGGCTGCCAGGCCTTCCCCGCCTCCTATGCCCAGACGCGTCTCTGGTTCCTTCAGCAGCTCCAGCCTGGCCTCACCGCCTATCACCTGCCAGCCCTATGGCGGCTGAATGGTCCACTCGATCGTGATGCACTCGCGCAGGCCCTCACCGACCTGATCACCCGCCATTCCAGCCTGCGCACGTCGTTTGAGCTTCGCGGCAGCGAGGTTCTGCAATGCATTCACCCCCCAGCTCCAGTCCACCTGGAGGTCGAGCCCTTGGGTGTCCGTGATCTGGACACCATGATCCAGTCGTGGCTGCAGGAGGAAGCGGCCACACCCTTGGATCTGGCCTCAGGCCTGCTCCTGCGCGCACGCCTGCTGGCAATTGCTGAACAGGAGCATGTTCTGCTCATCAATCACCACCACATCGCCTCCGATGGCTGGTCGCTCTCCATTCTCAGCCATGATCTCACGGAGCTCTACAACGCACGACACAACCACCAGAACGCTCCACTCCAGCCGCTGCAGATCAACTATCACGACTACGCCGTCTGGCAGCGCCAGCGCCTCAGCGGTTCACGTCTCCAGAAGCTCTTCGACCACTGGATTCCGCAACTATGCGATCTTCCACCGCTTGAGCTCCCCACCGATCTCCCGCGTCCAGCCACCCCTGCCCATCGGGGCGACAGCCACTCCTTCCACATCGACCCCGCTCTTCTGGCTCCCTTTGAGCAGGTCTGTCGTTCAGAAGGAGCAACGCTTCAGATGGGCCTTCTTGCCCTGGTTGCTTTGCTGCTGCATCGCTACAGCCGGCAGGACGACTTCGCCATCGGTATCCCCATCTGGGGGCGCAACCATCCCGATCTCGAACCACTGATCGGGTTCTTCATCAACACACTCCCCATCCGCACACGCTTCTCAGCCGATCTCTCCTTCCGCCACCTCCTCAAACAGGTCAGAACCACCTCCATCAACGCCTACGACCACCAGGAGCTCCCCTTTGGGCAGATGGTCGAGGCCCTCAGTCTCCAGCGCGACGCCAGTCGCAATCCACTGGTTCATGTGATGCTCCAGCTCGTTGAGCTGCCGCCGCCCTCGCTGAGCAACCTCGATGGGCTTGCGGTTGCACCCATCCAAACCAGCACATCCACATCACGCCTGGATCTGGAGTTCTTCCTGCGGCGCGATCCAGACGGTGGACTCAACACAACCTTGGTTTATGCCACCGATCTCTTCTGCGCCGATCGCATCCAGCGCCTCTCGGACCATCTCATCACCCTGCTGGCCTCTGCCGCACAGGCTCCTGATGCTCCCGCACGATCTCTCAACCTCCTGCCGCAAACCGAGCGACACCTGATCGAATCCTGGCAGCACGGGCCCTCCATCGACATCCCAGACCTCTGCGTTCATCAACTGTTTGAACAGCAGGTCGCCAGCTCTCCCGACGCTATCGCCCTGATCTTTGACAATCAGCAGCTCACCTACAGCCAGCTCAACGCACGCGCCGATCAGCTCGCCCATCAGCTCCTTGATCTCGGTGTCGGGCCAGACATCATCGTTGCCGTCTGCCTCGAACGCTCCGTTGAACTCATCGTTGCTCTCCTCGCCATCCTCAAGGCCGGTGGTGCTTATCTGCCACTCGATCCCGCCTGGCCGCAGGAGCGTCGCGCGCTCCTGCTCGCTGAAACCCTCTGCGCTGTGCTGATCACGGCAGATGGTGCCCAGCGTCTCCGCATCACTGCAGCCTCTCTGTCAGCGCCAACGCTGCGGCCCCTGGCCTACATCAGCTACACCTCCGGCTCCACCGGCACTCCCAAAGGTGTGGCCATCGAGCACCAGGCCATCCTGCGCCTGGTGGATCCGATCAATGGCTTCCACCTCGGCGACGGTGCAGCGGTGTTGCAGCTCGCTCCTGTGGCCTTTGATGCGGCCACCTTCGAAATCTGGGGCCCCCTGCTCCATGGCGGCACCCTGGTGCTGGCGCCTGCGGGCACCCCATCCCTGGCGGAACTGGCAACCTGCCTCAACCAGCGCCGCATCACCACCCTCTGGCTCACCGCCGGTCTGTTCCACGCGATGGTGGACGCCGAGCTCGAGTCTCTGGCCGGTGTGCCCCAGGTGCTGGCGGGTGGCGATGTGCTCCATCCCGCCTCCGTGCGGCGCCTGCTGGCGGCTTTCCCTCCGGGGCATGCCCTGATCAATGGCTACGGCCCCACCGAGAACACGACCTTCACCTGTTGCCAGCGACTTGGATCTGACGCGCCACTGACGATGGCCGAGGTGCCGATCGGCACACCGATCGCCAACACAACGGTGCGGGTTCTCGATCCCTCCGGCCAGATCTGCCCCATCGGCATTCCCGGCGAACTCCACATCGGTGGTGCCGGCCTGGCTCGCGGTTATCTCAACAATCCTGAGCTCACCGCTGAAACATTCATTGCCGATCCCTTCTCAGACGATCCTTCGGCACGTCTCTACAAATCAGGCGATCTCGTTTCCTGGAATCCAGACGGCACCCTTGCCTTCCACGGCCGCATTGATCAACAGATCAAACTGCGCGGCTTCCGGATCGAGCCTGGTGAAATCGAGGCCAACCTGCTCACCCACCCTGGCGTTGCTCAGGCTGCCGTGCTGCTCCGCCATGACGATCCCGCCAATCCACGGCTGATCGCCTACTGGGTTGCGCAGCCATGCACGGCGGATCGCCCAAGCGCCGAACAGCTCCGCTCGTTCCTCGCCCAGCGCCTTCCCAGCTACATGGTGCCCAGCGCCTTTGTTGCCCTGGAGGTTCTCCCCCTCACCACCAACGGCAAGCTCGATCGCAAGGCACTTCCCGCTCCCTCCTTTTCCGGCGATCCCGAACAGCGCGTTGCTCCCTGCACCGATCTCGAGCATCAGCTCCATGCCATCTGGGCTGCCGTGCTCGCTCAGGCCGATTTCGGCATCACCGACAACTTCTGGGTCGTTGGCGGTCATTCATTGGCAGCTGCTGGACTGGTCGCACAGATCGGACAGCAGCTCGGCAGATCCATCCCCGTGGAGGCCATCTTCCGCTTCCCCACCATCAGTGAGCAGGCCAACTGGCTGCTGAAGCCCTCTTTGCCATCGCCATCCCAATCACCAGGTCATCTGGTGATCCTGCAGCCGATGGGTTCCCGACCACCACTCCATGTGGTGCACGGATGGGGTGGCCGGGTTGGTGGATTCACCAATCTGGCCCGTGCCCTGGCTCGTACGCGTTCAGGGGTCGTGACGCTCCTGCGCAGGACTGCACGCCTGATGGCCCATCGCTGAGCGATCAAGCAGCGGTGCTCTGTCTTGCAAAACTTAGGGCTCCGGCAGCAGTGACGGCATCACCCCACCGCGGTGATGGGCAATCCAGGCCTGCTCCAGGAACTGCCAGACATCGCGGCCCTGTTGCCTGAGGGTGGTGGTGACGGTGAGCAGGCGGCTGCGGCAGATCGCACCCTGGCGCGATTGGACACCATGGCTGATCTTGCGTTGAATCACCGACTGGCGCAGGGCACGCTCAGCAGCGTTGTTGGTGGGCTCGATTCCACGGGTCTCCAGAAAGGTCCAAAGGCCATCGGCCAGCTGCAGGATTTGCTGGCAGGTGCGCACCGTCTTGGCCCACGGCGTTCGCTCGCCCCGCTGGTAGCCCAGCTCCACCACCCGCTGCAGCGTGGCCTCAAACGCCAGCCGGATCGGCTGGCAGCTCTGTTGCAAAGCGGGCCAGTCGATCGTTCCATCCTTGTAGCGGTGCCAGTGGCCAAACAGCTGTTGCTGCAACTCCAGCAGCTGTGCTCCGAACTCGGCGCTGGCGCCTGGACGTTCGGTGATGGCGGTGAGATCGCGGATCAGGTGCGACCAGCACAGCTGCCGTTGCTGGGTGGGCAGGTGGTTGTAGGCCGAGAAGCGATCGCTCACCACAATCCCGCCAAAGCTGCTCCCGAGCAGCTCAATGGCGGCGGCGGTGGATCGGCTCAGGCCTTGGATGAACACCGTCACCACAGCGGTGACCATGACCCACTGCCAGCCCCGTTTGCCACTGGGATTGTTGCCGTCGGCGTTACCGGTGGGGGCGCCGGTTTCATCCACGTAGGCCACCGGCTGTTGACGAGCCAATGCCAGGGCCTCCTGCATGGGCTGCTCCAGCGTGGCGCTGATTCGCTTGCGGATCGTTGCAATCGCTCCACGGCTGATCTCCACCCCCAGCAGCTGATCGAGCAGCGCCTGGGTCTTGCTGAAACTCAACGGAAAGGCACTGCCCAGCAGGCCGACCAAGGCACTGAGCCTGTGGCCGTAGTGACTGGCTTCCACCTCCGCCGGCAGCGTGGCGCAGGTGCTGGTGGAACAGCAGGGGCACACCAACCGGTGCAGCCGATGCTCAATCACCACTGGCGTGATCGGCGGGATCTCAATCACCTGATGGCGCAATGGATCTGGATCCTCGCCGTGCAGCAAGGTGCCGCAGCGGCGGCAGGCGCTGGGGTGGTGTACCACCACCTCATCCACCCGCTCGATCGGCAGCAGCTCCGGCCCTGATCCAGGATGACCCGGCTGGCCGCCGCGCTTGCGGCCACTGCCCTTCCGCCGCTCGGGTGGTTTAAAGCCAGGCCCATCGCTGGAGGGCGGTTTGGAGGAGTTGCGCGAGCTGCGGCCGATTCGCTCCCGCAGGCTGGCCAGTTCGGTGGCCAAGGCGGCGAGCTGGCCGCGGAGCTCATCGTTCTCCTGCCTGAGAGCCTGAATCTCCTGCTGCTGAACGAGGATCAGCGTTCTGACGCTGGCTGGTGTGGCCAGCCAATCCGCTTCTGGAATCCCGGCAGGAGGGCTGCTCATCACAGGCGGTCTCTGCCTGAGATGCAACCGGGAATCAAGCTGCCGTCAAGGGTTCAGCTGGGCTGGAGTTCGCGATGAGCAGTCCCGACCCCTGAACGGGTACCCTGGCTCCACATCGCCCCGTCCTGGGCCTGCAGGCCAGCACCGACGGATCACTGCCGCAGGGAGCGAGCGTGACCCAACTGGCCGATGCTTATGCCGAGGAGATCCTGGCCTTCCACAAGGGCGGGCCGATCCATCTATTGGGTTATTCCGCAGGAGGCTGGTATGCCTATGCCGTAGCCGCGGCATTACTGGAGCGCAAAGCCTCGCTTGGCTTGTTGGCCATCCTGGATACTCATGCCACCGCACGCGTTCATCGGCGCCTCGGAATGACTCTCTTCAGCCAGATGCTGAGAGACCGCTTCCTGCCGAATTTGCATGGCATTCTGAGCCCACCGGTGGGGCAGCGCCGCTGGCTCTATGTGCTGGACCGGCTGCGGACTGTCAATGCCCGTGCCGCGCAGTACCTGCACATCCGCGTGCCAGGCCCCCAGGCCATCAAGCGACATCTGCAGGGGACCGATCCTCCTGCTCAGGAACCGTTCATCCAGCTTCTGGCGCAGGGGTATAGGCCGCCTCGGCTACCCCTGACGGTTCACCTGTACGCCCCAAAGATGCACCTGCCAGCGCTTAGACGGCTCTGGCAGTTTTACGCGATCGCTGGCGTGCACTCCACGCCGCTTTTCGAGAATCATCACGACTTTTACAGACCTGAGCTGGCAACTCAACTAGGGAGACTCTGGAAAACCCAGGCCAGCCGCGCGAAAATACCCGTGTATGCGTAGGCGCGGACTGGGTTCATGGGCATCAAGCAGCTCGGATTCGGTGATTACGAGCAAGCCACCGCCAAGAAGC
>Ga0315902_10009361_pt1 | contig 13122 bp, 13 predicted proteins | sample LakEriMetagenome_9_FD_203523 | JGI IMG/M metagenome (GOLD analysis project Ga0315902, IMG submission 203523) | Freshwater fungal communities from buoy surface, Lake Erie, Ohio, United States - Buoy 12 MA117 | ecosystem: Environmental > Aquatic > Freshwater > Lake > Lake biofilm | place: USA... | reverse complement strand
CGCCGTCTACTTCTGTGGGAAACATCTGTTGATTTTCTAAATTGATAAGATAGGAATATTGTCCTTGCAGATTTAAGTGATATCGATCATCTATATCTGAATGACTATGATAGCAAGTTCCTGGCTTCAGAACAATTAATCTTGCTTCGCCTATAGGTTTTGGTAACGAATCTAATATATCCTCAAATACCGTATTGCGAAAATTGTCTTTAATTTTCCAAAAATCATAGAAAAAATCGCCCGACGGTTCGTTGAGTTCAGTTTTTATTTTATCATCGCCACTGTTTATAATAGAACTAACATATTGGTCATTACATATGGACAATATTTTTTCTTTAGCAACTGCGATGGATATAGGGTTCATCATTAAATTATTTATAGGGTCTATTAGTATGTTAAATAAAAATCAATGTCTATCAATAATTCAAAAACTTTCTGCATGCACCCGTTTACTGGTCTTGCAACTAGAGAAGATGGTGCGATCAAAATCTGCTGTCGAAGCCTTCCTATAGGTTGGATACAAGAAAACAGTTTAGAACAAGTTTGGAATAATGACAAAATGCAGCAGGTTCGTAAACAAGTTTTATGTGGTGAGAGACCAGAGGTTTGCAAACCGTGTTTCGACTTAGAAGATCAAGGAGTTGAAAGCCTTCGTCAGCGACATATTAATGGCGTTATTCCCGAAGCAAGGATTAATCTGTATCCAAATGCGCTGGATCAACTTCGAGAAGATTATACCATGCCTTTTGAATTTCCTACTATGGAAATTAAGATCAATAATCTTTGTAATCTTAAATGCAGAATGTGCAATCCTTTAGACAGCACCAGTTGGCAGGATTGGGATCAAGTGAAACCATTCTATGAAAAAGAAAATAATTACCTAGTTCCTACCATATCAAAATTAGTTAGAAAGCCCGGCCAATACATAGGCCCGTTTGAAGATACAAATCACTGGTGGGAAAATTTTGAACAACTACTTCCTCATTTCCGTAGAGTAGAATTTGCCGGTGGGGAACCTTTGATGGATCCTTATCATTATCGTATTTTAGATATGTTAAAACCTTACGGAAAAAACATAGAAATAAAATATGCTACTAATGGCACTGTATTAGGAATCAAAGGAGGTAGAACCATTCACGACTACTGGCCTTACTTTAAATCTGTAGCGGTCAATGTCAGCATAGACGGTATACATGATGTTTATAATTACATTCGCACTAACAGCAATTTTGATGATGTAGAAAAGAACATAAAAGAAATACAAAGTATTCCCAATGTAAGCAGAGTAGTTGGTGCGTTTACTGCTCAGGCTGCTAATATTTTACAGATCTCCGAGTGCATTGATTATTTTTTAAATCACATGGACATTGTTTTTTACAGTCACAGAGTTAGTTACCCCAATTGTTTATCAGCACAGGTTCTACCCCAAGAGTTAAAACAGTTGGCTATAGAAAGATTACGGAATGTTGAAAGTAAATTATGGACGTTTGATAAAATCAATCAAAGTAGCCTACTTGAAAAAGTCACTCGACAGCAGATCAAAGACAATATAAATTATCTACAAGCCAAAGATCAACATCATTTATGGAATGATTTTTTAGAATTCAATAGAAAATTAGATGAAACTAGAAATCAGAAACTATTAGATGTGATTCCAGAATTTAAAGAATACGTTAACGATTAAAAATGTTTAAAGTTACTAGTGTATGGCCTCATCAAGATCAATTAAAAGTTGAATGGAACCTGGGTAAACGATGTAATTACGATTGCAGTTATTGTCCTGCCAGTGTGCATGATAACTTTAGTCCGCACACCGACATTAACATTTTAGAAAAAACTGTAGATCGTTTATGTGAACTAGATAAACCTTTGCGTATTAGCCTAACCGGCGGTGAGCCCTGCGTACACCCGGACATAGAAAGTTTATTAGAATACTTTAAAAGAAAAAATATCTATTGGGTCAATATAACAACCAACGGCACAAGAGGATATCAATGGTATTTACAGCACGAAATGTTTTTTAACCATTTAGTTTTTAGTCTACATTTTGAACAAGATTGGACACGTATAGTCGATACTATATTAAAATATTACGATAGCACACAGCAAGATTTCTTTGTAAATGTAATGGCACATAACAATAAGATGGATCATGTCAGAAATGTTGTTAAAGCATTTAGCGACATAGGAATCAAATATGCTGTTCGTAGAATCCGTTGGACGGAAGGGGATCATAATGTATTTGACGACCTTCGATATGATGGAAAAGATCTACAATGGATCTTGGAACAGGACGCTACAGCGAAACCTAATTGCAGAATAGACAATGAAACGATTATTCATGCTAATGATGTAATAAAAAAACATATGAATCAATTTAAAGGCTGGACATGTAATGCTGGTCTCGAAAGCCTCATGATCAATTGGGATGGAGAAGTGCATCGTGCAACTTGTAGAGTTGGTGGTAGCCTAGGCAACATATACCAAGGTACATTTACTGAGCAATTACAACCTATAAGTTGTACTAGAGATTGGTGTACCTGTGCAGCAGATATTCCTTTAACAAAGATTAAAAATGATTAAAGTGGATGCTGTTAGACTTGTAAAACCAGAGCCCATGATGATTACTTGGGATGTTGGTCGCAGATGTAATTACGACTGTAGTTACTGTGAAATATCTCGACATGATAATATCAGTAAGTTTCACAGCATTGACGAGTATTTAAAAACATTTGGATTTATAAAGCAGTGGACCAACACTTATAATAGTAACAGAAAAGAAAAAGTATCTACAAATATAAATTTCACAGGCGGTGAACCTACACTTAACCCCGCTCTTTGGGAATTGGCTGACGCAATTAAAACAGACTCCGACGACTTTAATCTAAGTTTGACCACTAACGGTGCGTGGAATAGAAAATATACAGACAGACTGTTAAAAAGATTCAATGGAGTTACGGTCAGTTATCACACAGAAGGTCACACTAATTTAAAAAAACAGGTAATAGAAAACATATTAGAATTATCAAAGACTGATATGCGTTTACAGGTAAATCTAATGATGCATGTAGATCATTGGAATGAATGTTTAGAAGTTTTTGATGTGTTAAAATCTAATAACGTACTGGTAAAACCTAGACCAATCGGCGACGGTAACATAGAACGCACAGGATGGTTTATAGATTCAGACGGATCAAATAGAAGAACCAGTCATCAATATACTGCTGATCAACAACTATGGTTTTCAACTATAGCAGGTCACAACATTTCTGTATGCGAAAACAAAACAGAAGGCACAGGTCTAGGAAGAGGGTGCTGCGGCGGTCGTTGTATGGAAGGTAAGATAAACAATCAATGGCAGGAAATTAAAATTATCGATACTAATTTTAAAAACTGGAACTGTATGGTCGATTGGTTTTTCCTGCACATAGATCAACATACAGGTTTAGTCTATCATCATCAAACCTGCCAGGCTCTTCACGAAAATAAAAGAGGAGCCTTAGGTAATCTTATAGATTCAGATATTTTAATAAAAGATCTAGAACAAAGAATGCTCAATAAAACAGCGATTGTCTGTCCTAATAATAGATGTGGTTGCGGAATGTGTATTCCAAAGTCTAAAGACGGTGTTGTTTTTAAAGAACTCTGGGACAGCGTAGTTAACTAACCTTGTGCTTTGCTAAGGTCACTTCTCCGTTACATAAACACTGTAATTGTTTACATATAACTGGTTTAATTTCCGGTGAAAAATTCTGCACAAAGTCTTGATCAAAAATATTAAAATAATAATCTAGTCCGTACAACTTCTGATTACAGTTTACAGTAATATCACCATTAAATAAAACCTTTATATCATTTACGCCAACGGTGCATTCCCAACCAGAGAAATAATTTAATTTGTTTAATCTTATCCAAGAATCCGAAGGCAATTCAAAAACTTCACCGTCTTCGAATGTTACCCAATATCTGTTGATAGTTCCTCTAAAAAATTCTTCTACTTCCTTAAAGTCAGGAACTCTTTTCTTTGCTGATTGCAAATAGTCCTTCTGCTCGGATGGATAACTGGTAACTCCGTCGATATGTATAGCCTTAAGAATAATAGGCCAATTATATTTGCTTTCTGACTGAAACTTTTCAACGATGCTTCGACAGTTGTCAAAGTTCTTTGGATCCATGAGTACGTTAGCAACTACCATATGCTTATGAGAAAACAAATAATCGGCTACTTCTATAATATGATTAGGATCACAGAATTCATTATGAACCGATATCTCAATATGATCAAACAGTTTAGCATACTTTTCCCACCAATGTACTTTTCTAAATCCATTAGTAGCCATATGAACAATAATTCTATCCTGATACTTGTTTTTAAAATGGGTTAAAAACTCAGGCAAATGTTTCCATAAGGTAGTTTCGCCACCTAACAAATACAACTGTATAACATCTTTGTTATTTTTTAGGTAATAATCGAATAGGTGAGTAAAATTATTTTTTAATAATTCTACGTTCTCTCCCGCGGGCCAGGGAATATCACCTTCGTGAGAACCAGGAAAACAATAATTACAACTGTAATTACAGGTATTTCCTATTGCCCATTCTACTCTGATCTTTTTAGGATCATGATTGTTTTCAATTTTAATAATCTTTTTCATTCTACCAGTGTACTTAGTTCTGGGAAATACTCTTTGAAATTAGTCTTTCTAAGTGTATCCAATTTTTCTATATATTCTTTAAACGCTGGCAATAAATGCGTATGATCCTCTGCGTCCATGAAGTCTAATACTGCCTGCCAACGTTTCCACCCATAAGGATTTTGTTTCCAGAAGTCTTCGTCTTGGCGATAGTTTTCATGCAACCAATTAGCCAACTCCTCAAACTTACGTCTTACTTCTGCTTTGTCTTCTAGAGGTAAACAACGTATACTCAAGAATGTAGGAATGTACAATAAGTGCATATTAACAATGCCTCCACCTGCTTGTATTCCCCCAGTGACATTTTCAAAGTTTATTTTCTTAAAATTTTGTTGTATCTTCCATTTTGCAAAATCTGGAAGATGTTTTATATTTAGAATCTGTATAGCAGTAGCGATACTGACTTCTATGTTGCTAGGAGTGTTATCTAATATATGAAGATTTTTTTCTATCTTCGACCAATCGCTAGGATATCTTATGTAGTAATTTTTATCTCCTACTGCGTCAATACTAAAACCTACTTTAACTTTTTTAAATTTTTTCCATAGATCTATAATCGAGTCGTCAACCAGTAATCCGTTAGTGTTATATCTAATTAATATTTTGTCAGCATAACCTTGGCGTATAATTTCTTCTAAGAATGTTTTGTGTTCTTTAATCAGTAAAGGTTCACCGCCTGCAAAATAAACCTGTTTGAGATTAGGAATCTGTGCATACATCTCTTTCCAAAATTCTGGATTTTCATGCCAATAATTGTCAAAAGTTTTTTGATCCCATTGCATCTGATCTTTGATTGCATTATGCTTAAACAAAGGAAAGATCTTTTTATGATCTTGAACCCATAGACTACTGTCATGCGGACTACACATTACACATTTCAAGTTACAGGTGTGGCCAAGTCTCAAATCCAAATAGACCAATTTATCAGGTACTGTGCCATCCTCTTCAGTTTGCTTAATTAATTCTTCTAGATCAACACCTTCCAAAGACCAGTATGCTGTTTCCCAGATCCTTTTGCTAGCCACGCCTTTGCTTTCTTCTTTGAAACATTTTTGACAACTATTAGGTATGTTACCTGCCATCATAGTAGTTCTGACTGAACGCATATATTCATTATTCCATGCGCTCATTGGTGTTTCATGACCAAAATTAGCAGGTGTTCCCTTTTCATTTTTTACAAGACCAACTGTGTGATCATTGCCCGCACCGCTGGCATTGGCGCTACAACATAAACGCATATCTCCATTGGGTCTTGTAGCAAAATGTATCCAAGGCAAAGCACAGAATGTTGAAGATTCTGTTTTATCTTTGATTGTTTTTTGCCAAAAACCTATTTTAGATTCTTCAGGCTGCCACCAATATTCGTTTACATCATCCATTTATATTACCAAAAATTAAAAATATACTTAGGAACTAATCCGCAATTAGCACCTGCGTGCCAGAACCTTCTGTCGCTCCATTCATATGTAGCACCTTGTTCTTGATTGTAAAAGCATTTATCGTCTGCGCAAAATGCATGTCCAAATTGAGGGGTAGACATATGCGCATGCCACCTTTTAAAATTAGGAAGTTTAGATAATTCTTCTTCGTTATCGTGAACATCCCAATGATAGGGTACTATCATTCCGGGATTGACTCTACTGATCCATGCACTATTATAAGTCTTTACTCCGACAAATTCTGCAAATACATCAACTATGCTTCTATCAAAATTTGTCCCAGGTAAAAACATATCCCAACCCGCTGTTCCACCGTCCTTTTGTAAAACATAACCAGCACGATCCCAAATATCTAATACATCGTGAACTCCGGGAATATTATCTTTTCTACTATGGCTAGGTCCTATGTAAGCAGGTTCCTGATCCTTTACTATAGAAATTAATTCACTCCAGTTTATCACACTGTTAGAGTTACCTACATAGTTTATCATCTTGGTGTTCCTACAAAATGAAATAGATAAAAAGGTTCGGGCCCACAATTTGTTCCTGCATGATAGGCTCTATGATCATTCCATTGTATCACAGAATGTTGAGGCTCGTTATAGTAATGTTGATTGTCTAAAACAAATATATGACCAAAACTAGGCTTTTCTATAAAACAGGTATACCTGATCAAGGGTCCTTCACTGAGCCAAAACTCCTCGTGATCGTCCACGTCCCAATGGTAAGGTGCAGATCTACCTGGCATTATTTCGCTGATCCAAACTCTTCGAGCCTTGGCGTTTACTAAATTCTCAAATATAGTTTCTATTTGTTTGTCAAAGTGTTCGCCTGGATAATAATCAAACCATTTGATATTTTTTAAATCATAGCCTGCATCTATCCATGTTTGTGAAATCGTTGTATAGGCATCCATGACTTTAGAGTTTGTGTCTTTTATCGTAGACTTGTTTAATACCAAGTCCATAGTGATAGGATCCCCTCTTCCGGGAGTTAAAGATTCTAAAACGATATTCCAATCTATTAAGTTTTCAGTGGTAATCGCCATAGTGATCATCTCTAACTGTATCTAAAGTCACGCAGTGTGGTCCTCCACTGAGTGTTCTACAATGTCTAAGTCGAACTGGTAGGATATCAAAACCTTCTCGCTCTAACTGTTTGATTAAAACTGTCTGTGACTGCTCTACGGCCACTGTGCGATCGTTAATACTTAACACATTCATACCTAACCAAGGACTGGCCGGAGCCCAATGTTCTATGTAAGGTGTTTCCACAGGCTCTTCTGACCAAATCTTTTTCCACGAACTAAAATATTCAGGAAGATTAGATTCGGTAACTCTAGCAGGATTCAATAAAACAGTTCCAGCACTCAATGGTAATATGCTTGTATCTAAATGCACATAGGCATAGATACTATCTAAGATATGAACCGTATATCGATCTCCTAGAGTAGACTGCAACCACTTAGCACCTACCCTATTTCCAGAATTAGAAATTAAAAAGAAAATATCTTTACCACATTTAATCACATTAGCAGCATCAAATGCCGGCTCAAAATCTGTTAATGTTGGTTTACTGAGATCAGTTCTATCATATAACTCATCTAGTAATTGTCCTTTAGGGGCAGATATCCAACGACTGCCGGCATCGAAATACTGTTTAAAGATTTTTCTATAGGCAAAGTTTTCAAAGTATCTAGATCTCAAAGGCATAGGAGTTTCTATAATCATATCTCCTATAACTAATGCACTGTCTCTAGGACAGTAATTATAGTAGCCTTCGGACTGCCAGTCATTGGTTGAATGTGTTTTAGCAAAATCTAAAACATCTGGTCGTAAAACTTTTATTCCTAGAGATTCTAGTTGTTGTTGAAAAAGATCTAAATCTTCTTGCGTTTCTTCTATGAGTTGTTGGGGATAATATCCCCCAGGCAATGCATCTACTGAATCGTAATTTGCATAATCAACACAATGTATGTCTTTGTTTTTGGTGCGAGGTATACTAGCATTGTCTGCTCTACCTAAAATTATCTCTTTCAACGCTCCCCATTCTGTATTTGAATTAACTTTATTCATGTGACCTATCATCAACTGGTCTTTGATTTTGCAAATCGTACCAATATAAACTTCTATGCGGAGGTTGATCTTTTAAAGGTTCCTGATTACTAACATAGTAAAACAGTCTTAAAGTCTTTCTGGATTGATCAGCAGGACAATCTATTGGCTCTGGATATCCGTGAAAACAACTTTCGTGGTGTTGCCAAATTATTGCCCTATTCCATTTGATGTAAACTTTATTAATCTGATCTTGATTATCAAAACTGGAAAATTCTAAATTTCCGCCCCATTCTTCTTGCCATCCTTCACTGAGATAAATTATCAGAGTCAATGCTCTGTATAGTTTTATAGTATCATTCCAATTAAAGTCTATGTGATTTTTAAGACTATCACCTTTGAAACTTCTACTATAACCTGCTCCGATCAAATAAGGATCAGGTATGAGATGATTTATACCTGTAACTTGATTTAACCAATTCATGAAAGTCTGAGAATGCAGTTGCCCTATAACATCCTGTGCTGAAGGCATCAATGATAGATTATTACATTCTTCCATGTAACTTCCGTTTCTAGTAAACTTTCTGCAAAGGTCTTGGTCTATGGAATCAATTTCTTTGCTGAGACTCTTAGCCGTGTCTTCTGGAAAAAAGTCGTCCAAAACTATCATAGGTGCAGGGCTCGCGTCTTTAAACACAGAGTTGAGATTTTTTACATCGTAATTTTCAATTAATCGATCAATGATGGGCATGATCAAATATTTAACCTAAAAAATTTTGGTGCAGATAATAACGGAATAATTACAATATGAGCTTTGATAAAGTAACCGAATTTGAAAATACAATCGCAGATTATTTTGGATCTCCATATGCTGTGGCTGTAGACTGTTGTACTCACGGTATCGAACTGTGTCTTAGATTGCAAGACATAAAAGAAACCTTATGTCCAAAACATACATATGTTTCTGTTCCAATGACCCTAAAAAAGTTAGGCATCAAATGGGGTTGGAATAACGAACAATGGCAGGATTATTATTTTCTTCCTGGAACAAATATCATAGATGCGGCTGTTTTATGGAAACCAAACAGTTACATACCCAATACCATGATGTGCCTTAGTTTTCAATTTCATAAACATCTAGGAATCGGCAGGGGTGGAATGATACTTGTAGATGATTTAGAAACTAAAAATCAATTAATACGCATGAGTTATGACGGCAGAGATAGAAATATATACTGGCCGGAACAGAATATTTCTACTATGGGATATCACTATTATATGATTCCAGAAGTTGCTGCTGTAGGAATAGAAAAATTTAATAAAGTAAAAGATTTAGAATCTAAAAAAATAGGGCACTCTGATTATCCGGATCTTTCATTACTTCCTATTTTTAATTAAATGAAAAATGTATATCTTATACAGGTAGTAGACAACTACGGACCTAATAAGTTTTTACCGTTAGCAATTTCTTATCATTGGCTTGACGCTATCTCTGACGAATATGTAGCACAAACATACTCTTTGAAAGAAGTATTAATAGAAAAAGAAAACATAGATTCATTTGTCAGTCGAATTGAAAAACCAGATGTATTGGTAATGAGTTGTTATATATGGAATTGGAACTACAACTGTGCATTGGCTAAGCGAGTCAAAGAACTGTGGCCCAATTGTTTTATAGTTGTCGGTGGACCTCAGATCAGTACTACAGATCCTTTCTTGTTGAAAAAACATCCTTATTTCGATATAGGTGTGTTGGGCGAGAATGAAGGAGCATTAACTGTAATTCTAAAAAATTTAGAAACTAGAAATTTTAAAGAACTTTCAGGAATCAGTTTACCAGGAAAAATCATTTCAGGCGTAACAAGAACAAAAGATTTAGACAGTTTACCCAGTCCTATTTTATCCGGATTCTATGATCAAATAATTGATCAATACGAAACACGCAACCAACAAAAATTCTTATGGCAGGTTACTATAGAAACTATGAGAGGATGTCCTTACCATTGTACATTCTGTGACATAGGCGATTCTTATTGGAACAAAGTACAGATGTTTGATTTAGAAAGAATTTATAAAGAAATTGATTGGATATCTGAAAGACAAATTGAGTACGTGTCTGTGTGCGATAGTAATTGGGGTATGTTTGACAGAGACCTAGACATCACGAAATATGTCATTGAAAAAAAATTAAAAACAGGATACCCAAAGGTCTGGGATATAGACTGGGCGAAAAATAATTCCGAACGTATTAAAAGCATGGCCTTATTAGATAAGAATGCAGGCACGAATCTTTTTAAAGGAATTACTTTTGCTTTACAAAGTTTAAATGACAATACTCTAGCGGCTATAGATAGATTTAATCTCTCAGAGAATACTATCAGAGATGCTATGGATTTTTATAAAAAGAACGATATTAAGACTTATTCAGAATTGATATGGCCTCTTCCAGAAGAAACTATTACAAGTTTTACAGATGGATTACAAAAATTGATAGACATGGGACAAGAACACTTTCTAATGGTTCATCCGTTGTCTCTTACTCCTAATGCTCCAATGAGCAATTCCGATTATTTAGAAAAACATAAACTTTCACAGAAGAAAGTTCCTTTAGACACGTTCTGGTTAACAGTTGACGACGAGAGTTCGTATATTGTAGAAACTATGGGAACTGTAGATTCAACTAGAGTATTAAACACGCAAGAAGTATTAGACGGATATATGATCGCCCATTGGACCATAGTGATGTACTACTATGGTTGGGGACATTATATAATGAAATATCTAAAGAAACAGGGCATCAAGGAAACAAAATTTATATTAGATCTTGTAGATTATATTGAAACAAGAAAACAAGGTTTGTTTTATAATGAACATGCTATTACAAGATCTAATATAGAGGATGTAATTAACAATGGCACATTCTGGGGTAGAAGAATAGATAGGACTTATTGGGAATATAAGTCTGCAACTTGTATATTTTTCCAAAAAAACAGACAACAGGTTATTGAAGAATTGTCTGAATTTCTCAATAAAGCCTATAACATAAACAACAAACAATTGATAGAGATCAATGACCTAATGTGTATAGACTACAATAAAACATATCCATTGGTTTATCAAACTAAAAATAATTCTGTGATAAAAGATCTGTTTGATCTACATACCGAGTGTGTAGAAATATCGCATGAGGATTTATCAGAGCATACTGAAGAAGAATTTTTTAGAAAAGCCTATCACTACCAAAGAAAAAATCAATATTGGAAATGCTCAATCAAATCGTTGAGTAAAAATAGTTAAACCTATTTTTTTATTATGCCCTGAGCAGGCGCTGTGCAGTCTGGTTCTTTCAAAAGCAAAACAACTACCAACATTCCAATGTATTATAGAATTCAATGTCAGCCCGTGTAAAGTTTCTATAGGAATATGCGTGAAGTTTTGATCATGTATATGTTCATTAAATTTTAATTGTGAATCATAACCTACTACATCCGTGTAATCATAACATCGTCCATCAACTTTACTTGTTTTTAAATCCTGTCTTGCATCTATTAGGTATCGGAGAGTAGATATAAATTCTTCATCTACTACAAAATCATTTATAGTTTTAGGCGAATTTAAACATTGATCCAGCAGTATTCTAAGATCTTTAATATAGGTCCAACTTTCAAAACGATTAGGTAAATTATATTCAAAAGGTTCTATTTTTACTTTGCTGAATCTTGTACTATCTAAATGCCAATGATTATCAAATAGTGCTGTTGATCCTGTTCCGTCTACAAACAATGGAAAAATAATCACATGTCCTTTTCTCGAACTTTCAATTTTGCCGCTGTCAACGTGTAAACTATAACTTATCTTGGTATCAAAAAACACAACTTCTTCTACACGATAATCGTAATCTAAAATATTATCTAGTACATTTTTAATAATATGTTTAGGCCACTGACTATCCCATTGAGGATGTTTGCTTCTAACATCCGGTCTCGCGTCGACTGTTTCATCATCTACATGAAAATAGTCTAAAAGAGATCTAACATTGTTAGAAGATAATTGATTATTGAATATTTGAATCATTATTTGTAACCAGTTATCTGTAATGCATATCTGTTCTCTTTACTGAGATTATAAAAAGCATGCGGGTCATAACCGTTCCACGAAAACCAATCTCCCGCTGACCATTCGCAGTAAACTTTATTTTTAACCTGTAATACTTGTCCCGGAGAACTATCCTCTAACATTAAAACTATTCTAACAACTGAATCTGCATTTTTTAAGTTATGTATCTTTGTATATTTTTCATATCTGTCGGAATGCAACGGAATATATTGACCGGGTGTAAAAAAGTTAACTGCGGCTGTCATGCCTTTTAGATCAAACTTATCTAATATCTGAGATAACGAAAAATCTATATCGGTTTCAAAGCAGTTATAAAATTTCATCGAATCTAAACTGTGTCCATATTTAGAATACTCGTCACAGAGAATAGGATCGGGATCAAATCTATATGTTAGATCTTTAAATTGCTGAATATTCCAAGTTGGTTCGATGTGTCCAAAATTTCTCATAAGTATATTTAATTGGATACAAATTACAAAATGTTAAGTTCGAATGAATGGGATACACTCAAAACAGTAATTGTCGGTGATGCTACTGGTGCTAAAGTGCCGGATGTGGATATCAGTCTGCGCACTGTAAATTATGCTGATATAGTAGACGACAGTGAAATACCTGTAGGTCCTTATCCGCAACAGGTTATTGACGAAGCCAATGAAGATCTAGAAATTTTTTGTAACTTTCTTAAAGAAGAAAATGTAACTGTACTACGTCCAGAAAATATCGATCCGGAATACTACAATTATTGTCCTAGAGATGGTGTATTAGTTTACAAAGATCTAATATTAGCCACTCCTCAACCTTTGAAGTCTCGTCGGTTAG
>Ga0315902_10009355_pt1 | contig 13125 bp, 9 predicted proteins | sample LakEriMetagenome_9_FD_203523 | JGI IMG/M metagenome (GOLD analysis project Ga0315902, IMG submission 203523) | Freshwater fungal communities from buoy surface, Lake Erie, Ohio, United States - Buoy 12 MA117 | ecosystem: Environmental > Aquatic > Freshwater > Lake > Lake biofilm | place: USA... | reverse complement strand
GTGTCTATAATGGCATCAAAGAACGGCATGATTTATCAGACGAAGAGATCCTTTACATGGGAGATGACATTCCAGATTATGAGGTGATGTGTCAGGCAGGAGTAGCAGCATGTCCTCAAGACGCCGCTGTAGAGATCAAAGGCATATCTCACTATCAGTCACCATTCAATGGAGGAAGACATTGCGTTCGAGACGTAATTGAGCAAACTTTACGAGTCCAGAAAAAATGGTTTTCTGAGGAAGCATTTGAGTGGTGATCATTTGACCATTATTCGGACAACAGAAGGAGTTGAGTTCTCTCCTGTCCAAACTTTCAATAAGTAAACTCCTGAATTCACGCCGCTGATATCAATATATCCAATAGCCTGATGACTGCCACTCCTTACTTCTCTTCCGTGCATATTTATCAAAACATACTCAAAATCAATGTCTTTTGATGATACTAGAACTAGTTCATCTGAAGCTGGATTCGGATAAACTTTGAAATCAGATGGAAGATTTAGTTCATTGACAAAGACAAGTTGATCAATTAGTGGATTCGTATCAATAAGCGGATGAATATCTCCAGGACCAATTTTCTCAACAAAAACATTAGCTCCACCTGAACCAAGGGTTGAAGTAAACCCGACAAACAATACCCCTCCGTCACTTGTAGGTATTAATTGGCCGCAATCATCATCACCTGCATATGCCAATGTACTTGAAGAATTATCCCACCACAAACTGGAACCAACACGCGCAAAGGCTACGTCATAACCAAAAAGTTCTGAGCTAGCATTTTTAAATTTACCCGCAATGTACTTTTTGTTCTCGAATCCGTAAGTTGTGACATGCTCCCTAAACCAGTCATTCCCCGTTGGTGGAGAAACGAAATTATTTTCAACATAGGTATTTTCAAACGTCACAAATCCGTAAAAATCTTTTTTGTATTGTGCCACAGGATCAAACCAGTAACCGACAAAATTCAAATGAAAGGGATCAACATCGAGATCATAAATACCCTGTACACCATTGAAACCAATCGTATCAAACCATTGGACAATGCCATTATCAATGATCCTCATTACAAATCCTTTTGTTTGCAACGAATCCTCGATATATAGTTCACCGCCAATAAAGAATGTAGAATCATTATACTGCACAATTGAGTGCGCAATATCATCCCCAATACCCCCAATTCTTTTCGTCCACAAGGTATCTCCAGAAATATCCGTCCTCACGATATAAATATCCTGATCACCACCGGTCCATGAATTCGTTTGGCCGACAAGGATGGTACCCGTATCTCTAGTCAATGCGGCATCATTCACTCTTTCCCACTCAGGTCCTCCATAGGTCTTTTGCCATTCTTGCACTCCATTCATATCGGTTTTAACCATGTAAAAATCGTAGGCACCATTACCAAATGAATTGGTATAACCAGCGAGGAAATAACCAAAATCCTTTTTGTAGAGGACTCTATTTGCCATATCTGACTCCGAACCTCCATAATGTGATGACCACAAATAACTCCCAAGACTATCTATTTTAAGCATAAATGCTTGTGAAGGACCATCAATGAAACTACTGGAAGATCCACAGATCATATAGGAACTGTCTTCATGCTGGACGACTCCATAACCGAAGTCATATCCATTGTTGGAAAACAGTTTAAAAAATGAGATCTGCCCCACTCCTACTGGAACAAAAGTCATTATCAGAATCGAGGCTAGAAATAATCTCATAATCTATAACTTAGTCGTCCTACAAAACTTGCTCCTCTACCATTTTTACTGATAATTCCTATGAGATCCTCAGAGGCAAGTCCAAATGAAAATTCCTTTATTTTGGCTTGAGCATAAAGTCCAAGTCTGAACTGTGTATAACCACCGTACCCAGCATTAAGTCCAAACCCCCAATTTTCCGTAGCCTTCAAATGTACCCCTGCATAAACCATTGGTGCATAAGAAAGAGTGGTATACATTCTCACACCGTAATACCCTTGAAATCTTGAAGTGTCCATCTCATCAATAATCTTACCTACCTGAATAAATCCCGGTAAAATTCTATATTTCTTAACCGTTAATGAATCAAACCCCAGAGTATCCAGTACATTAATATCATCGATAACTGCATTATCACCATAAATTTGTTCAAATGTAAAACCTGTATAATTGAATGTAGTGTTGGCGGAAAAACGTCGCACCGGTTCAGAAAAGAATGCTACACCGGCATTCTTCATGAGAATCTGAATATACGATGTCTTATCATTTCTGAAGGAAACCGGGAAGCGAATATCAGCATCCAATCCAAAACCATGTCCTTTAAAATATCCTGAATTGGTTGCTTGATCGAAAAAACCATCCGCTACAAGCGTCACACTATCTGCATCGGAATTCTGATAGAGCAGCCCATCTCTTAGTTGAGCCTCAGCGAAATTTGAAATGGAATAATAGTTCAATGAAAGACTTGATCCAGAGCGTTTATCAATCAACCCGAAACCTACTTTTTGAAAGAAGATTGCTGTAAAACGGCTCCCTGAAAAATCAACTTGTTGTCCAAGGTATCTTTCATTCCCATAAAATGCCAATCCGAATAGGTCTTTTGAATAAAGCACTGAAAGATAATTATAATAGCCTGCTTTTAAAGTAAATCCAAAATTCTCTTTACCGAATAAATCTGCCTTACAATTCCTGTATTCGAATTCAGCACTCGCATCCCCTCCGAAACGATTGATCCCGTTATGATTTTCAAATGATCCATCCTTTATCTCATCACTGATGTGCCCACCACGCAACAATTTTCTGGAAAGATCATTGCGAATTGCCGATGCACTATAATCAAACACCCCATTTATTATAAATTCATGATCGACACGATTCGTATCGTATTGGATCGGTAGCAACTGCTGCGTGTATCCCGGAATCATGAATAAAGTGATCCATATGATGCTTAAACCTCTCATTAGTAGATTACTTCAATATTTAGTCTTGCTTTCAGTTTAATTGCAAGGAAAGCCCCTGCCGGAACTGAAACAGGCAAGTTTGAAGATGTCTCTGGATCAGGTGTGTTGAACTCGGCCCTGACAGAGACTTTCTTTATTTTGTCCAGGTCTTTGATAATATTTGACGATAAAAGGAACTCTACTTCCGAAGACATTTTCTTTAACCCGTCAGAAGGATCGATTACACCATAAAGGGCAGACTGAACATTGTCCGTTCCAAAAACAGTGTGAAGTACGTTATTGTTTGTATCCATGAGATACAGAACCGTATTGCAAGAAAATGGAAATGCATTTGTTGCTTGTATTACGAAAGATCCGGAAGCGACATGTGATTTTTCAAGGTCTTGTGAAAGGTCGAGATTAAATGTATCCTGCAGTGTAAGACCATCAACTCCAATTGTCATTGGCATCTGTGCCTTTAATTTTACTTTTAATCTGCTGTTTGGGAAGATCTCATTCCAACCTCCAGACGTATTTCCCCATGGATTCAATTGCAGATTGTAACCAATGGTATGGATATCCCCTATGTTTTCGAGATAGCTCTCTATGTTACTATTTGTAGAATTGAAGACAAGAGATTCCGAAGACGGAGTCAAACTAGACCATGAGCCGGTTGCAGGATCTAGAAATATTGGTGAGCTGATTGCACTTGCATTCAAAGAAATGGTATTTCCTGCATAATTTGTATTCTTTACAGTTGTAATCAAGGCTTTAACATCTACCTTCATACCGTTTGTTATGTCAAACTGAAGCGAGCAATCGGGGAAATCGATGGCACCTGCGGTTATATTACTCAAAAGGTTATCATCTAAAAAAGCTTCTGTTGAAATTGTGTCTGTAATGATTTTATTTCCAAAATATCCCCTAGCATAGTCGATCTTGACATCAATGAACTCTGCATCAACCTTAAACTGATGGACTGTGGTCACATTAACTGTGGGACCAGCAGGATCGGAATTAATTATCAGGCGAGACTGCAAGAGATTAAACAACGAACCATTCTCGCCTGTTAGATCAATCTCATATCCCGAGATATCAAGTGTTGCCTCAGCAAATCCAGGGTTCGAAATACTCCCACCCGTTACCGAATAATTTTGCTCGAACTCTACCCCATTTTTGACAACACCGGGTAATTGAACAATAAAGAAAACCTTCGTTCCCAATGGGTTGTATACTTTTACCTTGATACGGCCATCACTCACACGAATCCTTTTCAGCTGAATATCTTCGACAACAAGTGTATGCTCTTGAACATCATTCACTATACTAAATCCTGGAGGAACATTCAAACTTCCACTTGAAATACTATAATCATGACTAATAATAGTGTCTGGAATTCCAATAATATCATCTATTCCAAGATCAATTATGGTTCTCGTAAGGTCAATCTCTAAAAAGCTGGAGGAGTTAATAGTCAGGGTGGAATCATTCACTAGGTTATTCAGTGAAAGAGTATCGTGAACCAAAGGTGCCATCCAATCACTATTCCATGAGGTCTTTTCCTTTCGGCAAGAAACGAAAGACACTATAAGGATCAATATTACAATTAATTTTATCCGGAACACCTTCTATAAACGTATATATTAACTATTTGGTTGGATCAAGCTCTTTCGATGATGGTCGCATACCCCTGACCAACACCAATGCACATTGTAACCAATGCATACCTCTTTCCTGTTTTCTGTAATTCAAGTGATGCAGTATGCAGAATGCGGGCCCCTGTCATCCCAAGTGGATGACCCAATGCAATAGCTCCACCATTAGGATTGATCCTCGGATCATTGTCTGCAAGGCCCATTTTACGTGTACAAGCAAGAACCTGAGCAGCAAATGCTTCGTTCAATTCAAGAATATCCATTTGATCCAATGTTAACCCCGTTCTTTCAAGTACCTTTTGCGACGCATGTACAGGCCCGATCCCCATAATTCGTGGCTCTACACCGGCGATTGCAGCTCCTACTATTCGAGCCAAAGGCTTCAATCTGTTTTTCACGATCGCATTTTCAGAAGCAATCAACAATGCTGCAGCCCCATCATTCAAACCAGAGGAATTACCCGCAGTTACACTTCCATCTTTTTTAAAAGCCGGTCGCAAGCCTGACAGACTATCAATTGTGGTCTCAGGTCGCGCAAATTCATCATTTTCAAAAATAATGGAGTCCTTTTTTCGCTGCGGAATTAGAACAGGGGTGATTTCCTCGCCTAACCTTCCATTTGCAATTGCCATTGCCGCTTTTTGCTGGGACCAAAGGGCAAATTGATCCTGTGCTTCTCGCTCAATACCATAAAGATCTACAAGATTTTCAGCAGTATTTCCCATTCCATCAACTCCATATAACTCCTCCATCTTCGGATTAATAAATCTCCACCCAAAGGAAGAATCATACATTTGAGCATCTCTACCGAAAGCAGTTGATGTTTTGGATATCACCCAAGGACCTCTCGTCATGTGTTCTACCCCCCCAGAGATATACACTTCCCCGGCTCCATCTTTGATCGCTCTTGCAGCATTGATTGTTGCCGCCATTCCTGAAGCGCAAAGTCGGTTCACTGTTTCTCCACCATTTGTGACAGGCAAACCTGCCAAAAGGCTAGCCATTCTGGCTACATTTCGATTATCCTCCCCTGCCTGATTGGCACAACCTAGAACTACATCCTCGATCAATCCAGTATCAAGAGAAGAATTTCTATCCAAAAGCGCTTTAATCGCATGGGCAGCTAGATCATCTGCTCTTACAGGAGATAATGCCCCACCAAAACTACCTATAGCAGTGCGAATTCCATCAACAATAAAAACTTCCTTAGACATATTTCCTTTTTGATAGGATAAAGGTAACATTTTTGTAATTGTTGAAAACTAAATTCACATGCCAATTCGAGACTTCGTATATTGGATTCTTAAAATAAAAACACGTGAACAGAAACCATTTACTCCGATTAATTCTGTGCTTGTCATTTGGGCATCAGGCCTGTGCGCAACTGGAGGAATTAACACCCGCAGAACAAGCTTATCGAGATTCGATCAAGGCACTAAATCTTCAGAACGAAGCTATAGCTAAAAGTCAGGAAGCTTACAATCGAGGAATTCAGTTGTTTGGAGACAAGAATTATAACCGAGCAATTGATGAGTTTGCTTTATCGATCAAATTCGATGGGAATTTCACTGCAGCCTACTACAACAAAGGTGTTGCTGAGAACGAAGCAGAACGCTATAATGAAGCATCTAAAACATTAAATTTATTAATTGAGAAGGACCCCTCCTATTCAAAAGCATATTTTCAGCGAGGACGAGCTTTTCAAGGGCAAAATGACTATTTGAAAGCAGAAAAGGATTATGAGAAAGCAATTCAGATCGACCCTAAAAATCCAAAAGCCTATTACAACTTTGGTACGCTGAAATTCTTGCAACAGGATTACCAAGGAGCAATTAAATACTTCACAAAAACGATCGAACTGGACAACAATTTTGCTTTCGCATACAATGACAGAGGAAGCTGTCATCGAATGTTGAAAGATTATTCCAAAGCCATTGCAGATTATGAGGAAGCAGTGCGCAAAAATCCAAAACTTGCATTCGCACTGAATAACATAGGAACAACCAAAAAACTGGCAAAAGATTATGCTGGAGCTATGGCTGCGTTCAACCGGGCAATATCCGTGGATGTAAATTTTTACATGGCATTCAATAACCGAGGAGTAACACAAATGGAGCAAAATAGAATGGATGACGCAAAACGTGACTTTGAAAAAGCATTGGAGATCAATCCAAAATATGCTCCGGCCGCCTCTAATCTTAGTGCCATCTATTTTAAACAGAAAGACTACAAAAGGGCATTGGAATTCGCCGAAAAGGCAATTTCACTTGATGCGAAATATGGCAATGCTTACGTCAACAGAGCAAATGCCCGCGAAATGAACCGAGACATTGAAGGTGCATGTGATGACTGGTTCAAAGCGAAAGAACTGGGAGTTGAACTGGGTAAAAAATATTACTCTGGGAATTGCAACGAATAATTTGAAGAGACATGAAAAAAATCATACTATTTAGCTTATCAATTTTCTTTTCGTTCCTTGTTCAGGCGCAGAACATTGAATTTAAAGCTGCAAATTTCAAAGACGATAAAGAAGGTCTCAAAAAAGCGGAAGAGGCCATCAAAAAAGGAGATGAATTTCTTGAGTTGGGCAAAGAAGCCATTTTCCAGGTTCAAGATCCGGGATTTAATTTTCAGAAAGCCCTGAAAGAATATAATGTGGCACAAAAATTCAATCCCAAAAATGGTCAGTTGAATTTTAAGATTGGAGTATGCTACGCGCACTCTACCGATCCGTTCAAAGGGATTGATCACTTTGAGAAGGCGTTCTCACTGGACCCTGCATGTGACCCATTCATGCAGTACTACCTTGGATATGCCTATCAACTGCAGGAAAAATTCGATGAGGCACTGAAAGCCTATCAGGATTTTGAAACCAACTATAAAAAGGCAGACAACTTTGCCAAATTTGTTACCCAGAGAAAAAGCGAATGTAAGGCGGCAAAAGTCGCAAAAACAACACCTGTTCGCGCTTGGGTTGACAACGTCCCTGCTCTAAACTCTGATTTCGATGATTTTGCACCCTCTATTACAGCAGACGGAGCAGAGATAGTAATGTCATCCCGACGACCAAACGGGCATGAGGTTAATGAGGCAGGAGGTTATGACTCTGACATCTACACGTCAACATTGACAGATGGAAAATGGTCTACTCCAAAACAGATAGAAGGCCAAATGAACTCAACTATGGATGATGTTTCCAATAACTTAAGCTATGACGGCACTAAAATGTTGATCCATCGCGAGAATAGCGGTACTTTCGATATATACGAAAGTAAGCTCGCAGGATTGAATTGGTCAAATCCTGCATTAGCTCATTTCCAAATCTCATCGAACAAAGCAAATGAAAAATATGCATCTTACAATCACGATGGTTGGAGTATATATTTTGTGCGTGATAATGACAATCGTGCAAACGGTTTTGACATCATGTACAGTGCTATGCAATCAAAACTTCAAAAGGATTATATGGCAGCAACAATGGTTACAGCATGTAATTCGAAGTTCAACGACGGCCCCATCTTCCTTCACATCGACGGCGAGACAATGTACCTGGCATCAGAAGGACACGAATCAATCGGAGGATATGACATCTTCATCTCCAAGAAGGTTCAGGGACAATGGACTAAACCTGTAAACCTTGGCTATCCAATCAATACGCCATATGATGATTTCTTCTTTGCATCAACAGCGAACGGCAAGTTCGCATATATCGCTTCCAACCGCGCTGGAGGTAAAGGAGGTTACGATATCTACAAGGTAACCTTTTGGGGTCCGGAAAAAACTCCAATAACGGATGTTGAAGATTACCTCCTGGCATCTGTTGCCATGCCGATGAAGGACACTCAGGTTGAATCTACAGTTGATGTGAACAAGAAATCTTTTACTGTATTCAAAGGAATGACTATCGATGGAATAACAAAAAAACCTGTTGAATCAGCTATCGAGATAACAGATAATGTAACAGGAAAAGTAATAGAAACATTTACATCGAATTCGGCAACCGGAAAATTTATCATCACATTAGCTTCAGGAAAAAACTATGGCATAGCTGTAAAAGCAGATAAATACCTGTTCCATTCTGAGAATTTTGACTTACCAAACGGATCTGCAGATAACCTTGTTAATAAGGTTATTGAGTTAAAGAACATTGCCATAGGATCAAAGATTACTTTACGCAACATCTTCTTCGACACCGGTAAATCTATCCTTCGTCCTGAATCGAATACCGAATTAGATCGTCTGGTCAAGCTAATGAAAGACGTTCCAGCATTGAAGATCGAAATCTCGGGTCACACAGATAATACAGGCTCAGCAACATTGAACGAAACTCTATCTCAGAGCAGAGCTGAAGCTGTGGTTACTTATTTAACTACTAAAGGAATTATAGCCTCCAGAATGACTGCCAAAGGATACGGTTCGGCTAAACCAATCTCAACAAACAATACCGATGATGGTCGTCAGTTGAACCGACGCACAGAATTCGAAATAAAAGGAAATTAAATTGAATGGCGGGGAAACCCGCCATCATTATTTCAATAAATACTAAATTTAACCACTCATAAATCATAGAATGACAAACGATCAATTCAAACTCAAATTCCTAGGTGGCGCCGGCACGGTTACGGGATCAAAAATGCTTCTTGAAACGAAAAAAAGTAGTATTCTGATCGACTGCGGATTATTTCAGGGATTAAAAGAATTACGATTGAAGAACTGGGCTCCGTTTCCTGTAGAACCATCTTCGATAGATGAACTGATCCTTACACATGCCCATCTAGACCACTGTGGATATATTCCTTTACTTGTCAAAAAGGGGTTCAATGGACCAATACATTGCACAAAACCTACAAAAGAGCTTGCTGAGATAATCTTGCTAGACAGCGCCAAAATTCAGGAAGAAGATGCGACTCGAGCCAATAAATACGCATATGCAAAGCATAAGAAAGCGGAGCCGTTGTACAGTGTACAGGATGTGGTTGAAGCCATGAAGTTATTTGTTACTCATGATTTACATGAATGGGTAGTTATCGATGATAAGGTCAAATTCCAACTTATTAATAATGGGCATATCCTCGGTTCTGCATTTATTGATATTCGTGTAAATGATAAGAAAATTGTATTCTCTGGAGATATAGGAAGAGCAAAACCAATGTTGTTGTATCCTCCAAAAAAAATTGCTGATGCGGATTACATTATTTTGGAATCGACTTATGGAGATCGCATCCACTCCCCGGAAGATGTTAAAGAAGAGTTGCTTCGAGTGATAGAAGACACCCTTGATAGAAAGGGGATATTGATGATTCCGTCGTTTGCGGTAGAGCGCACTCAGGAACTCATTTACATACTTCATGAACTAAAGGAGGAGGATAAACTCCCGAAGATTCCTATCTATTTGGATTCTCCCATGGGTGTGAACTCCACCAATGTCTATAATAACTATGCTGATTGGCAGAATATTTCACATTATGATTTGACGCGAATGTATGAAGACATCATCTTCATTAATAATTTCGAACATTCAAGAAGTATTGTGTCTGATAAATCCCCAAAGATAGTCCTTGCAGGCAGTGGGATGATGGAAGGCGGACGCATTCTCCATTACCTGAACAACCACATTGAGAACGACCGAAATACTCTTCTATTTGTAGGTTTCCAGGGTGAAGGAACAAGAGGACGTGCCATAGTGGAGGGTAGCCAGGAAATAAAGTTTTTTGGTGAATACCGGCAAGTAAAATGTCATATTGCAACCATTTCATCCTTATCTGCTCATGGAGATCAAATGGAAATGCTGGATTGGCTGCGCAATTTTGAAAAACCGCCAATCAAGATTTTTTTGAATCATGGTGAACCGCATCAAACCGATGCTTTACGAGTAAAAATTGAAACAGAACTGGGTTGGGAGGTTGAGATCCCAGCATTGAATTCGGAATATACATTAAGCTAATCCCTTTATGAATACCTTTCGCACTTTAGAAACAATTGATATCGATTATTTTAGAAGTATTCTATCCGACAGGTGTTGTGTGAGCGAAGAAATACTTGCTGAATATGGCCATGATGAAACTGAAGACCTGGTTTATCTGCCAAATGTTGTGCTCAAGCCAAATTCTCCACACGAGGTTTCATCAATTCTAAAATACTGCAATGAGCAAAATATAGTGGTTACTCCTTCAGGTGCACGAACCGGATTGAGCGGAGGTGCATTGCCGATATTTGGCGGTGTTGCCCTATCAATGGAAAAATTCAATCGTATTCTGGATATCGATGAGAAAAATCACCAGGTTATTACTGAACCAGGAGTAATTACCCAAGTTCTTCAGGATGCCGTTAAGGAAAAAGGGTTGTTCTATCCTCCGGATCCAGCCAGTAAAGGCAGCTGTTTCATCGGAGGTAATGTTTCTGAAAACTCAGGTGGACCCAAAGCAGTTAAATATGGTGTCACCAAAGATTATGTCCTCAATCTTGAAATAGTGCTACCTACAGGCGAAATCATTTGGACAGGTGCAAACGTACTAAAAAATGCTACTGGTTACAATTTGACGCAACTAATGGTGGGCTCCGAGGGAACCCTGGCTGTGATTACAAAGATCGTATTGCGATTGATTCCCCATCCTACTCAGAACCTATTAATGCTTGTCCCATTCTTTGATGCAGGAAAAGCATGTGAAGCCGTTGCTGCCATCTTCAGAGCAGGTATCACCCCGAGTGGACTTGAATTCATGGAAAGGGATGCCCTAACATGGACCCAGGAATTCACGGGCGATTATTCTATAAAAGTCGCCGATGATCATGCAGCACATTTATTGATCGAAGTAGACGGATTTGACCTAGAATCCCTTGTGTCAGAATGCGAAAAAATCATGTTGGTACTAGATAAATTCGAAACCGATGAGGTCCTTTTTGCAGAGAGCGAAGCTCAAAAAAACAGTCTGTGGTCCATGAGAAGAAAAGTGGGAGAAGCAGTAAAATCGCAATCCATCTATAAGGAAGAGGATACTGTTGTTCCACGCTATGAATTACCAAAACTGTTGCATCACGTTAAATCAGTTTGTGAAAAATATGGATTGCATAGTGTGTGTTACGGACATGCAGGAGATGGTAACCTCCACGTAAACATTATTAAAGGTGAACTCTCAGATGAAAGGTGGGAAAATGATCTGACTATAGCCATTCGTGAGCTTTTCACCGAAGTGGTCAAACTTGGTGGAACTTTGTCGGGAGAACATGGAATCGGATTAGTGCAGCAATCGTATATGGATATTGCTTTCGATCCAAAAAGTCTTGACATCATGCGGCATATCAAAAGAGTGTTTGACCCGAACAACATATTAAATCCCGGTAAGATATTTTGCTAGTTATTCAGGAAGTTTAAATTCCCTGACTTCATTTGTTGATAGGTTCTGGCCAAATAGGCAATCATTATGCGCATCGCATCGAATGCTTCTTCTGTTTCGGCACTGATCTCCCTTTTCTGGAGTTTAAGGAGCAACTTCATGTACAATGCGTGAAATATGATCTCGATGTGATTCTTATCCTTCAGGTTAGATCTTTCCTTAAACTCCTCTATGTATGGTGTCGCAGATTCAAAAACAGCACGGTATTTCTGATCATTCGCCATGTTGAGCAAGGTGTTGTGTAAATAGGACAACTCAACAAGAATATCCCGAAGATCATGCAGATGTCCTTGCTTATCTATACGCTGTGACTTCATCTGAGCAATTAAGTCACGGTACCAATCTCTATATTGCTCAATGAATGAGTTATCAGGAAGTTGAGGCCGAACAAAATTCTCTATGATCAACTCCAAGTCGAAATTATATGCACGTATCAAATCCTCAATCTGATACATGTATAACACATACTCCGCGATGTTCTCGTTGAGTTTCTGGCGAGCGATCAGCATTTTACTTTTTAATATCTTTTTCGATCTCTACTTCTCGCTGGTTAAGGTATTCCGTGAACTCTTTCGTTACGTCCATCGTAGCATTTATATAATTGATCTGCCCCCCCTGACCGTGAATCAACAGAATGTCTATTCCATTTTCTTCACTAAATTGCTTACCGTACGTTTCAATCTTCTTACGGATTGCTTCCAGCTTATCGATCGTTTCCTTTTCAAGACGGGCGCCTTCTGTTTGCTGGTATTGCACGATTTCAGCTTCCATTTGTTGTGCACGTTGCTGAATCTGCATGGCTTGATTTTCGGAAAGTTCATTATTCTGAAGTCTCTGATTATTTCGAATGATGAATTCCTGGTATTCCTTTTGGCGACGCTCCAATTCACTCTCAAATTTCTTTTGTCGCTTGTTTACAATATCTTCCTGCTCCTTGAAAAAATTGAATTGAACCTTTAAAGAGTCGCTATTGTAGAAGGCGATCTTCAATCCTTTCATATCCCTAATTTCAACTTTTGGAGTGGTATCAACCTTCGCTTTATCTTTTTGTCCACAGGAAACCATAATGATAAACAACAGAGGAACTGAAAAAATGATAACTTTATTCATATAACTAATTTTTAGTGTTTTTCTGATTGAACGCCATTTCCCA
>Ga0315902_10009354_pt1 | contig 13126 bp, 11 predicted proteins | sample LakEriMetagenome_9_FD_203523 | JGI IMG/M metagenome (GOLD analysis project Ga0315902, IMG submission 203523) | Freshwater fungal communities from buoy surface, Lake Erie, Ohio, United States - Buoy 12 MA117 | ecosystem: Environmental > Aquatic > Freshwater > Lake > Lake biofilm | place: USA... | reverse complement strand
CAGCAACCGCAGCCCCCAGAGGTCCGCCGATGTCGGCAGGCTTCCCGGAGAATTCGGCGTGGATTCGAGAGGTTCGCCGGAAGACGGGGCAACCAACTCAGAGGGGGCGTTTTCCAGTCGCTCGAGCAGGGCGTTCACCTGCGGCCACGCCGGACTGCGCGCTACCAGTTCCAATTCCAGCGTTGTCATGGCAACTGGCAGATCGGCGGACCGCAGTGGCTCATCGTCCGGCGGAAGTCGTCCCCACAGGCGTTCCCGCAGCACATCCTCCCGATCGTGATGACCCGCCCGGACCATCTGCCGGGCCAGCTCCACCAGTGCCTTGGTGGCAGCAGCGGTCCGGGGATGACCGCGGGGGACACGATCGAAATGATCGGCGGCCTCAACCAACCGTCCCTCCCACCGGCACAGCTCACCCAGCATCCATTCCGCTTCGGGGCGACGCGAGTCGTCCGGAAACCGCTGGCAGAATTGCTCCAGCGCGTCACGGTAGTTTCCGCGACTTTCGTCACTCTTTTCGGTCCGCCAGATTCGGCCCAGGGCGTACGAACACAGCAACTGGGCTTCGGCAGCCCGGGGACTCTCCGGGAATTCACGGGAGACGGACAACAGGTCCTGGGCGGCGGCCTCCCAGTCTTCGCGTTCGAGAGCCAGAGAGCCTCGCTGCAATCCCCACTCCGCGGCCCGGTCAATCAATCCCCGGCGACGGGCCAACTCGGCACCACGGGCCAACAGACGGTCAACCTCGCGGTCCTCGTTCGCAGCCAGGGCCTTCCGAATCTGCAGAGAGAGCCCCGAGAGTTCCGGCCCGAGAGTCTGCTCTTCCTGCTGGGTCTCGCTCAACAGGGCAAACAATTCCCGCCATTCCTCGGGGGCAGATTCGGCTCCCTGAGAGAGCAACTCCCTCGCGGCCTGGAAATCTCGCGTGGCGAGGTGAGACCCCGATTTGACCCCCGAGCGCCAACTCGCCAGCAAGACACGGGCCTGCAGCAGCCGGGTCTCCCAGGGTTCGCCGGGGTCGCCCGGGCTGGCCGACTGACCAACCGCCAGTTCTCCAATCAACCGCCGGGCCTCGGCAAGGTCTCCTTCGACCAGATGGCATTCGACTTCTTCCCGACTGAGCGCCTCGCGCACGGACGGGTCGCGCGATTGCGAACGGGCGGCGTCGATCACGCGGCGCGCCTCCCGTGGCTCTCCTCCCGCCCGCAGCACCCGGGCCAGCAATACGCGAGCCCGCTCCGCCTGTGCAAGTTCCGTGCGATGTTCAACCAGCGGCTGCAGAACCTGGCGTGCGGCCAGGGACCGCGCAGCCCGGTCTGCCGAGTCTTCGGGGAGGCATTCGGCGGCGCAGCTCTCCAGCTCTCCCTGCAGAACCTGCAGACGAACCCGCTGCGCGACCGGGATCGCGCCCGGCTTGTTTCTGGAGGCACGACTGACAGACTGCTCCAGCAGGGATTGAACGCGGCGGAGACGATTCAGCCCGTCGGTTGCCGCCTGGAACCCCCGCTGCCGGGACTCGAGATTCCAGGGGGAGATCGGAACCCGTCGACGACTCGCTTCGGCCACTTCGCGATCGACCAGGACGAGTTGCAGTTCCAGCAACGCCTGGCGGCTTCCCGTCTGCTCCGATACGAGCTGACTTCGGAGAACCTCGCGGGTTCGCTCCCACAAAGGTACCTGCTGCGAGTCACTCAGCCGCCGCGCGTGCCCCAGCAGGGTTTCGGCCAATTCGAGAACCAATTCGGTCTGGATCGCGGGAGGGAGGCGGGGCCAGCTGAGGCGGTGCTCGAGCTCGGCTTCCGCCAATCGGTGAAGCCCCCGGGCCCGCAGGCCCGAAAAGTGTTCCCGGTTGGCCGCCGACAACTCGTCGTCGGACAAGGCCGGCCTGGGCAGACCGCAGACAATCAGCACGACGAGCGCGGCGGACCAGCAACCCTTCCGACGCGGGGCGAGAGTCCTCCCGAAGGGGGTGCGCTGCGGATTGGGCGGCAGGACTTTCATGGTGCCTCTGCCGGATCGAGTGCGAATTGAATCGACTGAAAGCGGGCACTGCGGCAGGTGTCGTACACCCGCAAAACGTCACCCGCCTCAACATCGCCCTCCACGTCGAGCACCACCGGGCTTTCCGGAGCGAGTTCGGCGAGTTCCAGCAACACTTCGCGGAGCGCGGGGAACGATTCGTAGTCGGTGCCGTTCAGCCGCATCACCAACTGCCCGCGCTGTCCTCGCGATAAACCCACCCGGATTTCGTCCACCGGCAGAGCCTGAGAGGCTTCCGCCGCGGCGGCTGCGGTGGACGGCTCGGCTTGCGAACTGCCCATCTGGGCCTTGAGGACCAATTCCTGGATGTTCAGGGCGGAAGCACAGACGAAGAAGATCAACAGGTTGAACACGACGTCGATCATCGGCGTCATCATGTTTTCACTGATGTCGGTCCGCCCGGTGTGGGAAGGAATCCGCATGTCAGTTTTCTCCCTGAACAGCGAATCGCAGCCGCTGGATTCCCGCCTGCGAACATTCGCGCAGCAGCGGAGCAATGCGCGAGAAGGGAACCTGGCGATCGGCGCGGATGCGTACTTCGACCTCGCCCGCCCCATGCGTGGCCGCACCAGCGGCCAGGCGCCCCGAGATCTCTTCGTAGGTCGCCAGTTCCGCGCCGAGGTAGAGTGATCCGTCGCGGGGCAGGGTAATGGTCAGCCGACGGCCCGAAGACTCGGGATCCGACTCCCCCCCGGCGGCCTCAGGGAGCTCGAGTTCGACCACCGCCTCACTCCGGGCGTAATGGCTGGCCACCAGAAAGAAAATAATCAGGTTGAACACCACGTCGATCATCGGCGTGATGTTGAATTTCAGACCTCCCCCGCGGGACCGGCTGGGAAACTTCATTCCGGGTCACCTCCGGGAGCCTCGACCCTCGGGTCCGCCGGACCGGGCTGGGGACGAGGCTGCACCGCCGGGGCCGACGCACGCCGCGATCCAGCGCGGGCGCGTTTGAATCCCGAGAACACATGCTCGGCCATCAGGGACGTCTGGGCGACCAGTTCGTCCACGCGGTTGCGCAGCAGGGCGTAAATGGCCAGGGCTGGGATGGCGACACACAAGCCCTGCAGAGTGGTGACCAGGGCCTTGTAAATTCCGGGAGCCAGTTCCGAGACCTGCGGATTGGTCTTCAGCTCGAATTCCATGAAGGCCAGAATCATGCCCCAGACGGTTCCCAACAGCCCCAGCATCGGTGCGATGGTGCCAATGACGGTGTAGTACTCCAGTCCCCGAAAGAGCCGCGCCGCCTGCTGCTGGCTGGCATCTTCGAGGGCCTTTTCGACAGCCGAGTAGCCGAGGGGAGTTTCCACGAGACCGGCCTCCACCACGGCGGAGAGGAAACTCGGCCGGGCGCGACAGGCCTGCTGGGCCTCGGGAAAGCGTCCCTCGGCAATGAAGTTGTGAACCTGCTCGGCGAGCCCCGCGGGCATCAGGGCGGAGGCCCGTAGGGACAACAGGTGCTGGATCAGCAGAGCCACCATCCAGACACTGATCGCCATGATGATCCAGCCGATCGTCCCACCCGCCTCCAACAGACCCCAGGCATCGAGTCCCCGGGACGGCGCCCCAGATTCCTGTCCCAGTGCCGATGGTGCCGGCAGCAGAGTCGCCGCAAAGCCAAACACAAACCATTTCGCCCAGAGAGCGCTGGCGGAAACAGGACTGTTCCGGGAGTGCCCAAGACAGGCGGCAAAGACTCGTTCAAACATCCGGATGCTTCCAGGGGGGGCGAATTGCCGCAGGGGAGGGGGGGTCAGCGATTGGGAGATTGTTTGCGGGTGGGTTGAGACTCCGGGTGAACCGCCTCTCGGGCCAACTCTGGAAAACGACGGTCCAACTCATCCCGCAGTGCGGCTGCCTCGGAGGTCTGCCCCGCCGTCTGGAGTGCGTCGGCCGCCCGCTGCACAGACTCGACCATCAGCCGCAGATCAGCCGCCTCGTGCGTCAACAGACGCAGCCAATAACTGGCCGCCAAAGCCGACTCAGCCCGACGATCGAGGGCTTCGGCCAACAGGTAAGCCGGTCCCGGCTGCAGATTGGCGGGCAACTGGTCGAACGACTTTTGCCAGTATCGCAGATCGGAAAGCCGTGGCCTGCCCGAGAACGCCTCGATCCGTCTGGATTGCCACTGGGCCAACGGCTGCAAACGCAACGAATCACCACGCCCGATCCGCCGCAGGGTGGCCTCGCACTCGGAGGTGAATTCCTGATCCAACAACAGTTGGCTGGCCCCCAGCAGATTCGCCGTGGCCGACTTGGACCGCAGCCACTTGACCGCCGCCGCCCGATCATCTCGTGAGGCCGGGTCGCGGTTCCACCGCAGCGGTACGACTTCGAGGTGACGGGTCTCGGGGTCACTGGTCTCGACCGCCAGGTATCGCGAACCCGCCACGGCAAATTGCCGCTGAAACACGGCGCAGCGGACGAGATCGGCCAGAATTTCCCGGCGGACCCAGGAACGGGATTCTTCCGCGAGTGCCCGTTCGAGGTCGGCCGTGGCCTGCACGGGGTCTTGGGCGATGATCTGCCTGCCCCGCTGGTGCGGCTCCCGTCGGTCGGGCTCGACGTGCACGATTTCCAGTCCCCGCCAGGTCTGGACCGGGCCGTCGTCCGAGGGCTGAAAACTGACTTCCTCCCCCCGGTACTCGCGGATCTCCCCCTGCAGTTCGATCTTTCCCTGCGAACCTGGCCGGCGCACCACGAGGCGGTCAGCCGCTTCCAGCAGCCCCCCTCCCAGCGAAAGGATCAGCCCGATGGTTGGGAGCAACCAACCCAGGGCCATACGAATTCGGACAGGGCCTTCACAGCGGGCTGCGGATCGTCGGGGGAGGGAGACGTTGATCACCAGATGAGCCCCCATTTCAACGGCGACGGAACTCGTTGACATCGCGATAAGAGTACGTGCCGTCGTTTTCGCGGGCCAGCCGCTTCGTCCAGTAGGAATCGGTGTTGGTCAGGGGGCTTCCTTTGCCAAATTCGACGACGCAGATTCGGCAGCGGCCGCTGTTGCGTTTGCGGATATCGCCCAGGTCGGCGGCGGTCATCCAGGGCTCTCCGGCATCTGTGAGGAAGAAAATCACATCGGGCTTGAGCCGCAGAGCCTCCAGCAGCGCCTCCTTGTGACGGGTCCCTCCCGAAGGTTGGACCGAGCGAATGTGCTGGGCTGCCCGGTTGCGATTGGCCTCGGTCCCCCGAAACATGGTGGTCCGTTGCCCCGTCGTGGGCATGGGCTGCAAGTCTTCGTTGTAAAAGATAATCTGGAATTCCTGCTGTTCCTCGACCTGCAGCAGACTGGCCTGCAACTCGGTCTTGGCCACCTGAATGGCGTTGTTCTCGTACATGCTGGCCGAGGCATCAAGAACGAAGGCGAACCGCGAGCCAGTTTGCCCGCCCCCTCCAAAGAACGAGACTGTGGCCGGTGCCGCCGCGCCGGGTCCGCCCGAATTCGCCCCCGCTCCTTTCCGGGAACCTGCCGAACCGGTGGGTCGGACGAGCTCGCGGGCTCCCAGACCTTCCAAGGGGAGAGCCGCCGTCGGCTCGCGGGGGACCGTTCCGCCGGGGGTGGTTGGACGGCGGGGAAGATCCAATGGAACGGGGGGCCGATCTTCAACCGGCGGCTCGGCAACCGCCTGGGGAGAGTCGGCCCGGGGAGAGTCGGCCCGGGGAGAGTCTGCCCGGGGAGAGTCGGCCCGGGGAGCCGCATTCGATTCCTCAGCGGCCTGGGAGCGGGAGGCGTTCGGCTGTTCATCCCCTCCAGGCGATGCCTCAGATGAGGTCGCCGCCGCCCGGGTCGTGATGCCAATGGTCCGAAACTCGCCGTCGCCCACTCCCCGCGGGGCCACCGGTCGAATGAACACGATCAACAACAGATACAGCAGTCCGTGGACGACCAGGGACAGCACCCAACTGGGGAGCTTGCGAACCCGCGCGGTGGGGGGGGCTCCGCGAATCCGGGATCGGGTGGCAACATCCATGACCTGCTCGGGGAGATGAAGAACAATCTTCAAGTCAATTTAAGCCTGCCCACCGATTCAATCAAGGTGGTTCTGCCAAGGACTGGCCCACTGTGGCGGGGTTGGCCGGGGATTTGGGGGACGGAAAGGCTGGTCACCTTGGGCCGGGCCTTCTACACTCGCGCCATGGATGGGATCGAGGTCTGTGATTTGCGCAAGAGCTACCAGGTGTTCCGGAAACAATCGGGACTGCTGGCCTCTGTGCGCTCTCTCTGGAGTCGGGAATACACTGAGGTCCAGGCGGTGCGGGGCATCAGCTTCCAGATTGCCCGGGGGGAGATGGTGGCGTTCCTGGGGCCCAATGGCGCGGGAAAGACCACGACTCTCAAACTGTTGGCCGGGCTGATTCACCCCACCTCCGGAACAGCCACCGTGCTGGGGCATGTTCCGTGGCGGCGGGAAATCGCCTATCGTCGGCGATTCGCCCTCGTGATGGGTCAGAAGAACCAGTTGTGGTGGGATCTGCCCGCCCAGGAATCGTTCCGTCTCCATCGCGAGATCTACCGGCTGGATCCGCAGGTCTTCGAACGGCGACTGGCCGAGTTGGTGGATCTTTTGGAGGTCTCCCGACTGGTCAACCAACCAGTCCGCGAATTGTCGCTGGGAGAGCGGATGCGGATGGAGCTGATCGCCGCGCTGCTGCACGATCCGGATGTGCTGCTGCTGGACGAACCGACGATTGGTCTCGACGTGGTCTCGCAACGTCGAGTCCAGGAATTCCTCAAGCACTACCAGGCGCAACGGCAACTGACCGTGCTATTGACCAGCCACTACATGAAGGATGTGCAGGCTCTCTGCCGACGGGCCATCGTGATCAACGAAGGGGAAATCAAACACGACGGTTCGCTTGAAGAGGTGATCGATCGGTTTGGGTCGTTTAAAGTCATTGAACTGCTCTTTTCGGGCGACACTCCCCCCCAGGGGCTGGAGGCGTTTGGGGAGGTGTTTGAGATGCAGTTTCCCCGGGCGAAACTCAAGGTGCCGCGGCAGCAGGTCCCGGAAACCCTGGCGGGCCTGCTGGCGAAATATCCGCTGGAGGATGTGGGCGTTCACGAGCGGCCTCTCGAAGAGGTGATTGCCGAATTGTTCACGTCGACTCGGGGGACGGCATCGGCGGCCAACGCTCCGGAGCGCCCCCGATGACCAGTGCCTGGAGCGTCCGGTGGTGCGTGCTGCGGACCGCCATCAGCGAACGTCTCACCTATCGGGGCGATTTCGTGCTGGGGACCCTGGTGCGGTTCCTGCCCATCGTCACCCAGGTTTTCCTGTGGACGGCGGTCTACGGAGCCAGCGACCAGCAGTCGATCCAGGGGTATGGCTATCGCGACATGGTGGCCTATTCGCTGTTGGTCATGCTGGCCCGGGCGTTTTCCAGCATGCCCGGCCTCGCGGGGGGAATTGCCCGTGAAATCCGCGAGGGATCGATCAAAAAGTATCTCACGCAGCCGGTCGACATGCTGGGCTTCCTGTTTTGGTCGCGGGTGGCCCACAAGCTGGTCTATTACGCCGTCGCCTGCGGCCCCTTCGCTCTGCTGTTCTGGCTGCTGCGGGACTACTTCACCCATACACCCGACCCCCTCACGGTGCTGGCGTTCTGCACCTCGCTGGTCCTCGGTTTTCTGATTGGGTTTCTCACGGAGTCACTGATCGGCCTGATCGGATTCTGGTTCCTGGAGGTCAGTTCGTTGATCTTCATCTTTATGATGCTGAACTACTTCCTCTCGGGACACATGTTGCCCCTCGATTGGCTGACCAACGCCTTGCCCGAAGATTCGGCGTGGCGGTTTGCGGCCCGCGGAATTCTCGCCTGTCTGCCATTCCAGTACATGGCGTACTTTCCCGCGTCGGTGATGTTGGGGAAGGTGACCGGGGCCGATCTGGTCTGGCAACTGCTGGGGGGACTCGGGTGGGTCCTGGCACTCTATGCTCTCAACCGTCTGGCCTTCGCCCGGGGTGTGGCCCGGTACTCGGCGTTTGGGGGCTGACTGGCATGGAGTCTCCTGACGATTTCGCACTGAAGCGCCGCCTCGTGGGTTGGCTGGCCAGCGGGTGTTTTGCGGCCGCGGCCGTGCTGTGGTTGCTGGGGGCAGATCCGCGGGCCAACCCGGTGCTGGCCTCGCTGCCGAGGGTGGGAATCGTGCTGGCCACCCTGTGGTACGCACTACCCCGCGACGGAACCAACTTTGTCTGGTCCCGGGCACTGGCCCCCATGCTGGTTGCGATCGGGCTGATGGCGCTGGTTCGGCGGGCGGCGTGGTGGATCCTGCCAGCCAGCGTGTTGGTGGCCCTCGCTCTGGTCTTCATCCGCCCCAAGACAAGGTCCCGCTGAATTGCCGGACACAGCGAGGTTGGAAGGGGGAAAAGTTCCCGGCCCCGCCTCGTTTCCCGGCCCCTCCCCGGGTTGGCTTTTGCGGCCCCCTTCGGCACAATACGGGGCCTCTCTTGAGTGGTGGGGCGAGAATTCCCCAGCCGTCCGTGTGCCTTTGTCGTGACCAAGACCAATGTCGACTCCAGGATTGCCCATCAGCGAACTCCTTTCCCTGCTGAACTCGGGAAAGTTGACCGCGGTGGATTTGACGCAGGCTTGCCTGGATCAGATTTCCAGGCAGGATGCCCGGGTGGGAGCCTTCTTGTCGGTCGATCCCGCAGCGTCTTTGGAGCAGGCCCGGCAGATCGACCAACGCCGGGCGCGGGGCGAAACCCTGGGACTGCTGGCTGGCTTGCCCGTGGCCATCAAGGATGTGATTTGCCAGAAAGGGACTGTCACCACCTGTGCCAGCCGGATGCTGGAGAAATTCGTCGCTCCCTATGACGCACATGTCATCGAGAAACTGAGGAGGGCGGATGCCGTTCTGTTGGGAAAAACCAACATGGACGAGTTCGCGATGGGGTCCTCGACCGAGAATTCGGCCTACCAGGTGACCCGCAATCCCTGGGACCTCGAGCGGACTCCAGGGGGATCGAGCGGCGGTTCGGCGGCAGCCGTGGCGGCCCAGATGGTGCCGCTGTCGCTCGGCAGCGACACCGGCGGCTCCATTCGCCAACCGGCGGGCCTGTGCAGTGTGGTCGGGCTGAAGCCGACCTACGGCCGGGTCTCGCGCTACGGCCTGATCGCCTATGCGAGTTCACTCGATCAGATCGGCCCGTTCGCCCAGGATGTGCGGGGGACGGCCCTGTTGCTGGAGGCGATTGCCGGGGCGGATTCCCGGGATTCGACCTCGGTTCCCAAAGACGTACCGCGCTACAGCCAGACCCTCGAGCAGCCCCTGCAGGGGTTGCGGATTGGGGTGGCTCGCGAGCACTTCGCCCCGGGACTCGATCCGGAGGTGGAGCGCTCAGTGCGGGAGGCCCTGCGGGTCTACGAGAGCCTGGGGGCGACCCTCCAGGAGATCTCTCTGCCGCACCAGAAATATGCCGTTGCCGTGTATTACATCGTCGCCCCCTCCGAAGCGTCGAGCAACCTGGCCCGGTACGACGGGGTGCACTACGGGCATCGCGCAGCCCAGTTTGACAGCATGGTCGAGATGTATTCGGCCAGTCGGGGGGAGGGGTTTGGTTCCGAGGTCAAGCGCCGGATCATGCTGGGAACCTACGCCCTGTCGGCGGGCTACTACGACGCCTATTACCTCAAGGCACTCAAGGTCAGGCGGTTGATCCGCAACGACTTCGACGCCGCCTTCCAACAGGTCGACCTGATCGCAACTCCCGTCAATCCGACCCCGGCGTTCAAGATTGGCGAGCTGGTCAACGATCCGCTTGCGATGTACCTCTCGGACATCTACACCATTAGCGCGAATCTCGCGGGGATTCCAGGCATTTCCGTGCAGGCGGGCTTTAGTTCCGGGGGCCTCCCCCTGGGGCTGCAACTGCTGGCGGCGCCATTTGAAGAGGAACGGCTGCTGCGGGCGGCCCGCATGTTGGAGCGCGAGACCGAATGGCATCGTCGCCGGGCCCCGCTGGCTGGCTGATTTCCCGCTAAACCACACTTTTCGAAGCTGAATTCGGCCGGAACCACAGGCATGCACACCACGACGATCATTGGATTGGAAGTTCACGTTCAACTACAGACCAAAACCAAGGTCTTTTGCGGTTGCTCGACCGCCTTCAATCCGTCGAATCCCAACGTTCAGACCTGTCCGGTCTGCCTGGGTCTGCCCGGCGCCCTGCCCGTGTTGAATGGCGAGGCCTTCCGACTGGCGGTCAAGACCGCGATGGCCTTGAAGTGCGCGATCTCCCCCTACACCAAGTGGGATCGCAAGCAGTATTACTACCCCGACCTTCCCAAGGGATATCAGATCAGTCAGTACGATCTCCCCTTCAGCGAGGACGGGTTCGTTGAACTCGAACCGCAGGAGACGCCCGAAGGGACGGTTCCGGGACGCCGGGTGGGCATCATTCGCGCCCACCTGGAGGAAGATGCGGGCAAGAATACGCATGATGAGACCGGCCGCGGACTCGACAGCCAGGTCGACCTCAACCGGGCCGGAACGCCTCTGGTGGAGATTGTCTCGCAGCCCGATCTGCGCTCTCCCTCCGAGGCCCGCCGGTACCTGGAGGAACTGCGTCTGCTGCTGACCTATCTCGAAGTCTCGGACTGCAACATGCAGGAAGGGAGCCTGCGCTGCGATGCCAACGTCAACCTCCACATTCACACCGATGACGGCCACAAGATCGCCACGCCGATTGTCGAGGTGAAGAATCTGAACAGCTTCCGGAACGTCGAGCTGGCTATTGAGTACGAAGAGAAACGCCAGCTTGAGCAATGGCAGAAAACCGGCCAAAAAATTGGAGATGTGGCGAAGGAAACCCGCGGATTCGATGCCACCCGGGGAGTGACCTTCGCACAGCGCGGAAAAGAGGAAGCCTCGGATTATCGCTACTTCCCCGATCCCGATCTGACGCCGGTGATCGTCTCCGAGATCTACCTCGACGAAGTGCGGCAGTCGCTGTGCGAGTTTCCTGCCGATCGCCGGAAACGGCTGGCCGCCGCGTGGCAGCTCTCCAGCTATGACGTCGGGGTGATCGTGGGGCAGGGGAGGGAGTTTGCCGAGTTTTTCGAGGAAGTGGCCCAACTGGGCCACGACGGCAAACAGGCGTGCAACTGGGTGACGCAGGACGTGCTGCGCGAGATGAATGAACGCGGACAGACGATCCGGGAATTTCCCCTGAGGGGGGCGGTGCTGGGCAATCTGCTGAACCGGATCACTCAAAAGCAGATCACCATCAAGAGTGCCCGGGAGGTGTTCGCGACACTGCTCTCGGAAACCCACGCTGGTCAGGTGCTCTCGGCACAGAATATCGACCAGATCATTGCCGAGAAGGGTCTGGCCCTCGTGACCGATACTGGCGCCATTGATACGGCGATAGCCGAAGTGCTGGCGAAGAATCCCAAGATTGTCGCCGACTTCAAAGGCGGCAAGCAGGGGGCGATTGGCCCCTTGGTGGGACAGGTCATGAAGGCGGTGAAGGGAGCCGATCCCGCCGCGGTACGCAATCTGATCGCCGAAAAGATCGGCCAGATGTAACCGGCCAGATGTAACAAGTCGGGCCTCTGACTGCCGTCATGGCGCCGCTGTTCGGGTCCGACGCTGTCATCGGTCCGACGCAGCCAATTCCGTCGTCGAGAGAGATTGCGAGCATGATCCCGCGAGAAATCCTCTCTCCACTCAGCACTCGGCTGTGGTGGCTGGGGCAGTGGGGCTGGCGAGGGTTGCTGGTGGGAGTCCTGGTCGGCCTGGCGGTCGCCGGGTTTCACTGGTCGCTCGACCGGGTGACCACTCTGTTCTGGGCCTACCCGTCCTTGCTTTGGGCGCTGCCCGCGCTGGGTTGGCTGGGGGCCCGGTTGTATGAGCGTCTGGGGGGCGAGTCGACGGCCGGAACCAACCTGATCCTCGACCAGATCCACGAGCCGGGAGGTGGAGTCCCTCTCCGGATGGCTCCCCTGGTTTTTCTGGGAACCCTTCTGACGCACCTGGGAGGAGGATCGGCGGGACGTGAGGGAACCGCCGTGCAGATGGGAGGAGGGATCGCGGGGGGCCTGGCTCGATGGCTGGATTTGCGCGGCCCCGACCTTTCGCGGCTGCTCATGACGGGAGTGGCCGCCGGATTCGGGGCCGTGTTCGGAACCCCCCTGGCGGGAACGATCTTCGCCATGGAGGTGTTGACCCAGGGACAAATCCGGCACGCGGCCACAATTCCCTGTCTGATCGCCGCCTGCGTCGGCAACCTCGTCGTGCATTCTTGCGGCATCTCTCACACCCCCTATGTGATCGAGGATTGGTCCAGCACCTCGGTGCTGGACGGCTGGATCTTCGCCAAGGTCTGCCTGGCATCGGTGATGTTTGGCCTGACCAGTGTGCTGTTCGTCCGTTTGACGCATACGATTCAGCATCTGCTGGCAACCCGGGTCTCCCGGCTGACGATGCGCCCAGTGGTGGCTGCCGTCGCGATCTGGGTGTTGGTCATGCTCGTGGGATCGCGAGATTACCTGGGGCTGGGCGTGAGTCCGAATCCAGTGAATCCTCAAGGGGTGACTCTGCAATCCTGCTTTCATGAAGGGGGGGCAACCACCTGGAGTTGGTTCTGGAAGCTGATCTTCACGGCTGTCACCGTTGGTGGCGGGCTTCGCGGGGGAGAGGTCACTCCGTTGTTCTTCATGGGAACGGCGTTGGGAAATGCCGCCGCCGGATATCTGAACGCCCCCGTGGGATTGCTGGCGGCGCTGGGGTTTGTCGCGGTCTTCGCCGGGGCCGCCAAGACACCGCTCGCCTGCACGGTGATGGCCGTGGAACTGTTTGTGCTGAACCAGAATAGCCCGTCGCCCGCCGGTTTGACTCTGCTCGCCGCCTTCGCCTGCCATATCTCCTGGTCGGTCAGTGGCATCGATTCGATTTTTTCGCGCCAGCGGACACTCCCTGCGGAACTGAGCGCCCCCCCCAGCAACCCGATGTGACGTCGCGAGTTCTCTGACAACCTCTGGTCCCGGGTGATTTCGCAGTCTCTCACTGACAGTCACCAGCGCAGAGTACAAGTCGGTGCCGCTCCGTGCCGGCGCAATGATTTGTCTGGGTTCA
>Ga0315902_10009352_pt1 | contig 13127 bp, 10 predicted proteins | sample LakEriMetagenome_9_FD_203523 | JGI IMG/M metagenome (GOLD analysis project Ga0315902, IMG submission 203523) | Freshwater fungal communities from buoy surface, Lake Erie, Ohio, United States - Buoy 12 MA117 | ecosystem: Environmental > Aquatic > Freshwater > Lake > Lake biofilm | place: USA... | reverse complement strand
GGCGGGCGTGCAGGCGCTGATCCGCATGATCGCCGAGCGGAACCCGGACGATTTCTACGAGCAGTCGTACAAGGGGCTGTATTGCGTCGGCTGCGAGTCGTTCAAGCAGGACGCCGATATCGTCGAAGGGAAATGCGTCCTGCACCCCACGCGCGTGCTGGAAGAGGTGGAAGAGCGGAACTGGTTCTTCCGACTCTCGAAGTACCAGCAGTTCCTGAAGGACCACATCGCGGCCAACCCGTCGTTCATCGAGCCGGAGAGCCGTCGCAACGAGATTCTCGGGTTGCTGGCGCAGGGGCTTGAGGATGTGTCGGCGTCACGCGCGCGTCTCGATTGGGCCGTGCCGTTTCCGCTGCCGCTGTCGACGGGGGAGACGCAGGGGACGTACGTGTGGTTCGACGCGCTGCCGAACTATCTGACGGCCACGGGGTTCCCGGACGCTGGCTATGAGGCGCGGTGGCCGGCCGACCTGCATATCATCGGCAAGGATATCACGCGCTTTCATGTGGTGATCTGGCCGGCGATGCTGCAAGCCGCGGGGATCCCACTGCCGAAGCAGGTGTGGGCGCATGGCTTCGTGCAGTTGGGCGGCGAGCGGTTCTCAAAGAGCGCTGGTGTGAAGCTCGACCTCAACGAGGCCGTCGATCGCTTCGGCGCCGATGCGTTCCGCTACGTGCTGTTGCGCGAGGTGCCGTTCGACGGGGACGGCAACTTCTCATGGGAGCGGTTCGAAGAGCGGTTCACGAGTGATCTGGCCAACGCGTACGGCAATCTCGCGAGCCGCGCGATGGCGATGGTGGAGAAGTATTGCGATGGCGTCGTGCCTGCCGCGGCACGCCCGGACGTCGAATCCGGCGACGACGAGGATATCGCTACCTATCATGCCGCGATGCACGGCGAGCGTGGCTGGCTACTGCACGAAGGGCTGCAGGCGGTCTATCGCATGACCGCGCGCGCCAACGAGTACACGGCCGCTACGGCGCCGTGGGGGGTGGCAAAGGACCCGGCGCGTCGCGCCGAGCTGGAGCAGATTCTCGCGTCGCTGATTCGGCGGATCGCGAAGCAGACGGTGCTGCTTGCCCCCTTCATGCCGAACAAGGTGGAAACGGTGTGGGGTCAGCTGGGCGCGCCGGGTACGGCCGCCGGCGTCCGATTCGATGCGCTCGCTGCGATCGACGTGACCGGGTGGCGCGTCACGAAGGGCGAGGCGCTGTTCCCTCGCCCGCAAAGCTGACGCAGCGCTGCCGCACATCTGACGTGAAACACCAAGGGCGCCGAGATCAGATGACCTCGGCGCCCTTGGTGTTTCCCTACCGCTTACTTGGAGAAATCGACCGTTGGCGCCGCGCGCGCGGCGGAATCGGTGACTTCAAAGTAGGTGCGCGGCTGGGCGCCGGTAGCCTTGGCCGTCATCACCGCCGGAAACTTCCGGATGTACTCGTTGTACTGCCGCACGGCATTGTTGTAGTCGGTGCGCGAGACGGCGATCCGGTTTTCCGTCCCGGTGAGTTCATCCTGCAACCGCAGGAAGTTCTCGTTCGACTTGAGCTGCGGATACGCTTCGATCGCGATGTTCATGCGCCCCAGGGCGCCGGTGAGCTGGGCATTGGCGTTGGCCAGCTCGGCCGGGTCGGAGCCGCCCGGCTTCTGCAGGGCGCCTACCAGCCCCGCGCGCGCCTGCGTGACTTCGGTGAGCACACGCTCTTCCTGTGACGCGAACCCCTTCACGGTGTTCACGAGATTCGGAATCAGATCGGCGCGACGCTGCAGCTGCGCATCAATGTTCTGCTTCGCGGCCGCGGCCTGCTCATCGTAACTCTGAATGGTGTTGTAGCCGCACGCGGTGAGCGAAAGCGGTAGCGCCAGCGCGACCAGCAGGGCGCGGCGGCGGGTCTGACGCAGGAAAGTCATTGCAGATCCTCGGAGAGGGTCGGAGTGAAGGTCATGCCTCGTGCTCTATATCTGTTATACGTCAAAAGCGGGCTGAAGTTACGCGGTGCCCGGCACCAACTCCCGCGCCGCATCCGTCGGGGTGAAATCGTCCAGCCAGCTGACCACGGCGGTCATCCCGTCCAGATAGCGGTCGAGGGTCTGTTCGGTGGTAGCCGTATCGAGCCGCCCACCGGTGCGAAGGGTGAGGGCCGCCCGAAACGATGACGCATCGAAGCCGCAGCGCGCCGCCACCTGATCGATGACCTGACCGGAATCCCGAGGCGGCACGACGCCCTGCAGCCGCAGCACACTCCGGAAAATCACGAGCAGCGTCCCGATGCTGGCCTTCAGCAACTCCTGCTGTCGTGCCGCATCGGTGCCGGCGACCGCAATGCTGCGCCGCAACCTGAGCAGCTTCCCCATCGCCTCCTGCTCCACCTGCAGACGCAAGTCGGCCATGCGGACGCGTACCCCTTCCAGAGGGAGCGTGCCATGCACGACCCGATGCCGCTCGAAAATGTCGGCGTATTCTATCGGGAAGATGTCGGCACATGACAACCACTCGTCGGTGGTCAGCTCGAGCACTGGCGGGTTTCCCGCCTCTTGCCAGGCGCGCATCGTCTGCCCAAGGGCGTGCAACTGGGACGCGCGAATTTCCGACGCGATGAGCATCACGTTCGTATCGGTGTGCCCATCCGTGTTTTCGGCCGTCGCCGCCGAGCCGTACAGCACGACGGCCTGCAAGGCCGTTCCGTGCGCCTGCCGCAGCTGCGCCACCAGATCATCGAGCGTCATGCGCTTTGCCATCATCTCTCCAATTCGTTACCGGCGTGCGCCGCCATGTTACCAGCTGGACCCGCCACCGCCGCCACTGAAACCACCGCCCCCGCCGAATCCACCGAATCCACCCGAGCTGCCGCCCCAGTCGCTGCCACCGCTCCAGCCGCTGCTGCTCGTGTACATGCCGCGCGGACTGGGCGGCGCGGCCACGAGCAGCGGCAGACACCCCATGCACCCGGGGCCCTGTCGACGGCGCAGCCGGAAGTTCTGGCTCAGGAAAATGAAGAGGAAGAACGCAATGAAGTACGGCAGCAGGACGCGCGTGTCGTCGCGCATCCGGACGTTTCGCCGCTTGGGTGGCGGTGGCCGTCCGCTGAGGTCGAGCGTGACACCAAAATTATTGGCGTACAACTCGGCCACCTCGAACGTCAGCGCCTCGAGCGCGGTCCCGTAGTCCTGCGCGCGAAAACGGGCGACCTGCGCGCGACAGAGTTCACCCGCCGTGGCGTCAAGGATGAATCCTTCAGCCCCCTGCCCCACTTCAATGCGGCAATAGCCGCGGCCGTCGCTCGATGTCTCTTTCGGGACAATGAGGATGACGACGCCCGCATTGCGCGCCGCATCACCGATCGCCGCATCCGCCCCGACCTTCCACTCACGGCCAAGGCGCAGCGACACCTCCTCGACCGGGCGCCCACCGAGGTCGGGGAGCGACACCACGACGATATCGCCCTTGGTTTGTGCATTGACCTCACGCGCGAGCGCTTCGATGCGCGCTTTGGCCTCGTCGCTGAGAATGCCGGCAAAGTCGTTGACATAGCCTTGCGGGCGCGGGAGCTCTTGCGCCGCGGCCGCAGGAAGCGTCGCCGACCACGCCAGGAGTCCACAAAGCACGCCCACCATCCGGCGAGCGGCTGATAACCGAGGAGACAGGGTTCGGTGCACGAGGGAATATTAGCCCGACGCGCGCGCCCAAGGGTACGGGAGGACCAGACCCGATGCGCCCGCCACGGAAAGGCGCTACCGTTCAGGATGCCTCGTCTTCTGCCACTGCCTCGCCGCATGCGTCGTCTACCGGCGCTCGCGTTGCTCGTCGTCGCCACGATCGGGACCGTCGTCGGCTGTGGCCGCGCAGATGCCGCCGATCGTTCTGCTACGCCGAATGGCGTCACCGCAGTGAACGACACGCTGAGCGACTCCGTGCTCTTTCAGCGTGCCGATCGCGGGCGGATCATCGGCCCCGATTCGGCGATCTGGGTCGTGATGATCAGCGACTACCAGTGCCCCTACTGCAAGCAGTGGCACGATCAGTCGATGGCGGCGCTCAAGCGCGACTACATCGACGCCGGCAAGGTGCGGTTTGCCTATCTGCACCTCCCCCTCGAATCGATTCATCCGCATGCCAAGGCAGAGGCCGAGGCCTCGCTGTGTGCGGGCGTCCAGGGGCAATTCTGGGCGTTCAGCGAAGCGCTGTTCGCGTCGCAGGGCGTGGTGAAGACGATGTCCAGCCCGGTCCCGTTGTTCAGTCGGATTGCTCGCGAATTGAAGCTCGATGAAGAGGCCTTCGGTCGGTGCCGCACCTCGCCGATGATCGCCAAACTGGTCGCCAACGATATTCGGCAGGCGACGCAGGCGGGGGTGCAATCGACGCCGTCGTTCCTGGTGGGCGATTTCCTTGTGCAGGGCGCCATCCCGTATCCGGATTTCCGCCGCGCCGTGGATACGGCGTTGGTGGTGGCGCGGTCGCGCGCGAATCGGGCGCGCTAAGCGATCGCTTCGTCCGTATCGCCGACGATGTCGTTCCCGTTGCGCGTGGCGTATGCTGGGGCGATGGGTCTGGCCAACGGCCTCGCCCATCTGGTACCAGCGTCCGATTCAAAGGTGTGGCGCTCGCTTCGAGCCCGCCGCAACCTGCTCGCCCAATGGGAGCAGGAGGCGGCGCAGCAGCGCGACCGGTCTCGCCCATTGGTCTGGCTGCACGCGCCCTCCGTGGGTGAAGGGCTCCAGGCGCGGCCGATCGCGCAGGCGCTTCGCGTCGCGCGCCCTGACGTGCAACTCGCCTATTCGTTCTACTCGCCGAGTGCGGAGCGCTTCGCCGAAACCATCGGTGCCGACCTGACCGGCTATCTCCCCTTCGATACGGCACGTGCCGCCGATCGACTCTTGGATGCCTTGTCCCCCTCGGCGCTGGCGTTCGTCAAGCTCGACGTATGGCCGGTGCTGGTGTCACGCGCGAAGGCCCGCGGCATTCCGGTGCTGCTGTTGAGTGCCACGCTCGCCGAAGGATCGGGGCGCCGTGGCGGCCTCGCGCAGTCGCTGCTGCGTGACGCTTATGCTTCGCTCGATCTGGTGGGCGCCATCGATGCCGTACATGCGCATCGCCTCGCGGCGCTTGGCGTGCCAGAATCGGCGCTCTCCATTTCCGGCGATACGCGGTTCGATCAGGTCTGGACGCGCGCCCAGGCATCGACCCGTCCCGCCGTGGTTGATGTGCTGCGGAGTTCGCGCCCGACGCTCGTGGCAGGCTCCACGTGGCCCGCCGATGAAGCGGTGCTCCGAGACGCCTGGCGATCGGTGCGTGGGCGTATTCCGGAGGCGCGGCTCATCATTGCGCCACATGAGCCGACGACCGCGCACCTCACCCCGATTCTGACATGGGCCCGCTCGGCCGGACTGCGCGTCACAACCCTGGCAGCCGTGGATACGGCCAGCGAAGAGGAAACCGACGTGATCGTGGTTGATCGTACGGGGCTCCTTGGTGACCTCTATGCGCTGGCGGATGCGGCCTTCGTCGGCGGCGGCTTTCATGCGGCCGGCTTACACTCGGTGATTGAACCCGCCGCCTTCGGCGCACCGGTCGTCTTCGGCCCCGGGCACGACATGAGTCGCGAAGCGGGGCTACTCATTGCCGCGGAAGGTGGCGTGAGTGTGCGCGATGCCGACGGTCTCGCGCGGGTCCTATCGGCGTGGCTGATGGATCCCAACGCGCGTCGCATCACGGGCGCCGCCGCACGCGATCTCGTCGACCGGGAACGTGGCGCGACGACACGCGCGTTGGCGCTGGTGGAGTCGGTGCTTACAACACGCCCCTGAGTGGCACTACGAATGTCACCAGCGTCATGAGCAGCAGGACGGCGGTGGCCACCAGCGACCACCGCAGCGTGAATTTCTGATGCTCATCGAACTCGACGCCCAGCAGCCCCACCAGCAGGAAGGTTGAGGGCACGAGCGGGCTGAGCAGATGCACCGGTTGGCCAACGAGGGAAGCGCGCGCCATTTCTACCGGCGTAATGCCGTAGACCGCGCCCGCCTTGGCCAGGATGGGGAGGACGCCGAAATAGAAGGCGTCATTGGAAATGAAAAACGTGAACGGCACACTGAGCACGCCGGTCACGACCGCCAGATACGGGCCCAGCGGCTCCGGTACCAGCCGGATGACGGAGTTCGCAATCGCGTCGACCATCTTCGTGCCGCTGAGAATCCCGGTGAAGATCCCAGCCGCAAAGATGAGCCCCGAAACGGCCAGCGCGTTGCCGGCATGGCGCGCGAGCAGCTGCTTCTGTGCCGGGATCCCGGGATAGTTCACCAGCAGGGCGATCGCGAACGCCATCATGAACAGCACGGGGAGCGGCAGCACACCGACGACGAGCGCTACCAACAGCGCGGCGGTCAGCGCGGCATTCACCCACAGCCGATCGGGGCGTGGCGGCAGTAAGGGCGCCTCCATCGTGTCCATCGCGCCGGTCGCGAGCAGCAGTTCCGCGCTCCCGTCCCCTGCCAGGTCACCGGCCAGCGCACGGAGTCGCGTCCGCTCGGCGACGCCAAGGCGCCACGCCAGCACGAGCGTCCACACCACGCCACCAAGCAGCGCCGGAATCATTGGCACGAATACCGCGTTCACATCGACCGCGAGGGCACTGGCAGCGCGTGCCGTCGGGCCGCCCCACGGCAGGAGGTTCATGACGCCACCGGCGACCATGGTTACACACCCCAACACGAGAGGGCGAAGGCCAAGCCGGCGATACAACGGCAGCATCGCGGCGGTGGTGATCATGTACGTGGTTGAGCCATCCCCGTCGAGCGAGACGAACAGGGCGAGTACGGCGGAGCCGATCACCACCTTTACCGGATCGCCGTGCACCAACGCGACCAGTCGGCGCACGAACGGCTCGAAGAGACCGGCATCGAGCATGATCGCGAAGTAGAGGATCGCGAACATCAGCATGATGCCGGTCGGAGCGAGGGTCCGAATCCCCTCGAGCATCATGGGTCCCAATTCGGTGGTGAAGCCGGCGAACAGACCAAACGCCGTTGGGACCAGAATCAGCGCGGTGAGTGGCGACAGGCGCTTGGTCATGATCAAGGTCATGAACGTCACGACCATGCCGTACGCGAGAAACGTCAGCATCACGCCTCAGCGGTCATAGCGGTCGCCTCGACCGCGGGTAGTCACCACCACTGCCCCATTCGGTGCGCGGTCCCCGAACTGCAGCACCGCCTGATTCGGCGAGAGCAACGCGAGGAAATACACGTCCCGCGGATTGATGAGGGGATAGCTCCCGCTCAGGATGATGCCATCCACGGCGATCGCCAGACACTTGTAGTTGCGTGTAGACCGGATGCATTCGTCGCGTCGCGGTGACACGATGAAGCCCGGGAATCCGGTGGAGCGGAGCAGGTCCTCGAACGACTGGACACGGTTACGGATCTGCTCGACCTCTTTGGGGGTGAACAGTTTCCAGCCGCGCCGTTCTGCTTCACGAAGCCGGACTTCGTTGAGCGACTGGGCCGCGCGCACCTGAACGGTGTCGATCACGATCGACTCTTCATCGATGTCGAAATCGACGTCGATCGTATCGCGTGGCGTGAGCTCTAGGGTGCCGGAGCGCAGCGGCTTGAGCCCGATCCGGGTGATGGTGATGACGAAGGGGGCGCCATTGGCGGTGATCGCCAGCCGAAAGGCGCCCATTTCATTCGTGACCGCTTCGCCGACGATAACGCCATTCAATGATTGCGCCACGATACGGGCACCATCGATGGGGCGCTCCCGCACGCGCGAAAGGGCTTTTCCGCGCAGCAGTTGTGCCTCAAGCGGGGCAGCGGTGGCCGCAAACAGCAGCACGGTCATGAGCGCGGACCTGAGGCCCACCCGAGAGGCTACCGGCGGTTGGCGCGTCGTCATCGGCATGAACGGTCCCCTCCCAGATCCCGAACGCACCACGACCGCGGATGCGAGTCCGGATGCTTCCGGAATCTCACACCCGCGGTCGTGATTGCAACCGCTGGGATTGGGCCGTACCCGATTACGGGTTCGGCGTCGTACGAGCGGGGTGCTTATCGATGAAGTAGCCGACGCCAGCCGTAGTGAAGCGCGTCGTCGCCGGGCCCGCCTTGTTGGCCGGGGTGGCCGGGAAGGCGATCGCGGTGATCACCGAGCCCGCCTGCGTGGCGCCACCGACCGGATCCACAGACGTGGTGCCCGCCGTGCCGGCCGGCGCGGCTGCCGCGACGAGCGACGTGGTGGATCCCGCCGCCGCGATCTGCGTGGCGAAGGCGCCAGGCGCCGTCGTCACGTAGGCCGAGACGGCGCCTTCCGCCACACCGCGGAACAGCGGCGTGCCGCTGAGCGCCGTGGTGGTGGTGGCCGTGGCGTAGATATCCGCCGAGCCGAGACCGTAGGCCGTGTGGATGGCACGGACAGCGATGTTCGAGCCCGCAGCCGGGAAGACGTCATTGATCACGGTGAGCCGCTGCTTGGGCGAGGAGCCCGTGCGCGCGTTCCCAGCGTGAAGCAGCGTGTAGTACTTCCCGGCTTCCAGCGTGATCGTGGTGTCCACCAGGATCGCCGTGTTGCCAGCGGTGGTGTAGTCGACGGCGTCCGCGGTGAAGACGCGGAGCTTGCGCGAGCCGGCAGCGGCACCCTGGTAGTTGCCCTGACCGAGGCCGCGGTACGGCACGTTCACAAAGGTGAACGGCGAGTACTCGACCTGGTCGATGAAGCGGACGGTGGTGTTGAGCGTATCCGGCACGGCGTTGATGTACCGGACGTACGCGAGAGGCGGAATGTTCGGCGTCGTGGGGTCATTGCTGGCCTCACTGCACCCGGCCAAAACAGCCAGGGCCATGCCGAGAGGAGCGAAACGGGAAAGCCGCATAGGGCGTGAACTCCGAATGGTGAAATCGAACGTCATACCGATTCGACCGCGTCGAACCGATCAGGATTGCTGGGAACCGCCGGTAACCGGACCTTCCGTGGGGACCCCGAAGATGTCGAGCGACATGCGCAACGTCGTGAGGATCACCGCGGTGACGGCGCCGATGAGCAGCCCCGTCTTGAACTTCGAGAGCGTCTTGGGGCGATAGCCGAGAACGGCTGACTCGGGGATGGTGACGATCTCCCCAGTCCACGTGCTGGCGTTGCCGCGTATGTCGGTCACGCGGAATACCTGCATCGTGAGTTGGCCGTTCTCGCGCCTTTGAATCCGTCCATCGATGCGTTCCACATAGGCTCCAACCCGATCGCCGAGCAGCTCGCGGCCACGATCATTGATCATGACCCCGACTTCGGCGTTCGAGCCGGGCGCCGGCGCCGCGGACTGCACGGGGAGGAAGCTGGTGCATCCCCCGAGCAGGGCAATCGCCGCCGCCCAGCCGCCGGCAACCGCCACGCGCGAGGCGCGGCGGACCACCGGACGGAGAGCCAAGGTGCGCATCATGAACGATCAGAACCCGTAGGTGCCCTTCGGCGCGCGCGTCTCGCCGTTGTAGTACTTCGCCTGGCGCGCCTGCATTTCCTGATACGGGACCGGCCACTCGATCACGGTGCCTTCGACCATATCGGCCCAGCCGCGGTTGTCCGTGAACCAGATCATGTAGCCGGTGAACGCCGTCTCCATGCGCTTCTCGTACTTCATGGCTTCGAGGATCGAACCGCAGCTCGCGCTCGTGAAGGCCGGAGCAGCCGGCACGCGCGGGACGCAGTTGGACGCGGTCGAGTACGGCGCGGTGGCCGACGTGACCGAGGCCGGAATCGCATCGAGGCCGTTCTTGGTGCGGCTGGCGTTGATGAGCGCTACCGCCGCCGGGATGTTGTTGGTGCGGATGTACCCTTCCGCGGCCAGCATCGTCAGCTCCGTCGCCGAGATTTCGGTGTACGGACCCGTGACGGCGTTCAGGTTCGAGGCGCCGTAGCGACGGTGGTCGTAGAACGAGTCGCCCGGGCCCTGCAGCGGCACGTCTTCACCGGTGGGGCGATTGCGCATGTACACGCCCGGCTTCGGCGCGAGCGTCGGCGCCTCGGCCTGCTGCGCGGTGCGGTTCGCGCCCGTCGGCCAACGCTTGTCCGGCGTGAGCACCAGGTATGCCTTGCGCGAGTCACGCGGCGTGGCGAGCCACGCGGCGTACGCACCCGACGTATCAGCCATACCGTAGTAGTACATCGGCGCCGTGTGCCAGCCGCCGGTGACGTAGATCTGGCTCATGTCGAATGCCGCGCCCCAACCGGAGCCGCCACCCACATTCACGGTGAAGTCCGTCTTCACGCCGGCGTTGGCGTCGGCGATCACGTCGTTCCAGCTGACTGCCGCGCGCGCCGCCGCCGTACGGGCGACACCGGCACGGAAGCGCGCCTTGTACGAACGCGCCAGCGCGACGAACTGATCGCGCGACACGCTGTTGCCGTTCAGCCACGTGCTCGGGAGCGGGAAGCCGTTCGAACCCGTCGTGGCCGCCGCCGAGTTGGCAATGGCAATGGCGGAGTCAAGCATCTGGAGCGCCGCCGTGTTCACGGCTGCGGCGGCAGAGAGCTTCGGCACTTCATCCGACGGGACCGCCGGGGTCACGATTGCCGCCGAATCGTACGCCAGCGACAGATTCCCGAGCGCCTGGCCGAGAATGAGGAAGGCGAAGGCTTTCGCGCGCGCATCCTGCGCGGGCGAGCCGATCGTCTGTCCCGACTTCCCCAGGGCGTTCACGGCTACGATGGCGTTGGCCGCCGTCCGGGACACCCGCGAGAACTGGTTGAAGTTCGCGAGGTTGCCCGTCTGATTGTCGTTGCCGAGTTCGTTGGAGATGATCGATCGCGGGATCTGCGCGCGCGCCGCCATGCCGAAGTTGGCCACGGAGGCGAAGCTTTCACCCGCCAGGATCTTGGACTGCGTGTTGACCGACTCGGTCGCGCGCTGCGTGTTGAACACCTGCACGCCGAGGCCGGCGATGACGCCTTCCACACCGGCAGGCGTGGCATACGCACGGGCCACGTCGGGGTTGTTGAAATTGGTGACCGCGAGTTCGCCGCAGGCCGTCAGCCCCAGCAGCGCCCCGCTCGTCACGACGAACGTCGTTACTTGCTTACGCATCGAAATTCCTCGAAGAGGGAACCGGTGGCGCGCGCCGGATCGCCATGCGGCGGTCGTCGCGCGCCTCCGATTGAGGTCAGAAGCTGGTGCCGATGGAGAGCGTGAAGGTGCGCAGGTTCGGGAAGGTGTACGCGTCGATCGCGTTCAGGACACCCGAGCCCAGGCCGCCACCGCCCAGTCCGACTTCGGGGTCGAAGCCCTTGTAGTCGGTAATGGTGAGGAGGTTGCGCCCGATCAGCGAGACATTCCAGTTGCCGACGCCGGCGATCGAGCCGAGGCGGTAGCCAATGGAGAGTTCGCGGAGCTTCACGAAGCTCGCGTCTTCCACGGTGTTGTTGTTCGGCGCGAGCACGTCGTACAGGCCGCCGATACCGCCCGTGGAGACGGCGCGGAAGTAGTAGCCGATCGGACGGGCGTCGGCGACCGACTTGCCCGACTGGTCAGTGTCGCGGTGCATGAAGTCACCGAGCGACCACTGACGGCCGATGTTCCACACGCTCTTCCCGACGGTCGCGTCGAGGAGGCCGAACGCCGTGAAGCGCTTGTAGCGGAAATTCTGCGAGAGCGACCAGCGGTAGTTCGGCAGCGCATTGCCGACCGGGAGCACCGGCACGGCACCCGTCGCGTCGCGGACGAGGATCGGCATGCCCCAGTTGAGCGGGTCACCCGTCGTGCCACCCTTCCACGGCGCCTGGGCGGCCGGGATGCGGGTCATCCACAGGTTCTTCGTGATGCCGTCGCCCAGCGTGTTCCCCTGGCCGACGTAGACGACGAAGCCGTCGCTGTTCACCTGATAATCGAGGCCACTGCCACAGCGCGACACGAAGTCGGCCGGGAGGTCGCCACAGGAGCGCACGAACTTGCGGCCATAGATCTGCCCCATGTTGCCGCCCTGCATGATCTTGAACATCGTCTCGGAGCCCTGCTGCCCGGCGGCGGAGACGAAGTACTCCGGCACGTCGAGACGGGTGATGACCGAGCGGGTGCGATCATAGTTGATGCGGGCCGAGTAGTCGACGGCGCGCGTCGCGATGATCGGGATGTTGAGCGAGACTTCCCACGTGTCGTTCGTGAGCTGCCCCGCGTTCTTCCACTGCGAGGCGAAGCCGGCGGAGGCCGACGGCGGGACCTGCAGGAGCTGATCTTCGATCACGTTGTGCGACTTGGTGATCGTCAAGCCGTAGCGACCGAAAAGCTCGATGTCGGCGCCCATTTCCTGCTCGGTCGAGACTTCCGGGCGCAGGTTCTTGTTGCCGAGCGTGTTCGGGTTGAGCGCGCCACCCGCACCGATCGTGAACGTTTCGTACTGCGCCGAGAAGATCGGACGATTGCCGGCCTGACCGATCGAGTAGCGGAACTTGAGGTCGGAGACCTGATCGAAGTTGAACCAGGGCTCGTCCGACACGCGCCACGCGAAGGAGCCGCGGCCGTAGGTCTGCCAACGGTTCGCCGCGCCGAAGAGCGACGAGCCGTCACGACGGATCAGCCCGCCGAAGATGTAGCGCCCCTTGTAGTCGAGGTCGAGGTTCGTGAAGAAGCCGACCTGCTTGACCTGCTCCTGCCCACCGCTCGTGAAGAAATTCTGGATCGCCGAGTTCGGGGTCCAGAGCCCCGGCACCGCGAGGTTATCACCGCCGGTGCTCTGGCTGCGCGAATCCTGCTCCTCATAGAGGTAACGGAGCGTCAGGCGCGTGTTGAGCGCGTCCTCGAACCACGACTTCCGCGCGGACAGGTTGCCGCTGGCGTTCAGGGAGTAGCTGCGGCCGGCGCTGCGGCTGACGTTACCGAGGTTCGTCGAACTCTGCGCCGAGGTGCGGTAGCCGCGATCCTGCTGCGACTCCTGGAAGTTGTTGCGATTGTCGTAACCGAGGTTGAACTCGCCGTCGAGCCAGCTGATCGGGTTCCACCGGGCGGTCATGTTGCCGACGAACCGGTCGATCCGGTTGAGCGGCACGAAGTTCTGCGTGCTGTACGCCGGGTTGACGTTCTGCGCGCCCTGCTGCTGCGAGACCGTGCGGATGTAGATACGCCCCTTCGCATCGGTCTTGAGGAGCTCGG
>Ga0315902_10009348_pt1 | contig 13132 bp, 8 predicted proteins | sample LakEriMetagenome_9_FD_203523 | JGI IMG/M metagenome (GOLD analysis project Ga0315902, IMG submission 203523) | Freshwater fungal communities from buoy surface, Lake Erie, Ohio, United States - Buoy 12 MA117 | ecosystem: Environmental > Aquatic > Freshwater > Lake > Lake biofilm | place: USA... | reverse complement strand
TTTCATCTTTCAAGGTTGCTTTGATGGAATATATCATCGGTATTTTATTTCCAAGATGAGCGATCCTGAATTTGCCTGGTTCGTCTTCAGTAGTGTGTTTAAAACAATTATACGGAGAATAATCGAATTCATCCAGTTGATCGATTTGCAATCCGTTTGAAATTAGCGCATTGATCAATTCACTCATGTCATGATTCCACATGACATAGTCTCCGTGAATGTCAGCATTCCGGTCTGCATAAGTTCCAACTTCGGTCTCAAGAATCATTTCTTTGTTAAAGTAATTATACGTAACATCCTTAAAATCATCGTCAAACATCCACACAACAGGGTGGAATTCAACGAAAATGAACTGACCTCCAGGCTTCAGGTAACGACGTATGATGCATGCCCATTTTTCAAGGTCCGGTAACCAACCGATCGTTCCGTAAGAGGTGAAAACAATGTCGAATTTCTCGTCCAGGTGATTTGGAAGGTCATATATATCACAACAGATAAAACGAGACTCTGATCCGATCGTTTTTGCCAATTCGTTGGCCCTTTCAATGGCCCGATCCGATAAGTCAACGCCGGTAAGGTGAGCACCCATTCTTGCCAATGAAAGAGTGTCTTGCCCGAAATGACACTGTAAATGCAGGATCTTTTTTCCTGAGATATCCCCGAGAAGTTCCAGTTCAATATTTTTAAGTGACGTATTCCCGGCTAAAAATCCTTTAACATCATAAAAATCAGATGAATAATGGATATCAGTCCGTTTGTTCCAGGATGACCTGTTAAGGTCTAGGTAATTCGGTTCCATAGTAACTTTAAAACTCAGGGTCAATTTGCAAATTAATCTTTTCTTTAGTTATTGGATGTGTAAATTCGATCTGATCAGCATGCAAATGCAAACGGTCTGCCTTTTTACCGTATAGATCATCCCCAACTATCGGATATTTCAATCCGAGTGAATGCGCGGAATGGATACGCAACTGATGCGTTCTTCCTGTGATCGGATAGAAATAAACCTTGGTCTGACCGTTCTTACGCTCGATCACTTGATATTCCGTTATAGCATATTTGCCATGCTCATAGCAAACAAGCTGTCTTGGGCGGTCGTCAAGATCTACGCGCAACGGAAGATCGATCCTTCCATTATCTTCTTGTATCAGTCCATCCAATAAAGCAACATATCTTTTTTTGACATGTCTTCGAATGAATTGTCGCTGTAGGTGTTCATGCGCTTCTTTGGATTTTGAAATGATCATCAATCCGGAGGTGGACATATCAAGGCGATGAACGATCATGGGACCCGTTGCATCCGGATACTTATAATGCATCCTTAAGTAAACGGAGTCTTCGATATTCTTTCCGGGAACAGAAAGGAATTCTGCAGGTTTATTAACTACAACTAAATGGTCATCTTCGAAAATTATCTCTATCTCCTTTCCATTTGCTGGATTTTGAAGCATGGGATTTTCATCCGTTTCAATCCCTTTAAGCATGTGACCAAGTATCGGTTCGCATTTACCTCGACACGCAGGGTAGTAATTCCCATGAACACGCACTTCAGATCGAGGTGAAGCTCCCCACCAAAATTCCGTTAAAGCAATTGGCTTGTATCCGTGTGTAAATGCGTAATGTAATAATTTCGGAGCAGCGCATTCTCCTGCTCCTGCAGGAGGCCTACCTTCTGCTGTGTTCTCAAAGATCTTCCAAAGGCTTTTCCATTCACCTGACTGATTTAAGAAGGTGTATTGATCGAATAATTCTTTTTGCACTGAAGCAGAGCGTGTTCGTCGTTCTTCTTTTAATTTATCAATCACTATCGTATATTCCCGGATCTGTTCATTGAGGTCTTCCAGTGCTTGCCGGTGCTTATTGACGGTATCTTTAAGGGTATATTGCTCTTTGATACTCTGACGTCTTAGGTCTTCCAGAAAATTCTCAATGTCAATACCTTCGAGTGCGTATTCAGCTTTTTCCCTCAGGGATTTTCTCTCAGATTTAGCGATCTTGATCTTTTGTTTTATCTCTGCTATTTCATTGTCATACAATATTTTATGATTTTTTATTTGAAGCAGAAGATCATTGTATTTTGGATCGTTTTCCATTTCGTCGATCCTTGAATTGATATCGGTTATGATTTTTTCTGCGGTTCTGAAAATACCGTCATCCTCCAGTATGTCGAAAACTGGTGGGACAAAACCATCGTGATGATTAGAATTTGCTAATTTACCCGAAAAGGCCGACAAGTATCCGAGTTCTCCATGCTTGTTCTCGACCACAAGTACCCCGAACATCTTACCAATCACTATGCCTTCTTGGCCTTCGATTAATCCAAAGTTGTGATTCCAGTCATTTGTTTTGTTCAGGTATTCCATCAATTCCTCGGCAGCTTTAAGCCCCAATGGGTGAGGATCGTAGTAAAAAGGGAATGTGAACTTCTCCGGTTTGGAAAGGCCCGAAACTGATGATCTGAAGTGAGTAAAATGTTCCAACATAATGTTCGGTATTCCAAAGATAGACAGATAATGTAGTCAATCAACCTTCAGAATGTGAGATTTGCTATTGCTCCTGACCATACGAAAGGATTATAAATGCAAAACCAATGAAAGTAATCTCTATCTCATCATCTCTACAAGCTGAAATAAGAATTCAGAGGAGATATCTTATTTTTTCAAATACATTTCGAACCAACGATCTTGCTCCCACAGCAAATGCAGGATATTCTCTTTGGCAACGTAACCGTGGCTTTCTTTCGGAAGAATAACCAGACGAGCTGGTTTACCAAGTCCTTTCAATGCATTGAAATAACGCTCTGACTGTAAGGTAAAAGTTCCCGGGTTATTGTCGGCTTCACCATGTACCAATAACAAAGGGTGATTCATTTTATCCGCTGTCATGAAAGGAGACATATCATTGTAAACATTCTGTGCTTCCCAGTAATTACGTTCCTCGCTTTGAAATCCAAAAGGAGTAAGTGTTCTGTTATAGGCTCCACTTCTAGCAACTCCGCATGTGAAAAGATCTGAATGAGTAAGAAGATTCGCTGTCATGAATGCTCCGTAGGAGTGCCCGCCAACTGCAACTTTCGAACGGTCGATGTAACCAAGGGTATCAACAGCATCAATGGCTGCTTTGGCATTGTCAACGAGTTGTGTAATGAAGCTATCATTAGGCTCGGTATCTCCTTCGCCAACGATCGGGAATGAAGCGTTGTCAAGAACTGCATATCCGCGTGTCACCCAATAGATCGGTGATCCATAACTAGGGAAGGTAAACTGATTGGGATTCGTTGTGATTTGACCTGCACTTGACTTGTCCTTGAACTCCTTTGGGTAAGCCCACATGATCATCGGAAGTTTTTCTTTCTTTGCTCGATCGTAACCGGAAGGAAGATAAAGTGTTCCGGTTAATTCAAGGCCATCGCTTCTTTTGTATTTGATCACTTCTTTGTGAACCTTCTCCAAAAGAGTGAACGGGTTTTTGAAGTTCGTGATCTGCGTAGGTTTTGACTTTGGTTTGCTGATCGTTCTGACATAATAATTCGGGAATTCCTTAGGTGACTCGATCCTCACGAGAACTGTCCCTTTTGTCGGATCGATGAATGATGAAAGAGATTCGACCTTGTCTGTATAAGTTGATCGATAGAGTTCCTTCTTTACTCCTGTCAATAGATTTATGGACTGAATAAAAGGGAACTGACCTTCCGGTTTGAAACCGTCACCGAACAAATATACCTCATGACCTTTCAAGAGTAAGACATTTTCTCCATATTCGTTTGGTTTTGTCTGCATTCTGCCCGGATCGGAGTATTTGTCATCAGAATTTCTATCAAAGAGTATCTTCATGGAAGCGTTACCGAGCGTTGGGTCGAAGAAATAAGTCTTTGTGTTACGGGTATTCCACCAATTATCGTATGCAATGGCATGTGTTTCATCGCCCCAGATTATTCCGGAAAACCGTTGCTTTGTCTTGAGTAAGCTTTTTTCTTGCCCTGTGAAAGGAGCATTCAATAGGAACACTTCATCTCTGAAATCAACCTTTACTTCTGGGTCTCCACGGTCTAAAGCCCTAACGAACATTAGCATGGCGGGGTGATCACTTCGCCACGAGAAATCTCTATTCCCGGCATAAGTCGCCATGAAGCCTTGAGGCAATACTTCAAGGAGTGGGGTGAAGTTTACCTCAGCCACCTTCTTGGCTTCAATATCATAAACGATTTCGCGGGATGGAAAACGGTCATATGTTACGAGGTAGGAAAATGGTCGTTCAATAGTGGTTATAAGGAAGTATTTCCCATCCGGAGAAATGCTCTCGCCCATATACATATCTGCCTCCATCCATTTTTCAACCTGACCGGTCAAGCTAACTTTATACAATTCAGACGTAGCCAGATTTTCGAAGTTCTTTTCGTCTGTCGGGTTCTTTAAAAGGTCCTGATACGTTCTGTTCTGAGCCTTTGAACCGTCGCTAAGCGTTACCACCGGTCCTGAGGGTAGTGTTGTTTTCGTATTGATCAGTGGTTGTCTGTTCTTTGGCAATGAATGGACCAATAAGGAATTCCCATCCTTGAACCAGGTAATGGGGGAGCCCAGATTGGCATTCAACGCTAGCTCAGAGAGTTTTTTGCAACTGTGAGTTGTTAGGTCAAGTACCCATAGTTCTAACGCCTTAGTACCGGAGTGAGTAAAGGCGATCTTCTTTTCGTCCGGTGACCATGTGACATTTGAAATACGTGGATTGGTGGGCAATCCGGTTACCTGGACCTCTGAAGTTTCGTTCAGCTTTCGTGTCTTCAGATTGGTAATATAGGTGACTGTACTGGAAATATTGATGATCGGATTGATGCGCAGTCCTGCCAGACGGATCTCTTCCTGATTGAGATCCTCCAATGTTTTATAAGTGTCTCGGTACATGAACAGCATCACCTCTTTTTTGGAATCCATGTTCACTGATGGAGGACGTTCATAATCAACCAGATCAAGGATCTCTTTCGGAGGTTTTTGGTAGTCCAAGTTTTCCTGTGCATGTATTTGGATGCCAGATAAAATAAGAAAAATGCATAATGAGAAGGCTTTCATAGTCCTGAATTAAATGATCATAAGTGGTGAGCAACGGTCACCATGGAAAAATGTAAATGTACAGAATACGCGATAATTTGTAATTCTTTCTTCCGCAGAAAAGAATGATGAAAATCACCCAGAAAACACTCCAGAAAATACTAATGGATGGAAAGATGGCTACGCAGAGAAAATAAGTTATGATCCCCTGTAATGCAGCAAATCCGTAAGAAAGGTACATCGCCCCGAGGAAATATCCAGGTTCTCTATCAAATCGGTAGTTGCATTTTTCGCAGTGGTCATTCATTACCGGCAATTGAAGAAGGCTTATATTCTGCTTGAAGACGTATCCTTCACGACATTTAGGACAGCGCTCTTGAAGGAGGTCAACGATAAATGTTCTTCTGATTGCTCCCCCGGACATTTTAAAGGCCTTGATAGTAATCAACCGCATTTCGGACTGAACCGAATTCCTGCAACAGTTGCTCCGCTTTTGAATAATCAGTGATACCGGTTTCGTCCATGATCATTTTCACGCCACGGTCGACCAATTTGTTGTTGCTCAATTGCATATCGACCATTTTGTTCCCTTTTATTTTTCCGAGTTTAATCATAAGGGAGGTAGAGATCATGTTCAATATCAGTTTTTGTGCAGTTCCGGATTTCATTCGCGTACTTCCTGTAACGAATTCAGGACCAACTTCCGGGGTGATAGGGTATTCAACGGATATTGAAAGAGGAGAGCCCGGATTGCATGAGATACCACCCGTCAGAATGCCCTTCTCCTTTGCTTTTTCGATAGCTCCCAGCACATAGGGTGTGGTTCCTGATGCTGCGATACCAATGAGAGTATCGTTAGGATTTATCTTGTATTCTTCCAGATCTTTCCAGCCTTGTTTCATATCATCCTCAGCAAATTCAACAGCTTTACGGATGGCTATGTCGCCACCGGCAATGATGCCCACAACAACTCCGTGAGGCACGCCAAACGTTGGAGGACATTCGCTGGCATCAACGATGCCGAGACGACCACTTGTGCCTGCTCCAATATAAAATAAGCGACCTCCCTTCTTCATTCGTTCAAAACATGCGTTCACAAATGCCTCGATAGCAGGAAGCTCACTGTGCACGGCATTAGGCACAGACTGATCTTCACGGTTGATATTCGTCAGAAGATCGATTGTTGACATTTTTTCAAGATGATCGTATCGAGAAGCCGATTCCGTGGTCTTTTTCATTGTCAGGTTATTAAACTAGGTAAGCTTTGGAATCCGTATCGTTCAAGATGACTTCAACCCGTTCTTTCAGTGTTGTTGATAAACTAATCCCAACAAAATCAGCTTTTATGGGGTATCGACGATGCGTTCGGTCGACCAAGGCTAACGTTTTGATTGCTTTGGTTGGTCGCTCTAGAAACTTTATCAGCGCATATTGCATCGTTTTTCCTGAATTTAGGACATCATCAACAAGAATGATGAAAGCATTTTTAAGTTCCTCCTGATCAACAGATAGGTTGATTGGCTCTTTCCAGGGTTCGTCTTTATTTACTTTGATTTCAAAAACAACCACCTCCATGTCTGAATTTGTTCTGATGATCTTTGCAAGCTCTTGCGCAAGAATGAAACCGTTTCCACAGATGCCACCGATGTGAATTAAAGATTCCTCGAAACAATTTTCGAGTAATTGATGGCCAAGGCGGGTTATTTTTTGTTTGATCTCCTGATGACTAAGGATCGAATTCATGGGACTGTTTGTTTCTAACAAAATTAACCATTAATGAGAATAGGAGCAACGGTGGTTGGATGTATTATCAACATCAAAATGAACATGTCAACTAATGAGTCAGAATGGTAGTAACTCCTTGATTCTTAGAATTGACGAAGGTTTGAAGAAATGGTGCCCATTTTGAATTTCGATAACACAATCCTTGTAGCCGATTTTAAGTGCAAACTTATAGGCTTGTTTTGGTCTGATCACCTGGTCATAACTTCCCATGATGATCAGAAAAGGGAATAGCTTCTTGTTAAGCGTTTTTTTGATCATGTCGGTGTTTGGTTGGATATTTCTGAATGCCCGCCAGGTCAAAGATGCTCTCCGCATGGTTTCGGGATCAGATGCAAACTCATCAACAAATGTTCTGACCTTTGGACGCATAAGTTTAAGTTTAACAGCGATCTTAGTCTGTTTTAAAAGACGTGATGGATTCTTTTCGTACTTCTGAAACAATGCACGAGCCCATTTTTGGCGGGATGACCAATTGTAAAAACTGTTGTTGTCCATTCCGTCAGGAGCAAGGAGTGTAACCGAGTTAATCTTCTCAGCAAAAAAGGGCATTATTGAAAGTGTAAACCTGCCTCCCTGACTAAATGCAAACAAGTGAAATTCATTGATCGATTCATTCTGGAGAATGAGTTGGAATAATTCCACGAACTCTTCTGTGCTCAAAGGACTTTTTTCTATTCTGTCTTCAGGAAAATTGGAGCCTCCATGATAAAATAAGCGAAGGGAAATAACTTTTCGCTTGTTATTTTCAAGAAACAAAAAATCCTCTGCAGGTCGCCCATGACCATGAAGGCAGATAATAACTTCATGACCATCTCCGATCACAAGATATTCCAATTGTATTCCATGGTACTTCAGTAGTTTAACGCGTAATGGCATCCAGCAAAATTAGCGAGGTTGTCGTTTATATTGATCATTAAAAAAACTTATTATTTTATAAAACGGCATGAAGTTGAGGCTACTTGACTTTTCCACGATGATTGTTAAAAACAACTTTCAAAACCATTTGAGACGTCTGCTGATTTCATTAAATTTGCGCTCAATTTGTTGAATAGAATTCAAAATTGAACATTTAAAGCGCAGAAAATGCCAAAAGACACCTCCATTAAGTCCATTCTGATCATAGGTAGTGGCCCAATCGTTATCGGACAAGCATGTGAATTTGACTATTCCGGATCCCAGGCTGCAAGATCTTTAAGAGAAGAAGGGATTGAAGTTACCCTGATCAATTCTAATCCTGCAACCATTATGACCGACAAGGTTGTTGCAGACAATATATATCTCGAGCCTCTGGAACCTGAAAGTATCGTTAAGATACTACAGAATCACAAAATTGATGCTGTATTGCCGACAATGGGAGGTCAGACTGCATTGAATCTGTGCATCAAATGTGATGAAATGGGTATCTGGAATGATTTCGGTGTTCGAATCATCGGTGTTGACATCAATGCTATCGAGATCACTGAGAATCGGGAAGCTTTCCGGGACTTGATGGGAAGGATAGGTGTCCCTATGGCGCCTCAAAAAACAGCTAAGTCATTTTTAGAGGGAAAAGAGATCGCACAAGAATTTGGTTTCCCACTTTGTATTCGTCCGTCCTACACTTTAGGTGGTTCAGGAGCATCTATTTTGCACGAGCCAAAAGAATTTGATAATCTTTTGGAACGAGGGCTTCAATTGTCACCTATCCACGAAGTTATGATCGATAAGGCATTGCTTGGCTGGAAGGAATATGAGCTTGAACTGTTGCGTGATGCGAACGATAACGTTGTCATAATCTGTTCGATCGAGAACTTTGACCCGATGGGAATCCACACGGGGGATTCAATTACTGTTGCTCCGGCTATGACGCTTTCGGATACGACCTTCCAAAAGATGCGAGACATGGCGATCATGATGATGCGTTCTATTGGTAATTTTGCTGGTGGATGCAACGTTCAGTTTGCCGTCTCTCCTGATGAAAAAGAAGATATCATTGCCATTGAGATCAACCCGCGAGTATCGAGATCATCTGCATTGGCATCGAAAGCAACGGGATATCCTATTGCAAAAATCGCGTCAAAATTAGCAATAGGTTACCACCTTGATGAATTGAAGAACCAGATAACCAAGACTACTTCTGCTTTGTTTGAACCAACGCTTGATTATGTCATTGTAAAAATTCCCCGATGGAATTTTAATAAGTTCCCGGGCACAAATCGCCAACTTGGACTACAGATGAAATCAGTAGGAGAAGTGATGGGTATCGGTCGTTCTTTCCAGGAGGCTCTTCAGAAAGCATGTCAGTCATTGGAGATCAATCGAAACGGATTAGGTGCTGATGGTCGTGAGTTAACCAACCAAAATGAGATACTTCACAGCTTAGAATTTGCCAGTTGGAACCGCTTGTTCCATATCTACGATGCTATAAAACTGGGAATTCCGTTCAAAACGATCATGGAGAAGACGAAGATCGATATCTGGTTCCTGAAGCAAATTGAAGAAATGATCAAGATGGAGCGGAGGATTGAAAAGTTTCACCTTGACAATTTCCCGAAGGATCTGATGTTTGAGGCTAAGCAGAAAGGCTATGCTGACCGTCAGATCGCTCATTTGCTTCGTTGTCTTGAGTCGGAGGTTTATAAGAAGCGTCAGGAATTCGGTATAAATCGAGTTTACAAACTTGTAGACACCTGTGCAGCTGAATTCGAAGCACAGACACCTTACTACTATTCAACCTTTGAATATGAGAATGAAAGTTCGGTGTCAGAAAGGAAAAAAGTGGTCGTGCTTGGTTCGGGTCCGAACAGGATCGGGCAAGGGATCGAGTTTGATTACTCGTGTGTTCATGGTGTATTGGCAGCAAAGGAATGTGGTTATGAGACAATCATGATCAACTGTAATCCTGAAACGGTCTCTACCGACTTTGATACAGCGGACAAGCTTTATTTTGAACCTGTTTTCTGGGAACATATTTACGATATTATTCAGCACGAAAAGCCTGAAGGGGTAATCGTTCAGTTGGGTGGACAGACAGCATTGAAGCTTGCAGAAAAACTTGATCGTTACGGCATTAAAATATTGGGAACCAGCTTTGAAGCCCTTGATCTTGCTGAAGACCGAGGTCGTTTTTCAAGAGTCCTGAAAGAGAATAATATTCCTTTCCCTGAATACGGAGTTGTTGAAAGTGCTGAGCAAGCTCTTGAACTAGCGGATGAATTGGGATTCCCCTTATTGGTAAGGCCATCGTATGTTCTTGGTGGGCAAAAGATGAAGATCGTCATCAATAAAGAAGAACTGGAGCACCACGTCGTAGATATTATTAATGAAATGGGTAGCAATCAAATCCTTTTGGATCACTTTCTTGGAGGTGCGATCGAAGCAGAGGCTGATGCAATTTGTGATGGGCAAGATGTGTATATCATCGGTATCATGCAACACATAGAACCGGCTGGAATTCATTCAGGCGATTCCTATGCTGTTTTACCGCCTTATAATCTTGGTGATTTTGTTATGCAACAGATTGAAGACATCACCAAGAAGATTGCTGTTGCATTAAAGACAAAAGGTCTGATCAATATTCAGTTTGCTATCAAGGATGATAAAGTTTACGTGATCGAAGCCAATCCCAGGGCTTCTCGAACGGTTCCGTTCATTGCCAAAGCGTACGATGAGCCATATGTGAACTATGCTACAAAGGTTATGCTCGGGGAGAAGAAGGTGAAGGATTTTAAATTTAATCCTCGCAAAGAAGGATATGCTATTAAAATTCCCGTGTTCTCTTATGAGAAATTCCCTGACGTAAAGAAGGAATTAGGTCCCGAGATGAAATCAACCGGCGAAGCAATTCGTTTTATAAAGAATTTGAAAGATCCATTTTTTACAAAGATCTATTCAGAGCGAAATATGCACCTTTCCAAATAGTGATTGTAAAGGCGAGCATAACAGGTGTTTTCAAAATGATCCTCATTATTATTGGGGGAATAGTTGTGCTCCGGTTCATTGGCCAATTATTGATCGCAAAAAGAAATATGGAGGAGGAAAGAAAACTTAACGCGCGGCAACGTGAAGCAGAAAATGAACGATCTGAAAAGCTGAAGAATTTTGGAAAAGTTAACATCATGGGGGCGCGCAATACTCGATCCTCCGATTTAAAAGGTGATGTTCAAGACATAGAATACGAAGATGTTGAATAAAAAAAAGACCTCTTGAGGTCTTTTTTTATTATTGTTCTTTGACAAATGCCTCGATATTTAATACCACGATCTTCGGATCGGTATTCGCTGTAACTGTAACGGTTTTCTTTTGCTCGTTCAACTGTCCCACTTTTGGATGAAACACCACTTCTATTTTATCTGATTGACCCGGAGCAATTGGTTTTTCAGGTTTTTTAGCAGTTGTACAACCACAGCTAACATCAACCTTTTCAATTATCAAGGGGTTCTTCCCTGTATTTGTCACAGTAAATGAAGCTTTGTTATCAGTGTCCTCTTTTATTGTTCCGAAATTGTGAAGCATTTTGTCGAAAGAAATTGATGTTAAACTTGATTCTGCCAGTTTTATCCTCTCCTGTTCTTCCTTTTCGATCTCTGCGAGAGATTCTTTGAGTTCGGCTTCATTGTCACCATTTGCTGCTACAGCGGATGCAACCTCTCCATCTTGAGACTTGATTTCAGATCCTGATTCACACGCACAAAGGAATGCAAATGTTAATGTTGTGATAAATACTTTTTTCATAATTTGATCAATACTTTTTACAAAAATAAAACCTCTGTTAAAATGATCATTTAGCGAGGTTCATTTTTTCGTACTCATTATTCTGGATTGATTGAACTGCTCGTTGTATTATCTCATTGGACTGGTTGTAAACCTGATAGAATTCACTATAGCCCCATATGTCTTGAGCCAAAACTGCTTTCATTCGAAGCTTCAGCAAAGATTCACTTATTTTATATTCTTCTTCATTGAATTTCAGATCTTTATCCTCATTGGATACATAGCCGAAAAAATCATCCATGAACGTTTTGTCTGCAGTGAATTTAGTGTTAAAATCATTGAAGCTCGGATAGGCTGCCAGCAGTTTGTCACGGTTTTTGTCCACATATTCGAGAGAAAACCCGGTTACATGACCACTTTGGATAAGGTCACTGAAATAATCTGTTATCTCTGATGTGTCCAGCGCAACGAAAATATCAGGCATGATACCTCCTCCGCCATAAACTGTTCGTTTGGTTGTCATAGTCTGGAATTTAAGTGAATCAGGAAGTTTGATGGAGTCAACATGTTGAAATTCTCCGTTCAGGTAACGTTGCGTGAGGTCCTTTTTATATGCTTCAGGATCATCATAGGGTTTCTGGATCCATCGTCCTGTTGGTGTGTAATATCTTGCAATTGTCAATCTCATCTGTGAGCCATCAGTAAGATCAATAGGTCGCTGAACAAGTCCCTTGCCATACGATCTTCTCCCAATGATCATTCCTCTGTCCCAATCCTGAATTGAACCTGAGACGATCTCACTTGCAGATGCTGAATATTCATCCGTCAAAACGATCAAAGAACCCTCTTCCCACAAACCTTTTTTGCCCGCTTTCAAATTCGTTCTAGGTTGAGCCCTTCCTTCAGAATAAACGATCAATTTGTCTCCGGATAAGAATTCGTCAGCCACTTTTTGAGCAGCATCCAATAATCCACCTCCATTTCCTTGAAGATCGAATATCAGGTGTTTCATTCCTTGAGATTTCAGACTGACAATTCCTTTCTGAATCTCATCGACTGTAGAACGGGAAAAGCTGTTAAGTTTCAGGTAGCCGATCTCAGGAGTAATCATGTAAAAGGCATCCACGGAATTGATCGGAATGTTATCACGCGTTATAACGAAATCAAGGGGTTTTTTGGCGCTTTTCCGGGTTATTTCAACTTTCACTTTAGTTCCAAGTTCGCCCATAAGCCGCTCTCTTACCTGGTTGTTTTTAAGTCCTATGCCCGCAACATTCTCATTTTCAATCTTCGTGATCTTGTCGCCCGGAAGTATTCCAAGCTTTTCTGATGGTCCACCGGGAATTGTTGCTACTACCATTAATGTGTCTTTCAATACTTGGAAACGGATTCCGATCCCAACAAAACTTCCGTTTATGGATGAATTTGCTTCATCAACCTCTTCTTTAGTAATGTAAGTCGAGTGTGGATCCAATTTCTCCAATAAGGCAACAATGGCAGCATCCGTCAGCTGTTCATCGTTTACTGGATCGACATACATTCCATTGATATACGTTAAGACTTCATCAAACTTTTGAGATGTTCCGATCTTCTCAGGATCCATCTGCGCG
>Ga0315902_10009347_pt1 | contig 13132 bp, 6 predicted proteins | sample LakEriMetagenome_9_FD_203523 | JGI IMG/M metagenome (GOLD analysis project Ga0315902, IMG submission 203523) | Freshwater fungal communities from buoy surface, Lake Erie, Ohio, United States - Buoy 12 MA117 | ecosystem: Environmental > Aquatic > Freshwater > Lake > Lake biofilm | place: USA... | reverse complement strand
GTTTTTCGCCTCTTTGTCGAGCATTTCGCGAAAATCGCGGTAACGGCGTGCCTGGGGATGGGCGTTGAACGTCCCGGTCCCCCGCTCATCATCGACATCGCAGAGGGCGACAAACTCGCAGCCGAGCCTGGTGAAGACCCCAATGTCGCCTCCCCCCATGCCACCGCAGCCGATCCCCGCCATTCGCACCCGCTCGCTGGGAGCGACAAACCCCGCCCCGCCAAGCACATGCCGGGGAACGATGGTGAAGGCCAGGCTGGAAGCGGCGGCCGACTTGAGGAACGACCGTCGGGGGGTTGCCGGGAGTTGGGGAGCGGTCATGCAATCACCGGGAGCAGGAGGAAAACCGGGCGAGAGGGGTGTTTTGTACCGGTCGCGGCAACAGGACCGCAAGGAGTGGCGGGAGGAGTCGTGGTTGACTTTCCGCGAGTGCCACCTACACAATCCCGCCGGGTTCGTGAAGGTCACGGCCTGATGTTTCTTTGCCCACCGGGAATTGTTCTGATGTTTTTCCGTCGCCTGGCGGTCTTGTTGCTGGGACTGCACATGTCAGGAGGAGTACTGTTGGCCGAGCCCGCAGGCATCACCAAGGTCGCCACAGTCGAGGGGATCACCGAGTATCACCTCAAGAACGGCCTCAAGTTGCTGTTGCTGCCGGATGACTCGAAGCCCACGGTCACCGTGAACATCACCTACCTGGTGGGGTCCCGGCACGAAGGGTACGGCGAGGCGGGCATGGCCCACCTGCTGGAGCACATGCTCTTCAAGGGAACTCCCACGCACCCGAATGTGCCTGCGGTGATGAAGGAACGGGGGGCGCAGTTCAATGGCACCACCTGGTTTGACCGGACGAACTACTACGAGACCCTGCCCTCGTCGGACGACAATCTCGAGTTCGCCCTGAAGCTCGAATCGGACCGCATGGTCAACAGCCATGTCTCGGGGGCCGACCTGACGTCGGAAATGACCGTCGTCCGGAATGAGTTCGAGCGGGGTGAAAACAGTCCGCAGCGGGTCTTGATGCAGCGGATGATGGCTGCCGCGTTTGAGTGGCACAATTACGGCAAGTCGACGATCGGCAACCGCGCCGACATCGAGCGGGTGCCCATCGACAACCTCAAGGACTTCTACCGCCGCTACTACCGCCCCGACAATTGCCTGCTGATCGTGGCCGGCAAGTTCGATACGAACAAGGCCCTCGACCTCGTGGCCCGGTATTTCGGTCCCCTCGAGAAGCCCGAGGCCAAGTTGAATGTCACCTACACCGAGGAACCGGCGCAGGATGGCGAACGGCTGGTCCGGCTGCGTCGTGTGGGAACCGTGCCGATGGTCGGCCTCGCCTACCACGTTCCCGCCGGTGGACAGGCCGACTTTCCGGCGGTCGAGGTTCTGGAAGGGGTGTTGACGGCCGACGTTTCCGGCCGCCTGTACAAGTCGCTGGTCGAAACCAAGAAGGCCGCTCGGGTGCAGGGGACCGTGTTCTCGCTGCATGATCCCGGCCTGATGCTGATTTTCGCCCAGGCGGCTCCCAACGTCGACCCGGTTGAGATCCAGTCGACGATGCTGGCGACGATTGCCGAGGTTGCCCAGACCGGTGTGACCAAGGAAGAAGTCGAACGGATCAAGACCATGATCCTGAAGCAGCGCGAACTGGCCGCCGCCGAGAGTTCGCGGCTGGCCATCTCGCTGAGCGACTGGGCGGCCCAGGGAGACTGGCGGCTGTACTTCATTCATCGCGATCGCATGGAAGCCGTGACCGCGGAGCAGGTCTCCGAGGCGGCCAGGAAGTACCTCAAGGCCGACAATCGCACAGTCGGGCTCTATGAGCCGACCGAGACTCCCGACCGCACCGAAGTTCCCCAACTCGTCGACCTGCAGAAGACGGTTGACGTCTACAAGGGACGGGAAGATGTCGCCACCGGGGAACAGTTTGATGTCGCTCCCGCGAACATTGATTCCCGTACCAGGACTGTCACGCTGCGGTCGGGTATCAAGGCATCGCTGATTGAGAAGAAGACCCGGGCGAATGCCGTCGAACTGCGGCTCGCCCTCAAGTACGGTGCCCTCGAATCGCTCAGGGGGAAGGGGGCTCCTGCCGACGTCCTCGCCGAGTTGATGATGCGCGGCACCAAGTCGATGACCCGCCAGCAGATCGAGGATGAACTCGACAAGCTGCGGGCGGCAGTCTCGGCTTCGGGGGGGGCGGGGGAGGTTGTGCTGACGATCAAGGCGCGGCGTCAGACCCTGCCGGCCGTGTTGAACATCGTTCGCCAGATCCTGCGTGAGCCGTCGCTGCCCGAGAAGGAACTCGACCTTCTGAAGCAGGAGGCTCTCTCCGGACTGGAGCAGGGACTGACCGACCCGCAGACCCTCGCCCAGCGGAAGGTCTCCCGGGCCCTCGCACCCTATCCAAAGGACGATCCCCGGTATGTCCCCGAGATCGCCGAGGAAATGGAACTGCTGAAGGGGGTGACCCGCGACCAGGTCGAAGCCCTGTACGCGAAGTTCCTCAACGGTGAAAACGGCGAACTGTCGATCGTGGGAGACTTCGATCCGGCTGAGGTGCTGCCGTCGATCGAGAGCCTGCTGGATGGATGGAAGAGCAGCGAAAAGTATGTGCGCATTCCCCGTCCCGCCACCAGGCTCGACGCTGGCAATGAACGCATCCTGACCCCCGACAAGAAGAACGCGATTTACCTGGCCGCGATTCCCTTCGCCATGAAGGACAGCGATCCCGAGTATCCCGCGCTGGCCATTGGCAATTACCTGCTGGGTGGGGGCGCGTTGTCATCCCGCCTGGGGGATCGCATCCGCCAGAAGGATGGTCTCAGCTACACGATCCAGTCGCAGCTGCAGGCTTCGTCGCTTGACGAGAACGGCGTGTTCCGCGTCTTCGCCATCAGCAATCCCGAGAACTCGGCGAAGGTCCAGAAGGCGGTCGTCGAAGAGGTCGAGAAGCTGTTGAAAGATGGTCTGCTTCCGGGCGAACTGGAAAAGGCCAAGCAGGGCTGGCTGCAGCAGCAGCAGGTGATGCGGTCGAACGACGCCATGCTGGCCCGTCTGCTGGGGTCCAACCTCGTGGCTGGCCGGACGATGGACTTCTATGCCCGGCAGGATGCCGCGATCGCCAAGCTGACCGCCGACGACGTGCTCAAGGCATTGCGGAAGCGGATCGATCCCAAGAAGATGTTTGTGACGACCGCGGGAGATTTCGAGAAGAAGTAAGCCGGCGTGGGCCGGTGACCGGCGGTCGCAACGAAAGTCTTCGATGCGCCGGTCCCGGGTTCACCCACTGTTTCTGTTGGCCGCCCTCGCGGGGTTCGCATTTTGCGTCACCACGCTGGCCCTGGTCTTCACTCCCTGGATGGAGCCTCCATCCCCGTTTGTCCGCTGGCTCGAAGCCAACGCTTTGCCACTGCTCGCCTCGGAAATCGCGGTCATTCTGATCGCGGGAGCCGGGGCGATGCTCTTTGATGACGGCCCGCCCAGTGCTTCCCGCACAGCAACGGCGCCGGCCGATGTTTCGCCCTCTTCGCCACTCCCGACGTCCGAGTCGTCTCATGAGCCACAACCCCCGGCACGAGATTGAACACCTGCGTGCCGAGATCGAACGGCACAATGCCCTGTATTACGTCGAAGGGCGTGCCGAGATCAGCGATCTGGAATTCGATCGGCTGCTGAAGCGCCTGGTCGAACTGGAGACGCAGCATCCCGAATGGGCGACGCCCGACAGCCCCACCCGCAAGGTCGGGGGAGAGCCAATCGCGGGGTTCGTCACGGTCACCCACCGGGTGCCGATGCTCTCGATCGACAATGAGTACGACGAGGCGGGGGTTCGCGAATTCGACAAGCGGGTGCGCAAGCTGCTTGGTTCGGATGAGCCCGTGGACTACTTCTGCGAGTACAAGATCGACGGCGTCGCCCTGTCGCTGATTTACGAACGGGGCTCGCTGGTCCAGGGGGTGACCCGGGGGGACGGTCGTCAGGGAGACGATGTGACCCACAACGCCCGGACGATCCAGGGGGTCCCCCTGCGACTGCGGATGGAGCAGCCCCCCGACTTGCTGGAGATCCGGGGCGAGGCCTACATCTCGAATGCCGATTTCGCCCATCTGCGGGCCCGTCAGGTGGCGGCGGGGGAGTCGCCGTTCGCCAATCCGAGAAATGCGACCGCAGGGGCGCTCAAGCTGCTCGACCCGCAGCTGTGTGCGGCCCGCCGGCTGAGGTTTTACTCGCACAGCGTCGGCGCGACCTCTCAGGAAGTTCAGTCGACACAGATGGCGTTTGTGCAGCAGGCCGCCCAGGCGGGGATCCCGGTGACGCCGCGTGCCCGGGTTGTGCGGGGAATCGATGCCGCCATCGAGTACTGCCATGAACTGCTCGAAGAGATTCCGGGTCTCGACTGCGAGGTGGATGGTTTTGTCATCAAGGTGAATGAACTTGCGCTGCGTGAGAGGCTCGGCACGACCAGCAAAAGTCCCCGCTGGGTGGTGGCATACAAGTTTGAGAAGTATGAGGGGGTCAGCCGGATCGAGGCGATTGAAGTGCAGGTGGGGAAGACAGGCACCCTCACCCCCGTCGCGCACCTGCAGCCGGTCGAAATCGCCGGAACCACCGTCTCGCGCGCCAGCCTGCACAACAGCGATGAGATCGACCGGCTGGGAGTGCGGGTGGGAGACTGGGTGGTCGTGGAGAAGGCGGGAAAGATCATTCCACACGTTGTGCGTGTCGAGGAACACCGTCGCGACGGGAGTGAAATCCTGTTTTCTTTTCCGCAGCATTGTCCCGACTGCGACTCGGACGTATCCAAGGATGAGGGGGGCGTTTATATCCGCTGCCACAACTCCGAATGTCCCGCCCAGTTGCGGGAGGGAGTGCGCTACTTCGCCTCCCGGGCGGCCATGGATATCGAGGGGTTGGGCATCAAGCTGATCGAACAGCTTGTCAAAGCGGGATTGGTCCGCAGCTTCGCCGATGTCTATCGCCTGCGCGACCGGCGTGCCGAGTTGCTGGCCCTCGAACGCATGGGAGAAAAATCGGTCGACAACCTGCTGGAGGGAATCGAGACTTCCAAAAGCCGGCCCCTCTGGCGACTGCTGACGGGGTTGAACATCCGCCATGTGGGCGTTCGCACGGCCCAGATCCTGGCCGATCACTTTGGCACAATCGACGCCCTGCTCGAGCAGACACCCGAGCAATTGGCCACGGTCGAGGAGGTCGGTCCGATCATGGCCCAGTCGATTTACGATCACTTCCACGAGCCGCGTGTCCAAAACCTGCTGCAGCAACTGCGGGAACTGGGACTCAACTTCGGGACACCGGTCGAGCACAAGCCGGCCAATGCCGGAGGCGGAGTACTGGCGGGGAAGACGGTCGTCGTCACGGGGAGCCTGGTCCGGTTCACCCGCGAGCAGATCAACGAGTGGATCCACACCCATGGGGGAAAACCTGCCGGCAGCGTGTCAAAGAAGACCGACTATGTGGTGGCCGGGGAGAAGGCGGGTTCGAAACTGGAAAAGGCCCAGGTGTTGGGGATTCCGGTGCTGACCGAGGACCAGTTCCTCGAGCTGATCGGGCCGGGCCAGGCCGAGGATCGGGAATCGGCCACGACGCCCTCGATTTGAGCGTGGGGAGACTTGGCGTTGGGATCGCACGCTGCCGGGCTGGGGCACGGTTTGAACGAGGACTGGCGTAAACTGTAACGGGGTTGCCGGTTGAACCTGTCCCGCAGTTGTGCCGGCAGTGGTTTTCTTGTCAATCCGTGTCCCGGGGAACGCCGAATTCCCAGTTGAGAGTCTGCCGGTCGTGAGGTTGACTCCCGAAAAATGGCCTCCCTAGAATCGCAGACTGTGAAACTGGGGTGTCCCGGCGGTTTGTGTGGCGTCGTCCCGGGACGGGGGGACGTTCACCCCGTCTTGCGAAATGACTCGGCCCCTGGGCCGGGAGATTTCGAAGGAAGACGGCTGGCGCATCCACGGAGGTGTCGTTTGGCGACTGACTTGCGCATGAAGGAAGACCTGCCCGATTTGACCAGGCGGATCCTGGAAACCTACCAGTCGATTGGGAAGATCAATCACCTGGGACATTGTCCGCTTCCAAGCCTGAATTCGGTCATCGAAATCGTCGACGACCTGAAGGAAGTGCTGTTTCCCGGATACCGCCGTCGTCAGAATCTGCATGCCGGGAATGTCGCCTTTCATGTCGGCAACCTGATTGATGCCCTCCACGATTCGCTGACCCAGCAGATTGCCCGGGCCCTGCGGCACGAGCATGACCTGCGCCATGACACCGAGTGTGGTGCCGGAAACGACATCGACTTTGAAGCCCTCGGGCAGGCGAAGGCGGTACAGTTTCTCAGTCGGTTGCCGAAAGTTCGCGGCCTGCTCGCGAGCGATGTCCAGGCGGCCTACGACGGCGACCCGGCCGCCACCAGCCTCGATGAGATCATCTTCTGCTATCCCGGGGTGGAGGCGATCACCGTACAGCGGCTGGCGCATGAACTGTACGAACTGCGCGTGCCGATCATTCCCCGCATGATGACCGAATGGGCCCACGGCCGGACCGGAATTGACATTCATCCGGGAGCCCGGATCGGCCCGTCGTTCTTCATCGATCACGGAACTGGCGTGGTGATTGGCGAGACGTGCGACATTGCCTCCCACGTGACCATTTACCAGGGGGTCACCCTGGGGGCTCTCAGCTTTCCCCGGGATGCGAACGGCAACATCATTCGGGGGAAGAAGCGGCATCCCACCATCGAAGACCACGTGGTGATCTACGCGAACGCCACGGTTCTCGGGGGGGATACGGTCGTGGGAGCGGGCTCGGCGATCGGGGCCTCGGTGTCGCTCATGAAAAGCGTCCCCCCCAAGACCGTGGTCACCGTGGAAAAACCGAACCTGAAATTCCGGGAACGGTAAGTTCCGACGCCGGGGCGGTCGGCAGGCGGTCCAGTCGTTGGATTCCTGGGCGGTTCGGTGGAAACCCATCGCCATTCCCCGATCTCCCGTTCTACCCAGTCACCGCCAGAACCGATAAACTCGACCTCCGTTGCCCGACTGGACCACAGCCGGGGCCAAGGAGACGCTCGAGTGTCGGAAGTCAGAATGGCGATTCAGAACAAGTCGGTCTACGACAAGCTCTCGGAACTGGGGGCCAATCTCTGGTGGAGTTGGCAACCGGAGGTCACGCAGATCTTTCGGGATCTCGATCACGAATTGTGGACCGAGGTGGGGCACAATCCCCTGCGCCTGGTGCGGACCCTGGGAGCCGAGCGGGTCGAACGCCAGTCGATCGAAGGGGGCCTGTCGACCCGCATCAACTGGGCCTACCGGCGGTGGCGCGAATACATGGAGTCGTGCGACACCTGGGGCGCGACCCATGCCGGTGTCCTGGGGCAGCGCCCCACGGCCTATTTCTCGGCCGAGTTTGGCATCCATGAATCGCTTCCGATCTATTCGGGGGGCCTCGGAGTGCTGGCGGGGGACCACCTGAAGAGTTCCTCCGACCTGGGGGTGCCTCTCGTCGCCGTGGGGCTGTTCTACAGCCAGGGATATTTCCATCAGTCCCTGGATGGCTCGGGCTGGCAGCAGGAGTCGTATCCCGATCTCAACCCGGCCGAACTTCCGATGGTTCCCGCCCTGGACCGGTTCCAGGCTCCGGTTCTGGTGCAGGTTGACACCCGCCATGGGCCGATTTTCGCCCGGGTCTGGCGCGTGGAAGTGGGGCGTATTTCTCTCTTCCTGCTCGACGCGAATGTCCCGCAGAACAGCGAGGAGGATCGCCGGCTCACCTCGCGACTTTACGGCGGTGACCAGCGGACCCGCATTCGGCAGGAGATTCTGCTGGGCATCGGCGGTTTGCGCGCCCTGGCGGCGGTTGGCATTCTGCCGGGTGTCATCCACATGAATGAGGGGCACTCGGCCTTCGCCGCGCTGGAGGCGATTCGGCAGCGGATGAATGAAGATGCCCAGACGTTTGATGCCTCCCGGAAGGAAGTCTCGGCGTCGTCGGTCTTCACGACGCACACGCCGGTGCCTGCCGGACACGACCGATTCGGCGGCGACCTGATGCAGGAGCATCTCGGTCCACTTGCCGATCAACTGGGGCTGTCTCACGACGCCCTGATGGGGCTGGGGCGGGTCGACCCCAACAATCACGAGGAGACCTTCTGCATGACGGTGCTCGCCCTGAAACTGACCGGGCGGGCCAATGCCGTGTCGAGTCTGCATGGGGTCGTCAGCCGGCGGATGTGGGCCTCACTCTGGCCCTGGTCGAGCGAGGAGGAGATTCCGATCGGCCACATCACCAACGGGGTGCATGTCTCGAGCTGGCTCGCCGGCCAGATGCGGATGCTCTACGACCGGGTGCTTCCCCTCGACTGGTACCTGCGCAGTGGTGAACCCGAGGTCTGGGCTCCGATCGAGCATCTCACGCCGGGCGAGTTGTGGGAGACGCACCAGTCGCTCAAGAACCGGTTGATCGCCTACGTGCGGCGCCGACTGCAGAAACAGGCACGCCGCATCGATGCGAGCGAACAGACCCTCAACGAACTGGCCGGAGTGCTCGACCCGCGGGCACTCACCATCGGCTTTGCCCGCCGCTTCGCCCTTTACAAGCGGGCGGATCTGATCTTCCGTGACCTGGACGAGTTGGGGCGGATTGTCGCCAGCCATGATCGTCCCGTGCAGTTCATCTTCGCCGGGAAGTCGCACCCGGCCGACAACCCTGGCAAGCAGATTCTGCAGCGGGTGTTTCAGATCACCCGGCAGGAGGCGTTTCGGGGGCGGGTCGTCTTTCTCGACGACTACGACATCAACCTCGCCCGGCACCTCGTGCAGGGAGTCGATGTCTGGTTGAACAATCCCCGCCGTCCCCTCGAGGCATCGGGCACCTCGGGGCAGAAGGTGGTGCTCAACGGCGTGCTCAACCTCTCGATTCTCGATGGTTGGTGGGCCGAGGCTTACGACGGATCGAATGGTTTCGCGATTGGCAACGGTCGCACCCATGTCGATCAGAATGTCCAGGATGCCCGCGATGCCGAGTCACTCGTGCATGTGTTGCGCGACCAGGTCGTGCCGCTGTTCTTTGACCGGGATCACGACGACCTGCCGCAGCGTTGGATTCGCCGGATGAAACGGGCCGTTCGCACTCTTGGTTGGCGGTTCAATGCCGACCGCATGGTGATGGACTACGTTCGTGAGGGCTACGTCCCCGCAGCGGGTGGTGTCAGTTGCCTGATGAACAAGTAGTTTCCGGGTTTCGCACGGGGTCGGTGGCACCCGGTTCCCCAGGCCGCCCACAGTCGGCCTGAGGGGCGGGCCTGTGGTCTCTCAACAAAATCCAACTGGTCTTCGAATACTGGAAGGAGTCCGACGTTGAATCCGCTGCCTGTTGAGTCGTTGTCCTCCGGACCGGGACAGTCTCCCGCACGTCGGCCGGCCGCACCCGGGACGATCCAGAAGAAGACCGCCTGCAATCGTGATTGTCCCGATGCGTGTGGCATCATCGCCACGCTGGAAGGAGATCGCATTGTCCAACTGCAGGGGGATCCCGACCATCCCATCACCCGGGGATTTCTCTGCGAGCGGACCGCTCGGTTTCTCGACCGGCAATACAGCCCCGACCGGATCACCACCCCACTTCGCCGAAGGGGGAACGGGTTTGTTCCCATTTCGTGGGAGGAAGCCCTGGGGGAGATCGCCGAGACGATGTTGCGTGTGCGGGCCGAGTCGGGTCCGGCCGCCATCATGTACTACAGTTGCGGCGGGTCGATGGGAATTCTCAAGGGGGTCTGCGACTACTTTTTCGAGCGGTTTGGGCCGGTCACCGGCAAGTCGGGAGATGTCTGCACCGGGGCGGGCGATGTCGCCCAGATGACCGATTTTGGTGCCGAAGACAGCCACGACCTGTTCGATCTCTACAACAGCCGGACCATCGTGTTGTGGGGCAAGAACGTGCATGTGGGCAACGTGCACCTGTTGCCGATCCTCAAGGAGGCCCGGTCGCGTGGGGCGACCATTGTGTCGGTCGATCCGGTGCATCACCGCACGGCGGCGTTCGCCGATCTGCACGTGCAGCCTCGTCCCGGGGGAGATTCGGCACTCGCCCTGGGGGTGGCCTGCCTGTTCTTCGAACGGGGCCATGTCGATCCGCGGGCGGGGGAGTATTGCGATCATCTGCCGGAATTCGAACGCCTGGCCCGTTCCCGGAGCGCGTCCGAGTGGGCCGACCTCGCCGGGGTGGCCCCCGAAACACTCGACGCCCTGGTTCAGGCCTACGCACAGAAACCGGCCGCGTTGCTGATTGGCTGGGGACTGCAGCGACGGCGGAATGGCTCGGCGACCGTCCGGGTCATCGACGCCCTGGGTGCGATTTCGGGGAATGTTGGCATTCCCGGGGGAGGGGTCTCGTACTACTACAAGCGGCGGGGGGCGTTCGATCTCGGGTTCGCAAAGCGGGATGAGGTTGCTCCCCGCCTGATCCCCGAGCCGTTGTTTGGCCCCGCCGTTCTCGCCGCGCAGGATCCCCCGATTCGCATGCTGTGGGTGACCGCCGCCAACCCGGTGGCGATGCTGCCCGAGTCCGAGACGGTCGCCCGAGCCCTGGAGACTCGGGAACTGACGGTGGTGGTGGATTCGTTCCTGACCGACTCAGCCCGGCACGCCCACCTTGTGCTGCCGACCACGACCCTGCTCGAAGAAGACGATCTGCTGGGGGCGTATGGCCACCACTGGGTGGTGGAATCGCGACCGGTGGTCGCCCCCCCCGGGGAGGTGAAGAGCGACTACCAGATCATCCAGGAATTGGCGCGACGGACCGGGCTGGCGAACGAGTTCTCTGAGTCGCTGGAGACCTGGAAGCGCCGGGTGCTGCAGCCTGTGGCCGACAAGGGGGCTTCACTCGAGGATCTGCGGAATGGGGCGGTTCGCAATCCGCTGGCACCGCAATTGATGTTTGCCGACCGGCGGTTCCCCACACCGTCGGGGAAGGTCAACCTGATCCACGAGGTCGATGTCACCCCCACCCGGGGCACTCCCACACGCCCCTTGATCCTGATGGCGTTGTCGACATCGAAGTCGCAGGCCTCCCAGTGGGACAAACAGGACCAGCAGGGGCCGGCCATTGCGACGGTGCATCCGCTGGCCGCCCCGAATTTCGAAGAGGGGGAAATCGCCCGGTTGCAATCGGAGCAGGGGGAGTTGCGGGTGGAGTTGCGATTCGACAAACGGCAGCGCCCCGAAGTCGTGCTGATGGACAAGGGGGGCTGGCTGAGTGCGGGGCGCTGCGCGAACGCCCTGGTGAAGGCGGAAGTCACTGACGCCGGTGGCTGCGCTGTCTACTACGACACTCCCGTCCGCCTGCTGAAATTCCCGACGTGTTGCTGAAGCCTCTCGATCTTCCGAGACGAGACCGACGGATCGCGGATCGTGCATCAGGACGGGATCGAGTCGACGAAATCGACCACGCGTGGGACCTTGAATTCCGCCAGTGAGCGCCGGCACAGATCCATCAATTCCCCCCGACTGCAGGGGGACCGAAGGACGATGATCGCCCGGACCGCCTCTTCCCGTCCCAGGTTGCATCATGCCCCCGAATTGTGTTCCGGCATGACGGGCAAGTCGTTGGCTCGCCCCTCGTTTGCGGCCAATCGATGGGCATTTGGGGACAGGACAACGTCGTGAACGCGATTGCAATCACTGGCTGGCGGAGAACTGCCCGTCGGAACGGCAATTGCCAACCTTCTTTTTTGCGCGGTTGTCCCAGGACTCAATGGAGTTGGGAAGATACCACAAACGGATGGAATCGACGCAAAGTGCGGCGTTGCGGTGCTTCGTATCAGAATCGGCCACCCGATGTGCTCTCTCCCCATGACCGCCGGGACCGGGAAGTTGAAGAGTCGCGGCTCGGACTGTCTTCTCAGTGGGTCGCTCAAGAAACGCCGACGCAGCGAGAGTGTTGCTTGTCGTTCAAGAAAAACCCCCCGGAAGGATGACGGGGGCCCAATTTCCAGGAGAAAGCCGGACGCAGGGGAAAACCTGAGACGGAGGGCAGACCTCTGGACCGTGAAGCCGTGGTCGGCAGCAGGCTGACGGCGAATCTCAGCCGACGGGGAGGGGGCTACTTGTCAGTGGCCCCCACGTCCTCTTTGAGCAAGTTATAACGGCGTAGCTTTTTGTGCAGCGTGTTGCGGTCGATGCCGAGGTGCTCAGCGGTACGGGTCTGGACACGGTTGCAGTTTTCGTAGGCGTGCCGAATCACCACTTTCTCGACGTGCGAGATCACCTTGTCAAAGAGTTCGCCGGCAAGATGGTCAGACCCCTTCAATTGGTTCCGCAGGAGAGTGGCAATCAACTCGTCGGTTCCAGCTCCCGACTGCTCCTCCCGTTCGAGTTCCAACAACAGGTCCACGAGAAGTTGAGCCCGCGCCGGTGACAGGCGGACCTCAATGCTCAGGCAGGCGTTGGCCTCAACGTTCTGGGGCGGACGGTGAGGGGGAGCGTTTGTCGACGATCCCTCAAACTGACCGGCAGGGGGAGGGGAGTCAACAATCAGCGTGACGTGCTTCATGACGGGCTGCCAGCGGATATGAGACCGAAGCACCGTGGCGGTCGGCGTTGGAATGGGCTGAGCACTCGCCCGCAGTCAGAAGGGGCAAATCTCGATCCAATCCCATCAGGAAATTCCAGTCACGCATGTCAAACCTCATTTCCATTCGCAAATCGTGATGATTTGCTGCCTCAATGAATCGATTCCCAGGTTGGGTTTGTGGTCTCCGGACCCGTACCTTTGTCATGGGTTTTCCGGGACGTCGCCCGGCTGCTGCCCACTTTGTCAGCAGCTCTGCATGCCCTCTCAACAGGCGCACTGGGAGACCCCGCCTCGAGATCCTCCTGGCTGAGGAGGGGGATTTCGTGCTGCAAACGTCGAGAAATGCGGAGAAAATCGGCGACAATGAGGAATTGACAGCGGATTTTGGAATTCGGGCACACGCCTTGCATTTCTCTCTCAGCCAATTCGGGGACTCTGGAGGTCATTGTTCCCCGGGAACCGCACGTCGTGCGTACTGTCTCCTTGCCCCGCTCCTGTTCGCAGTGAACTCCCCCATGAAGAAGATCGAAGCGATCATCCG
>Ga0315902_10009346_pt1 | contig 13134 bp, 11 predicted proteins | sample LakEriMetagenome_9_FD_203523 | JGI IMG/M metagenome (GOLD analysis project Ga0315902, IMG submission 203523) | Freshwater fungal communities from buoy surface, Lake Erie, Ohio, United States - Buoy 12 MA117 | ecosystem: Environmental > Aquatic > Freshwater > Lake > Lake biofilm | place: USA... | reverse complement strand
AATGGATTAAGAAACAAGCGGAACAAAAACTCAAGAATGATATTTATCAGGCTTACCAGTCAGCACTCAATGCGGGCATTCGTTATGAAGCGAGTAAAAAAACAGAAGCTTTATCTGCACGTGCTTTTGAGCTTGCACAAAAAAGATATGATGCCGGTTTGTTGCAAACGATAGAATGGATTACTTCTCAGAATAATCTTTTCCGCGCACGTATTCAGCTCCTGGCAGATCAGTTTGATTATGTTTTCAGAATGAAAGTGCTGGAATTTTATAAAGGTCTTGGTTTAAATTTAAAGTAACGTAAAATACAAATTTGTATGCGTAAAAAAATTGGATGGGTTATTGGTGGCTGTGTAGTCCTCATTGGAGGCTTGGTGGTGCTGAAAAAAAACGGCGTTATCGGGAAGGATCAGTCGGTGCGGGTCGCTGTTGAGGAAGTCAAAACGCGCACCATCATTGAAACGGTAAGTGCGAGCGGAAAAGTTTATCCGGAAGATGAACGAAAAGTAAGCAGTGATGTCAGCGGAGAAGTGGTGGAGATGTATGTGGAAGAAGGAGACAGTGTTCGAAGAGGACAGCTACTCGCACGTGTATTTGCTGATGTACTTACCAGTGCCAGAGATCGTGCTTCATCAATTGTAAGTCAGCAGCAGGCACAGGTTGGCAATATTGAAGCTAATCTCGAGGCGTTTAGAGTTCGTCTTGACTTGGCACGTCAGAATTTTGAACGTCAGAAAAAACTATATGCAGACCAGGTAATTTCAAAGGCGGAATATGAGCAGGCAGAAACGCAGTTTTTATCTGCCCAGGCCGATTTGAAAGCAGCTCAGCAGTCTGTGCAAAGTTCGAAAGCTGGTGTTCAGGGAGCACAGGCCGGTCTTTCCGAAGCAGATAAAAACTTGAGCAGAACATCCATCATTTCGCCGATGGATGGGATTGTATCGCTAATGGCGATTAAAAAAGGAGAACGTGTTGCAGGAAACAGTTTCAGTTTGGGTACAGAGATGATGCGGATTGCAGATATGAGTAAAATTGAAGTGCGTGTAGATGTCGGTGAAAATGATATTCCAAAAGTGAAAATCGGCGACAGTGCGATGATTGAAGTGGATGCGTACAGCGGCAGAAAATTCATGGGAGTTGTAACGCGTATTTCTAGCAGCAGTACTTCTGCACAGTCTGCAATTGCAGGCACCTCTGCAGACGTTACCAATTACAAAGTTTATATCCGCATTGACCCTGCTTCATACAATGATCTGCTTACTTCCAATCCGCTTCCTTTTCGGCCGGGTATGAGTGCAAGTGCAGATATTATGACAAGAAAACACGAGCAAGTGCCCGCTATTCCAATACTGGCTGTTACAACCAGAGACAAAAACGAAGAACAAAAGAAAGCTAAGACAAAGGAGGCTGCAGATAAAAAGAACCAGAAAGGAGAAGAGGCAGATGGCTCATCGGCACCTGATATAGAAGATCTGGAAGAAGTTGTTTTTGTTGTGAATCAGGAAGGTGTTGTAAGAAAAGTGGTAATCAGTACATCCATCCAGGACAATGAATACATTGAAGTTTTAAGTGGATTGAAAATCGGAGAGAAGGTGGTGAGTGCTCCATACAATACCATCAGTAAATTACTTAAAAACGGAGACAAAGTGAAAGTGGTGTCGAAAGAAGAGGTGTATGAACAGAAGTAAGCCATCCCCCTGTGGTATATCTACATAAAATATTTTTAATATGTTCTTTTTTTATTGTTTTTTAATGGTCATATAGAATAGCCTAAAAAATCATTCCGACCGGTATCGAATTTTCATTATGGCTATTTCAAAACATATTTAAAAAGAATCTCGTGTTGGCGCGGGATTCTTTTTTATTTTAGCGTCTAATTATGATGAGTACAGGAGAAGAAAAGGAATACAAAATGGTTTCTGTTGTGGGGAGTGGCAGCTGGGCAACTGCTTTAGCAAAAATGCTGACTGATAACCAGGTAATGGTTCATTGGTATGTAAGACATGACTCGATCAGAGATCATTTGCATCGTTACAAACATAATCCTCATTATCTGCAATCTGCTTCTTTTGACACCCGGTTTTTGACACTATACCTGAATCCGGAGGAGGCAATCAATGCTTGTAAAACAACTGTTCTTGCTGTGCCTTCTGCTTATATGGAACCAATGCTTGCAGGGATGCCTCGGTCTGTTTTTACGGAGAAGGATGTGGTGTCTGCCATCAAAGGTTTAATGCCCGGTAAGAATCTTCTCCTGAACGAATACCTGCAAAATGAATTTCAGTTTGATATCAACCGTTACTTCACGGTTATGGGACCCTGTCATGCCGAAGAAGTTGCGTCAGAAAAATTATCCTATCTCACCTTCTCAGGATTAAATGAGGACAGGGCTCATGAAATAGCTGATTGTTTTAAAAATCATTACATCAACACCGTTGTTAATACAGACATATATGGTGTTCAGTATGCCGCCATCTTAAAAAATATTTATGCACTTGCCAGTGGCATCGCCCATGGATTGAAATACGGTGATAATTTTCTGAGTGTGCTCATTGCAAATGCTGCCGATGAGATGGCAGCATTTCTTCGCAAAGTCGGAATTTTAAATATGGATGTAGGCGTGCACAAAGAATCCATTCCGGGTGTACAGCTGCTTAAGCATCCATACCGCAAATCGGCAAACTATGCCTCAAGTGTTTATTTGGGTGATTTGCTGGTTACCTGTTATTCTTATTTCAGCCGCAACCGTACATTCGGAACAATGATTGGTAAGGGAATGACTGTTAAAGCTGCGCAACTGGAAATGAACATGGTTGCTGAGGGATACAATGCATCAAGGGCAATGTTTGAGATTAACAAAGAGATCAATGCAGATATGCCGATAGCCAATGCAGTATATCGTATTTTATGGGAAAAAGTATCTGCAGCCAAAGCTTTTGATGAGCTGGAAGAAACACTCATCTGATTCAGCACCTCTTATTCTTTATTCTTCAAAAAAAAGATCTGCAGCTATGCTGTCAGCAAACAGCTTTCCGGTTCGCGTTAGCTTTAAATACCCTTCTTCGTAAATCATTTGACGGGCATCAATATGTTTCTCGGCAGCTGAAAGCAGACTTGTTGCTTTTGCTGCTCCGAAACGATTTGTAATTTCTGAAATGTTACAACCTTCTACGCATCTTAATTTAACCATGATTGTTTCATTCAATTTCTGAGTTGGAGTCAGTACTTCCATCTCATCAGGTATTATTCCCTCCTTTATACGCTCAACATATTTTTTATTGTCTGCAATATTCCATCTCCTTGTTTGTCCGTCAAACGAATGCGCGGAAGGGCCGATCCCTAAGTAGGATACACCATTCCAGTAGCTGCTGTTATGTCTGCTTCGATGTCCCCTTTTTGCAAAGTTTGAAATTTCATAGTGTTCCCATTCCTGCATATCGGCGTGTGACATAAGCATTTCAAATTGCTTTGCCATTTTTTCTGCATCCAACGGGGCTATACTTTTATTTTTAATGCTGTTTGCCAAAGGTGTTTTGGGTTCGGCGGTTAGCCCATAGCATGAGAGATGTGTGAGTTTCGCCTCCTCCACCCACTTGAGTGTTTCTTCCCACCGCTCCATGCTCATAAATGGGCTTCCGTAGATCAGATCGACAGAAAATTTTTCAAAGCCGGTTTCTTTTAATATGTCTATTGATTGAAGTGAAGCTTCTGCATTGTGGGCGCGGTTCATCCATTTCAGTTCATCATCGAATAATGATTGTACACCAAGACTGATTCTGTTAATGCCTGCCGATTTCCATACCGTACTTCGAATTTTATCGGTGTCTTCCGGATTGGCTTCCAGTGTTATTTCTGCTTGCGGGTCAATTGTCCATAATTTGGAAATGGTTTCAAGCAAAAAGTTTAATTCTTTTTCTGAAAGCAGGCTGGGTGTGCCCCCGCCCAGATAGATGGTACGAATGTCTTCTTTGAGAAAGCCATCTTTGTGCCTAAGGTGCAATTCGTTTGCCAGCGCATCGGTCATTGTACTTTTTTCAGCTGTTCTTGTGCTGAAGTGAAAGTTGCAGTACCGGCAGCGTTGTGTACAAAAAGGAATATGGATGTAAATACCCGCCAATGTTCACGTAATTTAGAAGCTGCAAATTACCACAATGTGAAAAGAATACGGTGTTGCTTATTGTTATTGAGTATGATAGCTTTTCATCCGTTGCTGCATGCGGGTGCCAGAGATACTTTTAGATTGGTATATCAATTTAAGGATACAGTGTCAGGTATTGATAATCTGGGATTGACATCATTATTTGCTACAAAAGATGAAGGACGTTTATTTCTTATGCAATTGCCTGATCAGCTCAGGAAAAAAGGCTATTTATCTGCTTCTGTAGATTCAGTTTCTTGGGAAGAAGATGGAGCAATGGTGAACATGTTTTTAGGTAAACAGTACAAGTGGATTTCTTTAAGGGTCAAAGAGGTTGACAGGCAACTGTTGGATGCCTCCGGGTTTAACGAAAAAAAATTCAATCTTGCCATCATTGATCCCGCGGAAATTGAAATCTTAAAAAGCCGCATAATCAGAAAACTAGAAGATGCCGGATATCCATTTGCGTCGGTTATGCTTGACAGTTTAAAAGTTGATAATGGCGCAGTAAGTGCAGATTTGCAAGTACAAAAGGGGCCTCTGTATAGAATCGACTCGATACGGGTATTCGGAGATGCCGTTATCAGTAAGAAATTTCTTCATCGATACATGCATCTTCCGCAGGGAGTCATATATCAGCAAAGTAAGCTTGAACAGATTACACCAATGCTGAAACGCCTTCCTTATTTACTGGAAGAGCAGCCATGGCAATTGAATATGCTTGGTGCAGGTTCTGTGCTCGATCTTTACCTGAAAAATAAAAAAAGCAGTCAGCTCAACGGCTTTCTTGGCTTTTTACCGGCAAGTGATCAGCTGGGTGGAAATAAGATGTTGTTAACCGGCGATCTGAACATTCGTCTAATGAATAGTTTTGGAAAAGGTGAGAGCTTACTGCTTTTGTTTCAGCAGATCCAGGTGAAGTCACCCCGACTGCAAATGTCGTATCAGCATCCGTATATCGGAGGTTCTGCGTGGGGGTTGGATCTTTCATTCGACGGATTTCGAAAGGACAGCTCCTTTTTAAATATCAGGCTTCAGGCAGGAACCCAGTTTTCTTTTGGCGGCAATAGCGAAGGAAAATTGTTTTTGCAGCAATTTATCACCACGCTGGATTATGTAGATACTGCATTGATCAGAATCACACGTCGCCTCCCTGCTCAACTTGATCAAAGAACATCTTTTTTGGGAATTGACTGGAGCAGAAGCAATATTGCCGGTACACTTAGTCCTCGTAAGGGAACGCAGTTTCAATTAACGAGTATGGCGGGAATCAGAAGGGTCAGGCCAAACAACAGTATTACTTCTATAAAGGGACCGGGTAATCCTTCTTTTGATTACGCCACATTGTATGATTCTGTAAAACTGCGAGATATAACTTTTCGAATTCAGGCTCATATTGCACAATTTATTTCTGTCGGTAAAACAGGAGTGGTAAAAACATCTCTTCGGGCTGGGCTCGTACAGAACAGCAATCTTTTCAGAAATGAATTGTTTCAGATAGGTGGTTTGCAACTATTGAGAGGATTTGATGATGAAAGCATTTTTGCATCATATTATTCTGTGCTTACTCTGGAATATCGTTTACTCACCGGGCCCTCTAGTTTTCTGTATGCATTTACAGATGCCGGACATGTACAAAATCAAACTTTATCCGGGAAGTTTAAAACCTACTTGGGAGCGGGTTTGGGAACATCTTTTGAAACAAAAGCCGGAATGTTCAATGTGGCTTTTGCTGTTGGTGGCGGAGGAGGAATCAGCATGAATCTTCGTCAATCCAAAATACATCTTGGATATGTAAACAGATTTTAGAAATGACTGTTCATTAAGATCAATTACATTTGCGACGGATGAGATTTTTTGTTTTTACCGTAATGTTTTGCGTTTTTTTCGGATCTCTGAATGCACAAGAGAATACCGGTAAATCGGTAGTAGATTCATTGCGAGTGCCCATCATTACAGAAGCAACTAAAGTTTCGCTTGACAGTTGCAGGGTTCTTGTCTTAAAGAAATCTTTTTTACCTGTTGGAAAAGAAGGACAGAGTACATCCCGGAAGATAAAGTTCAAGAACAAACTTCAATGGCATTTTCATTATCTGTTCCTTGTACTTTTATTTTTTGCTGTTATCAAACTTTTGTATCCTAGATATCTTAATGATCTGTTCAGGGTATTTTTCAGAACTTCTCTGAAAGCGAATCAAATCAAAGAACAACTCGTTGCTTCCGTTTGGCAGTCGCTTCTTTTCAATCTTTTATTTTTTATATCGGCAGGGTTTTATTTGTATTTATTAATGATTCATTATCAGTTTTCTTTTTACGAATCTGAGCCGGTTCTCCTGCTGATATGTACAGGAGTGTTTTTGACTGTTTATCTTGGGAAGTATATATTTCTCAGGTTTGCCGGATGGCTTTTTAATACAGATCTTGCCGCTGATACCTATGTTTTTATTGTTTTTCTTGTAAACAAAATGGCCGGCATCATGTTGCTCCCCTTTTTAGTGGTTATCGCATTTGCGCCGGCTATCGTTGCTGAAACTGCAATTATTCTTTCTTTTATTGTTTTGACTGTTCTTTTTATATACAGAAGTTTGCTTGGCTATCAGACGGGAAGCGGTATATCGAAATTGAACAACTTTCACTTCTTTATCTACATTATGGCAATGGAAATAGCTCCTCTTATGATCCTCACACGTCTTTTATTGAACATTTTTTAGAAAATGTTCATAATTTTGCAAAAAATTTGCTTTTACTGAATGGAGAAAAAAACTGCCAAGTCTAAAAAAACAGGGACTATCAGTAAAATCCTTATTACACAACCCCGTCCTGATTCAGACAAATCACCATATTTTGAGCTGGAGCGTAAATACAGCGTTTCTCTCTCTTTTCATCCGTTTATACGTATTGAGGGACTGACATCCAAAGAGTTTAGAAAACAAAAAATTGAACTGCCTGAATTTACGGCTGTTGTTTTTACCAGCAGACATGCCATTGATCATTTTTTTCGTATCTGCGAAGAGCTGAAAGTAAGCATCTCACAAGACACAAAATATTTTTGTATCACAGAGGCGGTGGCTTTGTATCTGCAGAAGTTTATTCTTTACAGGAAGAGAAAGGTATTCTACGGAGCAGACGGATCTAATAAGAGTCTGTTTGATGTAATTGCAAAGCACAAAAACAACGAAAAAATACTTTATCCCTGCAGTGAGAATGCAGACAACGAAATTGTAGGCTGGCTGAAAACTAACCAATGTGAATTTGCCCTTCCCATACTGTATCGGACAGTTAGCAATGACATCAAGGAAGTGGTTTTGAAAGGAGGCTTTGATGTTATATGTTTCTTTACACCCAGCAGTGTGAAAAGCCTGTGTGAGAACATACCCTCTTTTGTGCAAAACGGTACCTTTATCGGAGCATTTGGAGAAAATACATCTAAAGCTGTGACGGAAGCCGGCTTCGAATTACACATCAAAGCGCCGGAACCGCAGGTGCCAAGTATGGTTTCCGCACTGGATAAGTTCCTGTATTCCAGGCAAAAGAAATGAAAAATCCATTTTTAAAGTGGACTGTTAATATAATGTGTAAGCATTTATACTTAATAACGGGTAAAAAAAATTGTTTCAAAGTCTTTGTTTTCTATATTTGTCTGCTGTGTGGGAAATATTCCCGGTAAATATTTTTTATTACAATAAAACCTGAAGTTTTTCGTTTTAAAAGGGATTGAATTGTTTTTTTTGACAGATTGCGTAAATTATGTTAGCATTGCTGATTAAATTAACGCTCATTAGTAGAAAAAAGGATTAATCCTAAAGGAAAATAAAACAAGATCGTGATGAAAACTCCAATTTTTGTTTCCCTGGCTTTGTTATCGGTGGCTGCTCTATTCAGCTCATGTGGTAATTCAAAGTCCTCTTTGGCTAATAATGGTCAGCTTGTAGGAGCTGTATACGGAGCCAAACAAAATCCGGCCCGTCCTTATGGAATGATACATGTTCCACAAGGTACCTTTCACATGGGGCCTAGTGATGAGGATGTAAACTATTCTTTTACTGCAAGGAATCGTCAGGTGTCCATTAATGGTTTCTGGATGGATGCAACCGAGATCACCAACAGTGAATATAAGCAATTCGTTTATTGGGTTCGCGATTCCATTGCGGCAACTATCCTTGATTATAAAGATGCCAAAACTGGTAATCTGGATCAGAAAAGAATGGCGGGAATCTGGAAGCAGAAAAATGTTTACGAGCAACTTGGTCAAATGATGATGGCTCCGGATGATCGTATTTTAGGCAGAATGGAAATCGATCCTGATAAACTGGAGTATCAGGAGGAGTATGTAGATTATAAAGCAGCAGCATACAGAAAACCCAATGAGCCACGTTCTAAATTTATCATTAAAAATAAGGTAAGAATTTATCCGGATACGTTGGTGTGGGTGCGTGATTATGCTTATGCCTATAATGACCCAATGAGTAAGCGCTATTTTGATCATCCTGCTTTTGCAAATTATCCTGTAGTGGGTGTTAACTGGAAACAGGCTTCAGCATTCTGTACTTGGCGCAGCAGATTTTTAAATTCTTATCTTGAAGCTAAAAATTACGCAACAGAATCTAGTTTTCGTCTTCCAACCGAAGCAGAATGGGAATATGCAGCCCGCGGAGGTCGTTCGCAGTCTATGTTCCCCTGGGGTAACTATTACCTTCGCAACAGGAAAGGTTGTCTAATGGCAAACTTCAAACCCGGACGTGGTAACTACCCAGAGGATGGTGGTTTTTATACTGTAAGAGCTGATGCCTACTGGCCAAATGATTTTGGATTGTATAATATGGCGGGTAACGTAGCAGAATGGACAAGTTCTCTTTATTACGAGGGCGGTTACAATTTTGCGCACGACATGAACCCGGATATTCGTTATAATGCAAAAGACAGTGATCCTCCCCGTATGAAACGTAAAGTGCTTCGCGGAGGCAGCTGGAAGGATGTAGGTTATTATTTGCAGACCGGAACCAGAACTTATGAATACCAGGATACAGCTAAATCCTATATTGGCTTCCGTTGTGTGGTTGACCTTCCACCAATGATGCACAGATAATTCTTACCCTTTTGAACTAGTTTAAAACTAACTTAATTTTTTGCGCCCGGTCAAAAAATGCTGTCCGTGCGTGAGTTTCACATAATCATTAAACCTTTCTTAAAAACCAACTTGTATGGCAGTTTCTAGAACAACTGAAAAAATCACGAACATTATTGTATCCGTAGGTGCTGCGGTGGTTATCTTCGGAGCCTGGGCAAAAATCTTGCACCTTGGCTTTGCTGATCTCATGCTTACGGTGGGACTGCTGACGGAAGCAGGTATCTTCCTTGTATATGCATATCTTTCTACCCAAGGTTATGGTTTACATGAGCCTTCAGAAGCTGCTGCTCCTAAGGGTTCTCCTGCACTCGCTTCTTTGGATAAAATGATGCAGGACGCAAATATTACTCCTACTAGCTTGAAATCACTTGGAGAAAATTTTCAGAAACTGAACAGCACAGTTGGCGGTATCAAAGATGTTTCAGATGTTGTAGCTTCAACCGGAGAACTCAGCGCCAAATCAAAAGAAGCGGCTCAGGTTTTATCTGGCATGAAAGATGCTTACCAGCAAGCCTCTGCTTCTGTTTCTTCATTTAATCTTGCCGCTGAGTCTACCAAGCAATACCATGAGCAAGTGCAGAATATGACTAAAAATCTAAGCTCTCTCAATACCATTTATGAGCTTGAGTTGCAGGATACAAACAATCACCTTAAGACCATGAATAAGTTCTATGGAAGTCTTGCGCAGGTATCAGAAACACTTCAGGGAAGTGTAGATGATGCTAAAAAAGCCCATGATCAGATTGCTACTTTGGCTAAGAACCTCGGTACATTAAACCAGGTTTATGGCAACATGATCAATGCTATGCAGGGAAGATAATATCCCCGTTTTACACAAGATTTGAAAAGAAAAAAAGAACCCCAAAAAAGAACACATCATGGCATTACCTAAGGAGCCCAGGCAGAAGATGATCAACCTGATGTATCTCGTGTTGACTGCCCTCCTGGCGCTGAACGTATCAGCAGAAATTATCAACGCCTTTAAAGTTGTTGATAACAGTTTGATGACCACCAGTCGTGTGGTTAATAATTCGACGGAAACTATCATGGCCTCTTTTGCTGAAAAAATGAAAGATCCATCTTCGAAGGATAAAGCAGCAATGTGGATGCCTAAAGCAGAGCAGGTTATTAAATACTCCAAAGAGGTAACAGACCTTATTGAGGAGATTAAATCAAAAATTAAAACTGCAGCAGGGTTTAACCCCGCAAAAGGAGATTCCGGTTTTAAGGAAGATAATATCGATATCGCAACACGCATTATGGATAAAGAAGGGTATGGGAATAAGTTGAAGGAAAAAATCGAACAGTACAAAAAAAGCCTCTTGGCAATCGATCCTAATGTTGGCAAACTTCTTGAAAACTCAATTCCGATCGCAACAGATGCCGATGGCAAGTTGGTTGTGCCAAAAACCTCTAGTAGTTCACTTGCTAAGGCAACCTGGACTTCTGTTCACTTTAACATGACTCCTACAGTTGCGGCTTTGACGATGCTCAGCAAATTCCAGAATGACGTTAAAACAACGGAAAATAAATTCGTGAATGAATTTCACAACAGGGTAGGACAGGTTGTAGTGCGTTTCGATACTTACGCACCAATTGTAGGTGCCAATTCTACCTATCTTTTCCCCGGTCAAGAACTTGAAATCACAGCCGGTATCGGAGCAATGAGTAAAAATGTACTTCCCCAGGTTTCAATTGGAGGAAGAAGTATACCATTAAATGAAAGTGGTATTGCTGTCTATAAAACAGCTGTTAGTGGTGGTGGCGGCTCAGTTCCTATCGTTATCCGTTATAAAGACCAGGATGGTAATGATCAGGTTGCCGAAAGAAAAATTGATTACACTGTGGGTACCCCTACAGGTGCTTTCGTAAGTGCTGAGAAAGTAAAAGTACTTTATATCGGTCTTGAAAATGAACTCGCAGTTTCGGGAGGTAATGTAGGTGATGAAAAAGTAAGTGCAAGCATTAATAATGGCTCTTTGAGAAAAGTTGGTCCCGGAAGATATATCGCAAGCCCAAGCAGCCCGGGTACGGCGGTTGTTTCTGTGAGTGCGGATGGCAAATCTTCACAGTTCAATTTCCGTGTGAAAACTGTACCTGATCCAGTTTGTATGGTTGGTGCAAGTAAAGGAGGAAGACTTCCTTCTAATCAGTTTAAGGCCCAACGTGGTGTAAGGGCAGAGTTAGAGAACTTCGTTTTCGAAGGGGTACAATACTCAGTTACAGGATATACGCTCTATTGTACAGGTGCAGGCTTTCCTGATCCTCAATACCGTACAGTTAGTGGTAATTCCTTTGACGCGGTACAGGATCTGATCAATAAATGTAAGCCAGGAACAACGGTAACAGTTGATGAAGTTAAAGTATCAGGTCCGGGCGGATCAAGAAAGATACCCGGAGTGTTCTTTAACCTTTATTAAGGAAAGAAGGTATAATATTATTTGTATTTTGATCGTTTAATAGAAAATCGCAAACATGAACATTAAGGCAATTGCAGGAATTCTGTTCGTTTCACTGATGCTTTCAGGAGTTGCTTCTGCTCAACGCAAAAAATCCGGACGCGGTGGCGGTTCTGGTTATGGAAGCGGCGGCTCATCTTATGGAAGTGGCGGCTCCTCATACGGATCCGGTTCTTCTTCCGGTGGTGGAGGCGGATCTTCATCAGGTTCCGGTGGATCATCAGGTTCCGGTGGAGGGTCATCGTATGGAAGTTCTTCCTATGGAAACAACAACCAGCAACAAAACAGCAATCAGCCTCTGTCGAATATCCCAATAAGAACAGTTACCGGAAAATCGGGCAATGCACTTGATTCAGTTCTGCCTTCAAAAAGACCGGAAGCTATTGAAAGGAATCTTGTGAAAGAGAGAAAGCCTCTTACTTTCGAACACATACGTGAAGATGATGCTGTTTATCGTCAACGAGTTTGGCGAGAAATTGATACTCGCGAGAAGATGAACTCTGTGTTCAGAAATTCATGGGATGAGGATAATGGAAATCAGCGATTCATTACGATCATTCTGAATGCTATTAAACAGGGTAAAATAATGGCCTTCGATCCTGTTGATGACCGTTTTACTACTTATATTCCTGCAGACAAAGTAATGGAGCTTTTCTCCGGGGGTGTTGATACTGTTCCGGTATATGATATGCAGGGAAACATCGAAGCATATGAAGTAAGACCACGTGAATTCGACCCCGATAGTATCTATCAGTATAGAATCAAAGAAGAGTGGGTTTTCGACAAAGAGTCTTCTAGGATGTTTATTCGCATCTTAGGTATTTGCCCGGTAAAACCTCAATACACTTCATCGGGTGTATTTGTTGGAATGATCCCTCTTTTCTGGGTTTATTATCCTACAGAGCTTCGTCCGCTTCTTGCAGAATTTGAAGCATATAATCCCAAAAATTTCGGAGCAAGAATGACTTGGGAAGAGCTTTTCGAAAACAGAATGTTCAGTAGCTATGTTACAATGTCTACACTTGACAATCCTTATGCTCGTCGTATAAAAGATTATATTAAGGATCCGATACTTCGTTTACTTGAGGGCGATCGTATCATGGAGAAAATATTCAACTACGAACAGGATCTCTGGTCTCATTAATCAGATCTACCTGAAAATTATAAAACCGGCTTATAGCCGGTTTTTTTATTATGATTAGTATAATGGTTTGCAGTAATCTGATATCCTTACCAAAATCATAAAAAATACCATTTATATGGTATTGTTCAGAGAATACCTCCAGCCTAGTTTTACATCGGTTTTTCATAGGATATTGGATTTAAAAGACGGGGCTGGATTTCTATCCTGCCCCTTTTTTATTTTTGAAAATAATCCCAAAGCAAATCGACCCGTTTTTTGCCTACAA
>Ga0315902_10009345_pt1 | contig 13135 bp, 27 predicted proteins | sample LakEriMetagenome_9_FD_203523 | JGI IMG/M metagenome (GOLD analysis project Ga0315902, IMG submission 203523) | Freshwater fungal communities from buoy surface, Lake Erie, Ohio, United States - Buoy 12 MA117 | ecosystem: Environmental > Aquatic > Freshwater > Lake > Lake biofilm | place: USA... | reverse complement strand
GCGCAGCAGCATCCGTATGCGCTACAACCGAGGCGACATAGAAGGCGCTGCTGACGCCTTCCTGATGTGGACAAAGGCGGCAGGGCGGGTGTTACCGGGTCTGGTTAAGCGCCGTCAGGACGAACGCGCAATGTTTTTAGCTCGTCTTGGATTGTCTTGATTTCCAACGCCAAGATCGTCGCCTCTACGACCAACCCTGCCTGACGCACCGCCGCCAGCGCCTGCTCTACCTTGACCTGCTGGCTAAACTTCCACGGCATCCGCGCCATCTCGTCGCGCCACGCCCCCGGCGGGGACTCGTTATCAATCACCAGTAATCCCTCCCGCCCCTAGACGCCCGCCACTCGGGATTAGGGACGCTTGCCCACTCTCGGTTAGCCTCGGCGCTACGTTCGCGCCAGAACCGCCATAAAGCCCTTATAAGCCGTTTCACGGTAGTGCCTCCACGCTATAGTTATCAGAGGGGGAGCGCCAATCCCTCGGCACTTCCCCCCTGATCCAACTCGGGTCAGCCCATAACAACCTGTTGTTTGGGTAGGCAATCCATTGCCCCGAGTCTAAAGCAATGATGTGATGGTCTTTGCTCTGGTCTGGCACTTCCGACCAACCGCCATCACACCAGAATACCGTCATCAGGTACGTCCCCGGTCGCTGCACCCCGTCACGGCCTATAGCCTTGACGCGGTGGTTACGCAGGAACGCCACCTCTTTGACCTGACAGTTGCGGCTAAAGCTATCCCACCATACCGTCAACTGTAACGCCATTTCGGGGCAGGGCTTGCTACAGAGCGCGTGAATCGGGATACGCGCCCATTGTGCGCCTGACTCCAACATGATTTGAAAGTAGGGTACGCGCATGGGTTCAGCACGAAAACCAAATACCGTGCAAAGGGTAAATTCACCTTTGCCCTTCTCATGGTCGTGCAGGAACTCGTTACGCACGTACGCGGTGAGATAAGGCGTGTCAGCCCAAAAGTTCATACCAACCCCTCTTTGTGTAATTGCATGATCGTGCGAGCCATACCGTCGTATAACGCTAGGCGTAACTCGTCGCGTGAAAGCCCGCTTTTATGCGTACGAGAATCGCACTCATCATGGCAGGCACTACACGCCCACGCACCGAGCAGATCGGGTGACTTCAGCCCCATGCCCGACACCCCTGCTACGCGGATATGCGCCAGCACGACCGTCTCGCTGTTGAAGTTACAGACGCCCGGTATACGCACGGTGCATCCACGCCCTTTAGCTTCTTTACGCAGCATAGATCGGCTCCGGTAACGGCCCGATGCCAAGCTCTATCAGCCTGTTCTCAATGCCGTGTAAGAATTCGGTGAATTCTTGTTTAGTCATGCGTGATGTTCGTTTGAGTGGTCGCAAACGCTTCTTGCCAAGCCCTGTGAGCGTTTCCCAGCCGAATATCTCGCCAAGGAAATACTCATGCAGGTCATCGCGTGTCCAGCCCTGTAACGCCTCTCCACCCGCCTCCATAATCATTGGGTAAACCACGCCCCAGAGGTAGGCCAGCTGCTGTGAGGTTTTGGGCTTCTTCCATTCGGCCACTTCCACCGCCCACACCTTGCTCGGGTCTAGCCCTTGCGTCATGCGGATAACGGCAGCCGCCATTTGCTCGGGCGTTGTGCCTTTGGGGAAAATGCGCTTCATACGCCGCACATCCCCTCACACTCGTTGTTAAACATATCCGTTTGCCCGTGATCAGCAGCGGTAGACAAGTCAACCTCGGCCAGCGGAACGCAAGAACGGTGCATAAACTGCTGCCCCTTGATGCCGTTGGTCGGGTTCCGAATTGCAGCATCTACCGCTATCGCGTCTGCCCATGCTTCGGGGTCGTTTCTAATCAACCGCCATTCGTGGTCAGAATGAAACGGGCAGCCAATACAAGACGATTTGGGCGGCATAGGGTATTGCCGGTTTTCCATCCACGACAAACAATCTCGGCGGCTCATGCGGTGGTCAATCAACGGCCACGTATGGACTAGCCATTGCCGTCCTGACGGTTTCATACGAAAAATTTCGTCTAACGAAATGCCCATTAATAACTGGCAAGCGCCCTTGTGGATGCGTTCGCCTTTTTGGTAGCCAAGCAATTCGCGCAGTTTTCGGTGGACTGGCTTGATTTTGTATTCGCTGGTGCATTGTCGTCGCCCCATCGCCGTGTCGCCGTTTGGCATTTTTAAGAACCACGGAACGGCAGCGAATCGTTGCCCAGTCGTGTTAGTGGCCTTGATTTGATCCTCGCGCAAATTGCCCTCTGACACCCGATAAATTGGGAACGGGTGCGGGCATCGCTGTATTTCGGACTCAAGCCAATTTAGCCACTCATACACCCGCACAGGCTCCCATCCTGTATCGGCAAAGATGGCCCCTTCCACCGGCTCAAGCTCGCCGTGGGCAATCATTAGGGCTAACGTGGACGACTGCACCCCAGCGCCAAGGGATAAAAACCGTCTCATGTGTACGCTTTCCACTCCTCGGCATACTCAACATCTTGGTAGCCGGGGAACCACGGCCCGCCGCGGGTCATGTGTACGCACACCGGATCAGGTTCGTCAACTTTGGTGTGCCAGCCCTCAAGGTAGTTGAAGGTCATGGGTAGCTCGCCAATCTGATCGTCAGCGCACCACTTGAACTGATGCAGGTACATCCCCGTCTCGCTGTTCACCAGCTCTGGCGTGAGGCGTTGCGTTGCCTCATGCTCGCAGTTGATGAACATAAACGACGACCAGTTTTTGCGAGCGTAGGGATGCTGCGCCTTGCCATCCATTTTGACCGACTCGGTAGGCTTGTAGTCGTGGTGTACGCAAAAGACCGCTTTCGCTTTATCAACATAGCGCCATATTTGCGTCAGGTCATGCCGTACCAAGAAGTCGCAGTCCAGAAACACCGCCCAACCCTTGTACTCGCAAAGGTACGGGACGAGAAAGCGCGTAAAACTAAACTGCGTTGACGAAAGCGGATCGTCAGGACGCCAGTACAGTCCTACCGAGCGCATATACGCTTGGTCAATCGGCTGGATATACACGGGGTTTCGCGCATGACGCTCAATACTGCGCCGCGCTACCCGATACGCGATGTCCTCACGGCTGTCGTAGCCGATGAAGATAGGGAGTTCCGTCATAAGCGTTCCTCAAAGTCTATGTACCGCCACGCTAAATACTCGGGCGCGACTGCGTAAACGTCGTAGTCATACCCACGCTCCTTGTCGGTGATTTTCCGCACCAACCAATCGGGGAACGTGGTTCGCACATCCACCAGCGCCGCCACGGTCAGGCTCGCGTTGACGATGTAGTAGTAATCGGGGCGAGGATCGGCAGCATCAAACGACTTCTTGGCACATATAGCGGCTGTCTCAAACGGCCACGCCTCGTACTGAAAATCATGCTTGATGTGCTTCACCTCTATCCGTTTACCCGAGGCATATACGTCGCCCTTATCGGCAAACTCTTTGCGGTCAGCAAAGTCTTTCGCCATACGACGTTTGGGCAACGTCACCGTATGCCCGAGGTTCAGTAGGTAAGTCGCCACGACAATCTCTGCCGGGCGACTAGCCCTAAACCGTGCCTCAAAGTCAGAAGGGTGTATCAAGGTCGTCCCAGTTCTTTTCGGTTATCTGCGGCTGCTTGGTCGGCTGGCGCTGCGGTTCGCCACTACGCGACAGCTTGCCCTCGCCCTTCGCCTCAAACTTAAGCGACAAGTAAGCATCACCCGTTTTTTGGCTCACTTTCTTCCAGCCCGACACGTTGAAATCCACGTTGTTGATCACGCAAGACCCACGAAAGTCAGGACGCTTGGCGTTCTCGCCTTTGTCGTTCTTAAACAGGACGCCACGCATATTGGGGTCAAACTTATCCACGGTTTTTCCTCTTTTTTTCAAGCCAGTTAAGAATATCTTTTTGGTGCCATACACTTTTTCTGTTGCTCAACTTTATTGGTTCGGGAAACTTTCCTTTTGCAATAGAGTCGTAAACCCAAGCCTTCTTAAACGGAAAAGTTTTTTCTAAATCTTTAATTGTTAACAAAATTGGCATTTCTTTTTCATCAGGCACGGTTCTGCTCCTTTGCCATTTGGATGTACTTCTTGATCGCTGACCGTTCCTTTGCCGTCAGTACGTCTGCCACGGCGATATACAGGTCATGGTCAGGGTTTAGCGCCTCATGCACCGCTAACACGGCAAGGGCTATGTTTTTCTCCTCGGCGTCTAGGTCAAACGCACCACGGAACTGCTGCACGAACTGGTCACGCTTGGTCTGGTCAACCTTTTTGCCCAGATCGCCACGCGGGTCGTTCGTAAATGGACGCCCTTGGGCAGCTTCGGCGTCGTCGTCAATCTGCGCCAGCCCCACAATGGCTGCAAGGGCGTAGCGACGGGCGTAGGTGATGCCGCTGCCCTGCCCCTGTGGGCTGTTGTCTTTGGTCAGCACGGGCATTTGGCCTGCGATCCACTCACCGCTGCTGTGAGCGAGCGTGGTGACGAGCATCAAACCCTGCTCGGTCATCTGCGTGGTCTGAATCACCGACAAACCGTTCGCCGCGAGCTGCTTGCGGCAGGCATCCCAGCACGACGCTAGATCGGCGTACTTGGACTTAAAGAACGGGTTGCTGCTGTCTTTCAGCGCCCCCGTAATGTCGGCTTGCGCTTTGGATAGCGCGGCGGCCAATGCGCCGATGTTTTCACTTTGCATTGTTTATCTCCTTCTGTTCTTGTAATGCGACTTCTAGCTCTGCCCACTTTTGCAGCGCCAACTCGCGTTCAGCATCAGCGGCTATTTCTAATTCCACCCATTCCGTAAACATTTGTTCGCGTTCTTCTGCTTCTTTCCGCTGTATCTCCAAATCTTGTTGATGCCACCAGCTATCGTCATCGTCGTATGGGCGTTCAGTTTGCATGGCTGGCTCGCTCCTCGGCTACGGTGCAACCGCCGTCACCACACGGGTCACAAGCGGCGGCGATCAAAAACAGGATGGCAATGGCAATGAATTGCGGCCAAGGAGATTTCATTCCAAACCCCCGTTGCAGAGCGCATCAAGGGTGGCAATCTCGGTCAGCGTGAATTCGTCGTCGGCTGACAGGTCGCTGATGTCCAGCTTGATATTGTGGTTGAGTGCGGTGGCGTACTTATCGTTGTCCAAGTAGATGCCGATGATGGTGGCTTTCTCCACGAACACGGAGTTATCCATGTCCTGCGAATACTCAACGTCAACTTGGAACTTGTTGCCGAGGGCGTAGAAGTCGCCGAGGGCGCTGTATTTATCCTTGAACATATCTGTTGCTCCTATTAGCAGTAGTAATACTGATTTGCTGATAACGGCTCTTGGAAATTGTTAAAAGCCTCGCGGGAAGGGTAAATGTGGCAAACACAATAATTGCCAGAAAACGCTTTTTTCGTGACGCGGCCATCCGTCAATAAATACGCGCCGCCAATATCTTCCGCGTCTTGTGTAGAAGGCATTTGCCATTCGGACACCACTTGCGGGCGATATTGCTCGTTGTTGGGATGACGAGCGTTGAAAGCTTCAAGGTAGCCTAGGTAAGCGGCGTATGCTTTTTCGCGTTTAGTCATGGTTGCTCCTTTCTGTGGATGCGTTGTGTCTATCAACGGTTCCCATGCTACCACGGTTTACAGGGTTGTCAACTAGGGTGGCAGGAATTATTCTAGCTCTATGACACCTACCGATTTAGTGAAGCATTACGGTTCGCAATCCAAGACAGCCAAGGCGCTAGGCGTAAGCCGTGCCGCAGTCCAGAAATGGGTAAAGCAGGGGCGTATACCGCCTGTGCGGTACTGGCACGTTATGGCTACGGTGCAAGGCTGGAAGCCGCTGTAATGGCTTTTACAGGGGCCAGAAACGACAAACCCCCGATTAAGGGGGTTGACGCGGTAGGCTGGCTACCTATACGCTCGGGTTGCAGGTTAAGCGTGGAAGGAAGTCTGACGGGCTGTTCTAGTCTTGTCAACCACCCCACCACGCCGAACTACTCGGGAACTCTGGTCGGGGAAACCACGCGCAGAGTGACCTTAAACCTACACCGGGGCAGCCAGCCTGTAGGTGCGCGGCGTGATGTCGGGAAGCGCAAATGGCAACCGGAGCAATCCGGTGAAAAGTAGCCGACAGCAGGGTGGCTCCGTCAGTCATCTAATCTCTGCACGATCCACGTTAGGCGTAATCCGTCTCAACCGTGCAGAGTTCACCATCAGTCATCAGGGTCTTAACCATAGAGAGGTTAAATATGTCTTGGTTTAAGGTTGGAGAAGATCATCCTCGGGCAACCATGACCGTTGCTATCGTAAAAAAAATTAGGAAAGCACAACGGTTAAGAAATGCACTCACAGATAAGGCATTAGCTCGTCGTTTTGGTATTACTCCGAAAGCCGTGAAAGATGTTATGGCACGAAAGCGTTGGAAGCACGTTCCATGATTCACTATCACGGTACACCGATGAACCCGATGCAAGACTTTGTAAAGTCATTTGCTGGGAAACACGCAATGGTGAGTTACGAACACCCCGAGCAACTTGAGGTGGCGGCAGAGATTTGCCAATCGGTTGTGTTGGATAACGGTGCGTTTTCAGCGTGGAAACAAGGCAAAACGTATGACTTTGCTGGGTACGCTGATTGGGCTGCTAAATGGGTTAGACATCCTGCCGTGGATTGGTGCGTCATCCCTGACGTTATTGATGGTTCTGAAGCGCAAAACGACGAGCTGTTAGCACGTTGGACGCTGCCAAACTCGGTGAGCGTTCCGGTGTGGCACTTGCACGAATCGCTGGATCGCCTGCAACGGTTAGTTGCCTACCCTCGGCTGGCACTAGGTTCGTCAGGGGAATACGCCACCATTGGCAACGACCGCTGGTGGAAACGTATAGCAGAGGCAATGCGGGTCATTTGTGACGAAAACGGGTTGCCACGCACCAAACTGCACGGGTTACGGATGCTTGACCCCGGCGTGTTCAGCAAGCTCCCGTTTGCGAGCGCGGATAGCTGTAACGTGGCGCGGAACGTAGGCATAGACCTAAAGTGGAAAGGCCCATACACGCCGCCGAGCCGATATAGCCGTGCCATCGTTTTGATGGAACGCATTGAGCGCCACGCCAGCGCCGCATACTGGTCAGAAGATGCGATTGGTGCGTATCAAAACCTAGAGCTGTTTGGGTGACGTATGGGTGATGAATACACTTACTCTCCGACTGTTAATACCGAAAAGGTTAAACCCAGTCATAACCTAGAACACTCACTTCACTCCAATTTGGTAACGTGGAATGAGCTAGTGCGACAGTCACCGCTGAACCGTTTACGCTTCTACGACGCACAGTTAGCGAGAGGCATAGAGGTAAACCGTGAAAGGGTGGCTGAATTAGTGCGCGAGGCTGGCCCTGCTGCTGTCTTGTCTGATCGTGACGCGATTGGCTTGGTGAGGCAGTTGTGGGGCGAGAGGGCTGTGGAGAAGTTAAAACGTGCGAATTCCCCCGCTAAACCGAGTCAAGGGTAATCAAATATGGTGGCAAATATGGTTGGGCAGAGCGATCAACGAGGCAAGGAACGAGGAGGGGTACGCCGTTACCTTGATACGGTCACGCCGGAGGAATACACGCCGCAAACGGGTGAAGTTGACCTTGCAGAGTTATCGTTGGCGGGCCTTGCCGACTTGTACGGTAGCGACAAAGGCAACATCAAACACGGCTACACCAAAGTCTACGAAAAGCTAATTGCCGACCTGACGCCAAACCGCAAGACCGCTCGGTTGCGGGTGGGCGAGATTGGTGTGGCGTGTGGTGCCTCGTTGCGTATGTGGGCGAATTACCTACCGCAAAGCCAAATTGAAGGTTTTGACATACGACCTGATTGCGCCAACCTGTGTAAAGACCTGCCAAACGTCACGATTACGATTGCTGACGCTCGCACGTTAGATCGGCGTAATTACGATTTGTTTGTAGACGACGGTAGCCACATTGCCGAGGACATTGTGGACACGCTGGTGCATTGCCAGAACTGGGTGCGCTCGGGCGGCTATTACGTCATTGAGGACTTAAGCTGCACCTATAACGCGGATTACGCCGAGAAATTTAGGAAACACTTTGGCGGCAACTTACCGAACGACCGGCGGCACATTGCAAACTTGTTGGATGAAGCCACCAAGATGATAGATGCCAAAAACGGGGTATTTAGCGAAATGTATTACTACCCACAAATGTGGGTGCTAAAAGTCCGATGAGACACGCCGCCCGCCGTGACGCCAACGACGCCATCATCACCGAGGCCCTCCGCAAAGCCGGGTTTACGGTCGTGGATTACGGCAATGCAGGGCAAGGCATTCCCGACAAACTGGTGCTGCGCGACCTACCCGATGGCACCTCATGGATATGCTGGGTAGAAATCAAGATGCCCAAGGGCAAGTTGCGGGAGGCGCAGGAAGCCTTTAAGCGCGTGTTTGACGGCAGGGGCGAGTATTACGTTGCCCGTGACGCACAGGACGCCGTAAAAGACCTATACGAGCGGTACACCGAGGCTATACGCCCGGAGCATTCAAGATGAGGTTTTTGCGTTGACCCTTGTAGTGGGTAATCAGGGGACGACCACCAAATTCGGGCAGCCCCGCCCAAATCGCCTCGGGAAGCTCCACGACCGCGTGACGCTTGGCGTATTCGCGCAGCACTTCCTGATCGCCATACCAACGCCAGAATTTCTCGGGAAGGGCGTAATACAACTCGGTCAGGTCAGCCCACACCGATGCGTCACGGGTAATGGTGCAGCACCCTACCCACGGATAAAGCTCATCCAGCGTCTTGCCTGCGTACTCGGAAAAGTCCAAGCCACGCTGTTTGACGTTAAAGATGGCATCCCGGTTGTATGACCGCCGACACATCGCCACAGACCCCTCGCCTAACGCTCCCACAACGTCTATGGGGGCGTTTACGATCATGTCGGTGTCAAGGTATAGGGCAGGGCTATCTAGCCCCAAATCTGCCCACGCCCCTGTGCGACCAAGCATGAGGTACTGGCGGTCAATTTCGGTGATATGCGACCACGTAACACCGGGGACGGTAGGCGTCATGCCGTCGGTGACTTGGATCACCTCGGCACCGGGGTTGTGGGCATGAATACTGGCAACCATTTTGGTCGGCAGGGCGAGATCGTCGCCAACGTGGAAAAATACAAAGCGCATGGAAGGAATATATGCTGAACTTAAATCGTAAGCGACTGTCTAGGGCTATCTGGGATACGCTTTTTGACGGATTGGATGACTTGCCGTGGCAACGCCTTGACGACCTTGAGGCGCTAGACCCCGCTAAACAGACAGGTTCCACCAATAACGCCAGCCTAATTGCCCTGTGGGCAGTTAAACGCTACTTCAAGCCAAAGCGCGTGGTGGAAATTGGCACGTATATCGGCAAGTCCACGTTCGTGCTGGCTCGCGGCGACACCGAGGTGCATACGTGCGATATGACGCACAACTTCAAGCTGCCGATTTACGCGAACGTCACGCAGTACCACAGCAGCAGCACCGAAATGCTCGCTAAACTAGACGGGCAGATAGACCACCTACACATAGACGGTCGGCTACAGCCTGACGATAAAACGCACCTTGAGCGACTGTTCCACGCCAACACGATCATTACCCTTGATGACTTTGAGGGCATAGAAAAGGGCGTCTGGAATGCGATGCAGATAAACCTGTCAAATCGGATACTGGTTTACCCGCCAGAACGACAGTTGACAGAGCGTTTTGCGATGGGAGATGCTACGACTGCAATCATCCTGCCCAACTTGAGGCTAACGCCGCAATGAGCCATAAAGACGCCGCAGAATTCGTAGGTGTACTGCTCCATAGCAGCACAGCGGCTCATTATCTGCACCTCAACACCGCAAGCTACGCCGCTCACAAGGCACTCGGTCACTACTACGAAAACATCGTGGACTTGGCCGATAAGTACGCCGAGGCGTATCAGGGTCACTACGGCATCATCCCGCTAGATGACTACCCTGACGGGTTCAAGGTGCAGAAGGACGCAGCCATTTACGCTGACAGCTTGCTGACGTTTGTTAAGGGCATCCGAGGCGATTTGCCGAAAGACACCGATTTGCAGAACATCGTGGACGAGATCGTGGGCGAGATTGCCTCGTTGTCGTACAAGCTGGAGCGTTTTAAGTAAATGGCCGCTGACCGCAGCCGCCTTGCTGCTGCCCTCGCTTACGAGGAAGAACGCCGCCGCAGAATGATGGAATCGGTGCCGGGGTTAGTCACAGACCCCGCCCAGCCCGCCCCGAGGGCTGACTTTCGTACCAACCTAGAAAACCTCTCTATCGGGCTAGGCGAAGGGCTGACTAACCAGTTAGAGGGCGTTAAAAGCATCGTCACCGACCCCGTAGGCACCGCTAGAGGCGTCTACGAGGCGGGTAAAGCCGTTATCCGCGACCCTTCGGTGATTGCTGACGCATTGCGCTACACCGCCGAGAAAGCCACTAGCGGCCCGTTAGGCGCAGGCGAGGTCATTGGCGAAATGCTTGGCCCACGTAAGGGCGGCCCGGTGATGCAGGAGTTAGACGTATACCACGGTACCCCGCACAAGTTCCCCGCAACCGAGGCCAACCCGCTCGGTGAGTTTGATGCCAGCAAGATAGGAACGGGTGAAGGGGCGCAGGCTTACGGGCATGGGATTTACTTTGCGGAAAACCCAAAAGTGGCATCGTCGTATCGTGAAACGCGATGGCAAGACGACGAACTGGTAAAAAAACTAAAAACTCCAAATTTGACAAAAGACGAATACAACACGCTCGGAGAGTTGACCAGAAAAAGCCGCAGCGGCGTGGAACAACTGTCAAAAGCCGAAGAAAAAACCCTTGCGAAATTGCAAGGGCAGCAAATCCGACAAGTAAAAGAACTTGTTGCTTTACGAAAAACAGTCGGCACGACGTACAAAGCCGATTTGCCAGACGAAATGATTGGCAACATGATTGATTACGACAAGCCGTTAGGTAAGCAATCCAAGGCAATACAAGAAACCGTTAAACAATTTGGAGATTTTGAGCCGTCCGATTCTGGCAAATTTGTAATGGAATCAATCGCTAGTGGATTACGAATAGCGGATGGCAGCCCAACGGGAAGAAGGCTAGAGTTCCCGTATTCAACGCCAGAAAGTATCGCAAGAGAACGAGCATACCCCGCGCAGATAGCGGAAAAGTTAAGGGCGGCAGGCATCCCGGGTGTTGTATATAGGGACGCAGGGAGCCGAGGCAAAAGCGGCAGCGGCACCCGCAACTTTGTCGTATTCCCCGGCGAGGAAAAGAAAGTACGCATATTGGAGCGAGACGGTCAGAAAGCGCCACCGCAGAAGATCGCGCAGGCGTTAGAAACCACAACGCAAAAAATTACAGAAGCAGAATTTGAAACATTGGCAAAGACGGGAAAAATTCATACCGCAAAAAGCCCGACCCAAGAACTAGAATCGCTGCGAAAAGGTCAATCACAAGTTGCTGAAATACAAGCAGATGCTGATACGGTGGAAGGCGATGAATTACTGGAAAGCCTAAAACAGGAAGGGTATGCAATAGAGCAAAGCCCACAAGCATTTGACTCTTGGATTGTGGGTAAAGACAAAGAAGCCATCGCCAGATTGAAGAACGCAAATTCGCCAATAGAGTTTGGGCGGGCGTATGGGTATTCCGATGCAGACATCGCGCAGTTTTACATAAGGCGGCGAGGTGGCAATAAAGGAATAGCATATCGTGAGTACTTGTCAGATTTGGGGCGCAAATAGCCCACTCTTTAACTATTGTTTCATTTGTGCATAAATAAGCCATGCCAAGACCTAAAGGATCGCCCAACAAGGCAACCGCAGAGGCCAGAGAGGCAATAGCCCGTCTAGTAGACGGCAATGCTCATCGTCTTAACATCTGGCTTGACGAAATCTACGAGACAAAAGGCGCAGAAGCCGCATGGCGCTGCATGATGGATGTCATTGAATACCATGTGCCGAAGCTCGCCCGACACGAACACACGGGCAACAACGGCGACAAGATCAAGGTAGAAGTGACATGGATGGCTCCCGAGTAGTTATCCCCTATCGCCCCCGAAAGGCGTTCATGCCTTTCCACAACCGAACGCAACGGTGGGCTTGCCTCGTCGCGCATCGTCGCGCAGGTAAAACAGTCGCCGCCGTTAACGACATCATCCGAGCCGCCATCACCTATCAAGGGGATCGGGGGCTGTTCGCCTACATCGCCCCTTACCGCTCCCAAAGTAAGGCCGTTGCGTGGCAATATTTTTTGGAGTTCGCAGAGCCAATCATCCAGAGCAAGAACGAGCAGGAATTGCTGATTACCCTGATGAACGGCAGCCAGATACGTCTTTACGGTGCCGACAACGCTGACGCAATGCGCGGCTTGGGCTTCTCGGGCGTGTACATGGACGAATACGGTGACTTTAAGCCAAGCGTATTTGGGAACGTCATACGCCCTGCCCTGTCAGACAAGCAGGGGTGGGCGGTGTTTGGCGGTACGCCCAAAGGTAAGAACCAGTTTTGGGAGATTTACGAAACCGCCACTCGTATCCCTAGCGAGTGGTTCCTGTTGCGCTTACCCGCCACATCCAGCGGGATTCTCCCGGCGACAGAGCTAGCCGCCGCTAGAGCGCAGTTGGCCGAGGATCAGTACCTACAGGAGTACGAGTGCAGCTTTGAGGCTGCGATCCTCGGTGCTTTTTTTGGCAAGGAAATGCGAGAGGCAGAGCAGCAGGGTCGCATCTGCCAAGTGCCTTACGACCCCAATTATCCCGTGTATACCGCGTGGGACTTGGGTTATCGGGACGACACCGCGATTTGGTTCTATCAGTTAGGGCGCGGGGAACTGCGCGTCATAGACTTTCACGCTGTCTCTGGCGCTGACATTTACGACATTGCCGAAACGGTGACGCAGAAGCCTTACCGCTACGCCAAACACTACTTGCCGCACGACGCCAGAGCCAAGAGCTTGCAGACGGGCAAGAGCATTATTGAGCAGCTGGCTACGCACCTTGATGTCGCCAAACTCGCTGTCGTTCCCGACATTGGCGTACAGAGCGGCATACAGGCTGTGCGTATGATTCTGCCGCGTGTGTGGTTTGACGCAGAGAAGTGCCGAG
>Ga0315902_10009341_pt1 | contig 13136 bp, 13 predicted proteins | sample LakEriMetagenome_9_FD_203523 | JGI IMG/M metagenome (GOLD analysis project Ga0315902, IMG submission 203523) | Freshwater fungal communities from buoy surface, Lake Erie, Ohio, United States - Buoy 12 MA117 | ecosystem: Environmental > Aquatic > Freshwater > Lake > Lake biofilm | place: USA... | reverse complement strand
AGAAGGTGCCGCGCTTCTCATTGCCGATGATCGCAATGGTGGGTACGGCCACCCCGATCATCAGCAGGTTCACCGAGTCGCATGGGCAGCTGCACAACTCGCTGACATTCCGCTCCTGCAGTCCACGATCGATCGCGAATTCCTTTCGGGCGGCATCGAGCTCGCAAAAAGCATGGGCCTTGAAGTACCGGAAGGATTCGTACCCGCCGACCTGTCCTCTTGGTACACACCTGCTGCGGAGATCACACACACCGTCGATGTCAGTTCCGTGCTCGACAAACGCAAAGCTTCGATGGCCGCACACGCCACCCAAGCAACCGGGGCCCCCGACACCGTTCGCACATTGTCCGTTTTCCTTGGGCTCCCAGACGACATCTTCGGTATCGCATTCAGTACCGAGTGGTACGTCCTTTCGCAAACATCTGGCACCGCTGGCACACCTCTGCCTACAGCCTTTGCCGATCTCTTCATCTCTGCCGGTCAATGACCGACACACCCGACGAAGAACTCCCCGAGGTCCTTCAAGGCCTGAGCGCGGAAGAAGCCACAGACGCATTTGCTGTCGTTAGCCACGAACTGCACAAGAAATCGCGCACGCGGCGAATTGCTGAAGTCGGTATTTCACTCACGGTCGTCGTTCTCATCTTTGCCTTCGTCATTCCAAAAATCACGGGCTCCGATTACGCCGACGTCTGGACTGAAATGGGCAAGTTGTCGCCTGTCGAAATCGCTGCGCTCATTGCGCTTTGGTTTCTTGCGATGCTCGCGTACACCGGTGTACTCACCAACACGCTCCCGGGCCTGAAACACATGCAAGCGCTCTGCGTGAACTTCGCCGGAAGCGCCGTTTCGAATTCGCTCCCCTTCGGCGGCGCGGTGGGCGTTGGGGCGACCTACGCGATCGACATGTCATGGGGTTTCACGCCTCCAGCGATCACCCTTTCGATCCTCGTGTCAGGAATTTGGAACATCTTCGCGAAATTAGCGATGCCTGTTCTCGCGCTCGCCCTACTTCTCATCTCCGGCGATGCCACCGGAAAACTGGTCCTTCCAACAGTTCTCGGTCTTGTTGCACTTGTTGTAGCGGCAGTAGTTCTCGGTCTCATCATGCGCAGCGAACGACTGGCCGAACGTATCGGGCGGCTAGGCCAATCAGTCGTTCAATGGTTCTGCACCGTCACACGCCGCCATCGCACACCTGATGTCATAAACGGCGTTCTCGATTTCCGCCACCAGAGCATCGGTCTCGTTCGCGAACGTTGGGTTTTCATCACCCTTTGGATTTTTTTGTTCAACCTCATTCAATTTCTCCTTCTCTTTGCGTGCATTCGCGCAATCGGAATCGACGGCATCACGCTCACTGAGGCATTTGCTGCATTTGCCTTTGCGCGACTTCTTGAAACCATCCCGATCACACCGAGCGGCGTCGGTTTCGTCGAAGTTGGAGCAGCGTCCGCCCTCATCAGTTTCGGCGGACCCGAGAACGCGTCAACCGCTGCGGTGTTTCTCTTCCGCGGCTTCGTCTATCTGCTTGAGATTCCCGTCGGAGCGATCGCTTGGGTTGTATGGGCATCAATGCGGCGGTGGCGCCGCCCGGTTGGTTCGTTTACGCCTTCAGTGCAGCAGTAATCGCTTCAATCGACTCTGCGCGCTGAGCTCCAGTACCCAAATGCCAATCAGGAATCACCAGTTCGTCGACGCCCGCATCACGCCATTGCGCAGCAAGGTCGGCGAACTGCTTGGCCGTCCCTGCAAACGCAGCGCGTCCACCTGCAGATTCGAGAAACGATCGTGCATCTGATTCGGAATCAGTGAGACACACGAGCGCCTGGGTCGAACGACGAATCGTCGCTGGATTACGACCAATGTCGTCACAGGCTTGATCAAGTACTGCGGAACGTTCGGCAAACTTCGATGGCATCGCCCACATGTTCCACATGTCAGCGTGTCGAGCAATAAGTCGAAGCATTCGGTCGCCTTTTCCGCCAATTAGTAACGGCAATCGATCCTGCACTGGTTTCGGCTCACACCATGCGTTCGAAAGTTCAAAGAACCTTCCGTTGAAATCTGTCACCGATTGTTCAAGCAGAGATCGGACCACCGAGCAGTACTCGTCCAGACGTCCGATTCGTTCCCCTGGCGTTCCCATCTCGATCCCGTACTGCTCATGCTCGTTGATCTGCCAGCCAGCACCCAGGCCCAGCGTCAGCCGGCCCCCAGAAATGTGATCCACCGAAGCCGCCCAGTTCGCCACCACCGCTGGGTGCCGATAGGTCGCCGACATCACCAACGGGGCCAGTCGGAGCGAGTTCGTGGCCACCGCAAGGGCCGAAAGGACTGTGGTGACCTCGAAGCGTGGGTCGGAGACCACTCCGAACCCACTTCCATCGGCCATGAAGTGGTCTTCGACCATGACTCCGTGCCAGCCCAGCCCTTCGACCAGCTCTACGGCCTCGCGAAGCGCAGGCCACGGCTGGCTCACGAGCGGCCACAAGGTCAGGTCCATCCGAACAGTCTCGTCCATTCTGAGGATGTGCGAGAGTGAGCCCATGGCTCATCTTTTCGACGAACGTTCCATCCTCCTCACCGACCGAGTCGCCATCGTGACCGGAGCAGCCGAGGGCATCGGGCGCGACACCGCACTGCTCTTTGCCCGCTGCGGCGCAACCTTGGCGATCTGTGACCGACAGGAGGAACTCCTTGCTGACGTTGCCGAACAAATCGAGGCACTTGGCCGCCCAGTGATCTCCGCAGTGCTCGATGTTCGCGACTCCGAAGCCGTCGACGCATTCGTCGAGAACATCACCGCAACTCACGGACACGTCGACGTGCTCGTCAACAACGCTGGCGGCACATTCGTTTCACCATTCCTTGACGTGAGCCCCAAAGGTGAAGCATCACTGATCGCCGAGAACTTCACGCAGGTCACCCACTTCATTCGCCGCGTTGCACCGCTCATGCCGAATGGCAGTTCGATAATCAACATCACGTCGATTGAAGCGCACCAGGCCGGCCCCGGCTTCGGCATCTATGCGGCGATGAAAACGGCACTTGAAAGTCTTTCTAAATCTCTTGCGCTTGAATTCGGCACTCGTCGTATTCGCGTAAATTCGATCTCCCCCGATGCGCAACCTTCTGAAGGCGACAAAGGCCTGCAGCAAACACTGGTCGAAAGCGATCCGGAATTTCTTCCAGCATTCCTTCCACCGCTTGGCTATCTCGGAACTACCGAAGACACTGCTGCCGCCGCGCTCTTCCTCGCGTCTGACCTTTCACGATTCATCACCGGGACATCGATTCATGTCGACGGCGGAACCTGGGCCGGCGGCGGATGGCACCGACCCGATTCCACGCGTCCGAGCCACTGGGGCAGTGAAGATGTCTGAACTCTCCCCGCTTTCAAACCCGTGGGGCCTTGAAGGGCTCTCTGTCGTTGTGATGGGTGCAGGCGGTGGCGGCATCGGAACCTCCATCAGTCGTTTTCTCGGTCACGCCGGCGCATCGGTTGTTGCTGTCGATATCGACGCCGAAAAGTTGAAGGTCTGCACCGACGCGCTGGCAGCCGACGGCACCAAACACATTGGCCTTCTTGCTGATGGCCGAGACAAAGAAGCTGTTGCTGCTGTTGTCGATAGCGCCTGCGAACTTGCGCCGTTGCGCGGTTCGGTGCAGGTTGCCGGCGGAATGTGGCCGCCGCAGTGGGCCCCGTTCGCAAGTGATGACCCCGCATTCGACGATGTCATGGCGCTCAACTTCGGTTCAACTGTGAACACCGTTCGCGCCGTTGGACGCCGCCTCGTTGAGCAAGGCACTGGCGGAACGCTGTGCAATATCGCCACTACTTCGGCACTCAATGGCATGCCTTACGGCTCGGCCTACGCCGCGGCCAAAGCGGCAGTGCTCTCACTCACGCGATCGCTTTCCATCGAATGGGGAAGCCGCAACATCCGCGTGAATGCGGTTGCTCCTGGCTCGATCGCGACGCCAAAGAGTGCCTCGACTCGAAAGCCTGGCGACACCGACGGCAATGACACCGACGTGATCCCGATGCGCCGCCGCGGTACCAGCGACGACATCGCCAAAGGCGTGTTGTTCATGATGTCCGACATGTCGGCGTACGTCACCGGTCAGGTGTTGTGCGTCGACGGCGGAACGTCAGTACGACCCACCTATAACGACAGTGAAGAACTCCCTGTTTTTGTACACAACGAGGAACTTCGCGCTCGCCTTAGAGACTGGTAAATCGTCCGCCACTTACAACCAGTGTTTGTCCAGTGACATAACGCGCTTCGTCGCTGCACAAAAAGACTGACGGTGGCCCAATATCGGTTTCGGGATCACCGAGGCGGCCCAGAGGAACAAGCCCTTCGATGCGCTTCACGCGTTCGGGTTCGAGAATTTTCATGTTCTCGAGCGCTGGCGATATCGCCAATGGCGCCACGCTGTTCACGCGAATGTGATCAGGGCCCCATTCACGAGCAAGCGCGCGCACGAAGCCACGTTGTGCTGCTTTCACGGCGCTGTAAAACGGCGCGCGCTCAGATCCTTCGATGCCTGCAGGTGAACTCATGAGCAAATACGCGCCCTGAGTCTTTTGCAGATGGAGATAGGCCTGCACCGCAAGGCGCCACGTTGCACGAACCGTGACTGATGCGTGGTCTTCCCATTCTTCGAGTGTGGTGTTTTCGAAATCCGTCGCTTCGCTTGAACGACCGCTAACAGCGTTGTGCACCACCGCGTCGAGACGACCGTAATCAGACACCAACTGTGCAATTGCGGCAGCGCTCTGCCCAGCATCGGTGACATCACAGCGCAAGATCACTGGTGTACCGCCTGCAGCAGCGACATCAGCCGCAGTTTCCTCGGCTGCTTCTGGTCGACGCACGCCGATGCCAACAATCGCACCCGCTGACCCAAAAGCGGCGGAAACGCCGCGGCCCACACCGGCACCCGCTCCAGTCACGAGAACAACGCGACCCTCCATCAAACCTTGAAGTCCGCTCATGGCTGCATCACCGTTCCGCGATCAGCAACCAGAAGTGTGCCGGTAATGGCAGCAGCTGCTGGCATAGCCAACATGTCGATAAGGCCAAGAACATCGTCAACCGCTGAACCTGGCGGCAACGCCGGTTGACCGAGCACCGGCACTACCGGCACACCGACACCTCCAGCATCACCCTCAACGTCGTCGCCGAGCATGAACGCCGCAAGTTCCACTTCGATTGTGTTCACCGTGATTGACCGTGCACCCCAACGTCGGGCGACTGCTTTGGCCATCACCCGTATGGCTTCAACTGCGCTACACAGCGGTACGAGATCGGCCACACCGGTGGTCGCCACCGTCGGCAGGATGAGGACGACGCGTCCGCCGTCGGCGATGACCGTGTGCACTTGTTGCAACACAACGAATGCGGCTCGCATCGGATACTCCGCTGCCTGATCCCATTCCTCTTCTGAAAGAGAGGTAATTGGAGCGGCGCGAAATGCCGATGGATCAATCGCAGCGAGCACAACGCGATCAACCGTTCCTGATCCGACAAGCGAGCCGAGTGCCCCGCTGACGGCGTGCGCATCGGCAAGGTCGAGTGATGGATCAGTCTCGATCACCACATCGCCTCGATCCCGAAGCCTCTCGGCAATCGATGCTCCGATTCCCGATCCTGTTGTGATGACAAGGGTGCGTGATGCTGTCGCCATACCGATCCTCCTGAGGACGAAACGCTAGTTCCCTACTTCTTCGAGCGGATCACTTCCTGCCGGTAGCCTCGGCCGGTGGACAGGGGGAAGCAGCGACGGGTACTCGTCGCAACGATGCTCGGCGTTTTTGTCTCGGGCTGGCCCGCAGTCATTCTCGTTGCCGCACTTCCGGAAATCGGTGACAACCTCGACGCGTCCACCTCGACGCTTTCGTGGGTGCTTTCGCTTCCGATGCTGGTCGGCGCTGTCATGCTTCCCACCTTCGGTCGACTCGGTGATCTCAAAGGACAGCGGCGAGTCTTCCTGATCGGCCTCACCGTGTGCGGCGCAGCCGCAATCCTCACTGCACTTTCATGGAATGCGGCCTCGCTCATCGTGTTTCGAACCATCAGCCAGACTGCCGGCTTTGCCACCGCACCGACCGCAGTTGCGCTCATCATGGAAACGTTTCCTCTCGATGCTCGCCCCAAGGCTCTCGGCATGTGGGCGTTTGTTTCCGCTGCCGCACCGGCTCTTGGTCTGGCCTTTGGCGGCCCGATGGTCGAGGCCCTCAGTTGGCGCGGCGTGTTCCTTGCGCAGGGTGTTCTCGCTCTAGCGTTTCTCCCGTTTTGCTTGCGCTGGCTCACCGAGACGCAACGTCGATCCAACATCGGTTTCGATATCGCCGGCGGCATCACCCTCATGTTGGGGACAGGATCGATACTCCTCTATCTCGATCGAGGTGGTTCGTGGGGTTGGACCCAACCAGTCGAACTGGCACTACTCGTTGCCGCACCGATGCTCATTCTTTTATTCATCCGCATCGAAAAGCGCGCCAAGTTTCCTCTCCTCCCCACTGGCCTTCTCGCCAATCCCGCCTATTCGATGCCTGCAGTTTCTGAATTCTTTTCGCAGGCCTCAAGTAACGCTGTCTTCTTCAGTGCTCCGCTGCTGCTTCAACAACGGTTTGGAAAGTCAGTTGCCGAAACCGCGTTCCTCATGCTGCCGCTGCCACTTGGAATGTGCTTCGGAGCGATTCTCGGAGGCCGTGTCGCTGCAAGATTTGGTGAGCGTCGAGGTGGGCTCATCGGCACTTCATCAATGGCCCTTTCGATGCTGCTCTTCCTTGCTGGGTACAACTACGAATCAATGGGCCTTGTCACTCTGGCTCTCATCATTCAGGGAATCGCCAACGGATTTGTTCGACCAGCAGTCGCATCTGCTGGCGGAGCAGCACTGAGCCCTGAGTACTTCGGTGTCGGCATGGCCACATTGCGCATGATCGCGTTGCTCGGATCAACGATGGGCATCAGCATTGCGCTTGCGGCATCGGTCATCGGTGGCTTCAGAGCGATCTACATCACCACATTTGCCCTTGCCCTTCTCTCAACAGCAACCATGACTCGGGTCGTCTCCCACAAACGCTTCACTGGCACGCCCGAAGAGCGCAAAACTCAGGAACGCGAACTGATCAAGGACATGGAAACCGAAGCCGGCCTCACCACACTGCCTGCTTTTGAAGGTTGAACATGACTGAATCAATCACCACACCAAATGCCGTTCTCTATCTCGCGACCTGGCTTCCATCTCACCTGCATGAGCAGTTCTCGGCCTGGTGTGATGATCACCATCGCGAGCAACTCGTGCTCCCCGGTTTTCGGAGGGCACGTCGCTTCGAGTGGACAGCCGGCGGGCGCGATGACGATCCACCGCAGTACCTCACGATGTATGACCTCGACTCCCTCGCAGCACTCCATACCGAGGCCTATGTCGAACACACGAAATCCTCAGGCGGCCTACCTGATTTTCTTCGCGGACACATTCGAGTGCAGCGACGCGATTGCAATGTACTTGCGGCACTACCGAGTTCTTGGTGGCCACCAACACATACGTCGCTTCTCAATCTCTTCCACCTGAACGACGACGAACTGGCCGTTGGTCTTCAGGAACACATTTCGACGCTCACAGAAAGGTCAGCAGCACCGATTCCTGACTTCACCCTTCGAATTATCGACAGCGATAACGACGAGCCGATCGTGTTAGTCGATCACGACGACGCGGCCACAGCCTTGATTGACAAGATCACAGCGGCAAGCGGTTCGCTTCGTTCGTCTTGGCGATGCGTCTTCGACGAACAGTCCAGCACGTCTGAACAGGCATAGCTCCGCAGCCTTCTAGGATCACAAAATCGAAATCCTGATCATCTGCTCCGGTAATACCTGTCGATCGCCAATGGCGATGGGTCTCCTTGCGCATCACCTCTCGCTCCGCGGCATGGAAGCACGCGTGCATTCGGCCGGAACTCTTGGTTGGGGCGGACCAGCAACTAACCATGCCGTCGAAACTCTCGCTGCTCGGGGCCTTGATCTCTCTGAACATGAAAGTCGCCGCATCAAAGGCGAAGACGTTGCCGAAGCGGATCTCATCATCGGTGTGACTCGTGATCATGTGCACGGCATCGTCATCCACGACCATGCCGCACTTGAACGAACCTTTGTTATGGGAGAGATCGTTCGACTCGGCAACAAGGTTGGTCCCCGCAAACCAGGGCAATCGGTTCGCGAGTGGTGCGCCTCCGTTGCCGCACTGCGACCGCCGAACCGACCTGCCGGAATTGCCGCCGACGACATCGCCGATCCAGTTGGCGAGGGCCTCGAGGTCTACGCCGCCACCGCAGACAAGCTCGACAAGCTCTGCGCCGCAACCGCCGCTCTTCTCGTCCCTGACGGCGCTCACGGCGAAGTGGTCGACATCGACCCGCTTATCGAACCCTGATCACTCGCCTCCCCTAGGCTTGCCGAATGGGAAAATTCGCAAATAGCAAAGCGCTCGCTGGAGCAAGTTTCGGTGTTCTGAAAAGCGAGAAGAAGCTCGCCGCCATTCCTGCAGTTTCCGCCATCACCTGCGGCATCATCGCGGTGGCCGTTGGCGGCGGCGTTGTTCTCACCGCCGATTTCATTGCCAACCCTGCACCCGGCCAAGACGACTTTTCTCTTACGCCTGCGTCATGGGCGATTGGCATTGTGGGACTGTTCATCATCGGTCTCGTTTCGCAAATGTTCGCTGCCACTCTCATCGCCGCAGCCAATGAACGCCTCGACGGTGGCAGCTTCACGATGGGTCAGGCATTTTCCAAAGCAACGACTCGCACGCCTTCCATTCTTGGTTGGTCGGCGATCAACTCGACAGTTGGTCTCGTTCTTCAAGCGATCCGCGACAAAGCAGGCTTCCTCGGCGATCTCGCTGCTGGTCTGATCGGAGCAGCCTGGAACGTGGTGACGTGGCTCGTGCTTCCAATCATCATCATTGAGGGCATCGGACCAATCGCTGCAATCAAGAAATCGGCAAATCTTCTGAAGTCGACCTGGGGTGAAAACCTTTTTGCGCAGGCTGGCATTGGCCTTATCGGTTTCCTCCTGATGCTTCCGGGCATCTTGATCTTCGGCGGATTGAGCTTCGTCCTGCCGATCGTCGGCATTCCGCTCCTGTTCATCTGGGTCGTCGTCATCAGCTGTCTGATGTCCGCACTCGGCGCGATCTACCGCACGGCTCTGTACCGCTTTGCAGTTGGTCTTCCGAATGGCGACGTGTTCACGCAGGAAGAACTTTCCGGAGCCTTCAAGCCAAAGGTGAAGTCCGGACGCATGCGCTGAAACTCAAACTGGCGACAAACGTATCTCTTGGGGCGAATTGCAATGTCGTTGAATAGTAAGTTCAAGAATCATGTCCGGCTTGTAGCAATTTGCGCGACGGTCGCCATCGTTGCGTCACTGAGTTTTGTCGGCTTGTCCGTCGGACCAAATACGTCAATCGCCAGCGCTGCAGATGGTGACATGACGCTCACGGTGACCACGCCCACGTCTTCAACCTCAGTGACGATGCCGATTAGCGGAATCACCGGAACAATCACGATCACGTGGGGTGATGGTTCCACCGATTCGTTTACTTCCGGCAGCGAGTTTCCTCACGTCTATTTGAGTGCTGGCACCTACACCATCTCCATCAGTGGGATATTCGCCTCTTTCGGCAATTGCACCGGGTATCAGGGAGCTGAATACATCACCGCAGTAACCGCTTGGGGAAGCAACGGCACGACGAGTCTTGGTTGCGCATTCAATGGCGCGAGTTCGCTCACTGCTGTGCCTGCATCACTTCCAACCACCACTGCCGTGTCCAACATGTACGCCATGTTCATGGATGCGACCGCTTTCAATGGCGATATCAGCGCTTGGGATATCAGCACCGCCACCACCATTACCGCCATGTTCGACCGAGCATCGTCATTCAATCAGGACATCAGTTCGTGGAACACCAGCAATGTCACGAGCATGTTCGCTGTGTTTCGAGACGCAACCTCGTTTAATCAGGACATCAGTGCTTGGAATACGAGCAACGTCACAGCAATGAATTGGATGTTCAAAGGGGCGACGGCGTTCGATCAAGACATCAGCGCCTGGAACACCAGCAATGTCACCGACATGAGTTTCATGTTCTCAAACGCATCCTCGTTCACGAACGGCGGCACTTCCCTCAACTCTTGGGACACCAGCGCAGTTACGACGATGGCCTACATGTTCATTAATGCGCCTTTGTTTAATCAAGGCATCGGGTCGTGGGACACATCAAACGTCACCTCGATGGCGAGCATGTTCTATGGCAACACGGCTTTTGACCAAGACATCAGCGCCTGGGATACGTCAAGCGTTACGTCCATGGCATTCATGCTCAACAATGCACCGCTGTTCAATCAGGACATTGGCGCATGGAACACAAGCGCCGTCACCGAAATGCAGGGGATGCTTTCCGGAGCATCCGCGTTTAACCACGACATTGGCCTATGGGATACGAGTTCGGTCACCAACATGGGCTACCTATTCCGCAATGCGACGTCTTTTAATCAGGACATCGGCTCGTGGGATACGGGATTGGTCACCGCGATGAATGAAATGTTCAACGGAGCGGTGATGTTCGATCAGGACCTGGGCTCATGGAATACAAGTTCCGTCACCGACATGAGCTTTATGTTCATTGCCGCTTCAAGCTTCTCAAATGGGGGCGCACCGCTCTCACCTTCTGGAAGTAGTTGGGATACAGGTTCTGTCACTGACATGAGTCACATGTTCCGCGACGCAAGTTCCTTCAATCAGGATCTCGGCGATTGGGATATTTCAAATGTGGCAGCCATGGACATGATGCTTCATAACGCTGGGCTTTCCACAAGCAACTACAGCGACACGCTCATTGGTTGGGCTGCGCAAACTCCAGAGAGCGGAGTGTCGCTCGGAGCAAGCGGTTTGATGTATGACCAGTCAGCGGTCTCGGCGAGAGGTGTTCTTACCTCAACCTATTCATGGGTCATTACGGGCGACACGCTTGATCCGACGCCACCGATTACCACGAGCACCACGAGCACCACGAGCACCACTGTCGTCTCTCCTACCACTGCTCCGACAACATCGGTTGTCGATCCCGAGCAACCACTCGTCCCACAATTCACGGGCTGAGCAACTCGCTTAGGCGTCGGTTGGTCGAACTCCCACGGGCCAACCTTCGACAACAACAACTTCATTCGTAAGCGGCGGGACCCAACCTTCACCGTCGATCCAGCGACGTACGACGCGACCAGGCACGCCAACAACCACGCTGTGATCGGGAATATCGCCGCGCACAACGGCACCTGCAGCAATCGCACAATTGCGACCAATGTTGGCGCCCGGCAACACGACAACGTTTGTGCCGATCCAAGTTCCTGAACCAACGCGCACAGAAAATCCCTGCAGCACCTGCTTGCCCACAGGAAGCCAAGGATCGGCGTAGGTGTGATTGTGATCGGTGAAGTACACGTTGGGAGCGATCGTGACATCGGCTTCGAGCACAATCGAATGGCGAGCGACAAACCAGCAGTCTTTGCCCACCGTTGTTCGATCACCGATCTCGATCACCGGTGGCGAATCGGCCGGGTACGTCTCGGTAGGCATTCCCACTGCGAGTGTCGTGCCGGCACCGATGAAACAGTCCTCGCCGAGGTGAATGGCATGGGCGTTGTAGCAATCCCCCTGCGGAAACGCCACGTAACTGCCTCGCCCCATCGATCCGTAACGGCGGGCCAACGGATGCTCAGCATTGATTGCGCCAGCAAGGCGAATTCGATCCCATGCGGCGTTAATGACCGTCGTCGCGACGGAACGAGACTGCGCCTTCAGGCGGTCAGACCAAGACATGAATTGTCACTTTAATTGACGGTAGTCTGAACACTTTCCTGCCCCGGAGTTTCGATGGCCACCATCAGATCACATGCCAGAGTCCACCGAAACGCCGACGATGTCTGGAAGGTCATAGGTGACCCGACTCGCATCGTCCAGTGGTTCCCAGGCGTGACGGCGGTAACTGTCGAGGACAACATCCGCACGCTCACTCTTGCAGCTGGTCTGCCGGTCTTCGAAGAGATCGTCACGCTCGACAATCGCATGCGACGTTTTCAGTACCGCATCACCGGGCCACTTCCAGTGAAGTACCACCTCGGCACGATGGATGTCATCGAAGATGGCGAACCGGGCTGTCTGCTCATGTACTCCACCGAGATTTCGCCGGACCCCATGGCGTTCGTGCTTGACGGCGTCATTTCCGAGGGAATCGAAAATCTTGCTCGCATGCTGAACGACCACACTGAGGATGAACGCTGATGGGTCGCAAAATTCTCTTCATCACCACCGACCAAATGCGATACGACGCAATCGGTGCCAACGGCGGAAGCGTTGCTCGCACACCAAACATCGACTCGTTTGCCGCAAACGGAATTTCCTACGACCGTGCACAACCACAAAATGTCGTGTGCATGCCATCACGCTCCACGATGGTTACCGGCCAGAACGTTGGCACGCACGGCGTATGGATGAACGGTGTTCCGCTTCCGGTCGAATCTCCCAGCGTTGCTGCGGTGCTGCGCGACGTGGGCTATCGCACTGCACTTATCGGCAAAAGCCATTTCGAGCCGCTCCTTGATCCGTTCCTGCGCTTCGAAGAAAACCGTCAAGGTTTTGCCGGCGCAACAGAAGGCCACCGCGGTTTCGATCACATGGAACTCGCTACGCATGGCGCGGCGGGGTTCACGCATTACTCACGCTGGATCCGCCAAAACCATCCTGAAGCAATCGGCATGTTCTTTCAGGTCCTTGATGGGGATCTCGAAGTCAGCGATGTTCCTGGCGGCGATACTGGCGCTCCGCAGATCAAACACAATGCTGTTCCGCGCGACTGGTACCACACCGACTGGGTCGCCGATCGAACGATCTCTTGGCTTGACAGTTTGAATTCCGAAGATGACTGGTTCTGTTGGATGAGTTTCCCTGATCCTCACCATCCGTGGGACCCACCGGAATCCGAACTGCATCGCGTCGACTGGCGCGAACTCGATCTGCCCGTTGGCTATCCGCAGAACCAAGCTGAGCGAGAAGCAATCA
>Ga0315902_10009340_pt1 | contig 13138 bp, 7 predicted proteins | sample LakEriMetagenome_9_FD_203523 | JGI IMG/M metagenome (GOLD analysis project Ga0315902, IMG submission 203523) | Freshwater fungal communities from buoy surface, Lake Erie, Ohio, United States - Buoy 12 MA117 | ecosystem: Environmental > Aquatic > Freshwater > Lake > Lake biofilm | place: USA... | reverse complement strand
CCCCAGCGGCATGAGCAGACCGGCCAGCGCCACCCCGATCGGCACCCCGGTCTGCTTGGTGGAAAAGTACAAGCCGCGCGCCGTGGCCGGCACATGGTGGTTGAGCACCGCCGCCGCCGCGGGGTTGACAAGACCGTAGCCCACGCCAATGAGTGCGGCCGCCGGCAGCAACGTACCCACCGGGCCCAGCCCCGCCAGCACAGCCCCCGCCGCGCAGGACAGCAGCGCCCACTGCGTCAGGCGCAGCGCACCAACGGCCGCCACGCCATGCCCGCTGCGCAGCCCCGACAACATGGCCAGCAGATACCCCACCGCGGCATACAACCCAATGCGCTCCGGTGCCACCCCCAGCGTGGGCGCCACGGCCGGCGCCAACACCGAAGCCGAGGACAGCGCCAGTGTCACCAGTACCTGCACCAGCAGGGTGACGGACAGGGCGAGGTGGGGGTGGAGGGTGGGCATGAGAGAGGTGGTGAGGCAGCGGGCCAAAACACCAGGAAGCCGGCATCACGCCAGCCGGACCTGGAGGGCCCTAAGCCGAGTACAGATGCCGCTGAAAACCCACAAACACCCGCCGGACCTGATCCGGCTTGCCCAGCTCGGCGAACGCGTCAGCAATCGCGTTGCGGTACTTCAGTTTCAGCAGTGGTGAGAGCTTGTCACCGTCCAGTTCGTCAACTCCCTCCGCCACGTACTGCGCGAGCACGAAGTCGACGAAGGCGCGCTGCTTGTCGGTGAACTCAGCCGCGGCCGCGGCACGTGCTGCGTCGGCCCGCTCGGCGCGCGACATTGGGGGCGCTGGGAAGGACACGTAGGCCAGCACATCGAACAGGTCGCTGTTCTCGGCCTCGATGACCTTCTGCATTTCGGCCAAAGGCTCGCGCCCGAAGCCCTTGTCGGCCAGCCCGGCCAGCAGCTTGCGGCGGGTGTCAGGGTCGCTCCACAGGCGGCGCAGTTCGTCCTCGTCCTTGAAGAAATCGGGCAGCGCGCCGAACAGCGACTCCAGAAACTGCGCAGCCGACAGGGGCCGGCCATCGGCGCTCCAGAAGGAGGTGGCCGCCATGTGCTGAAGCTGGCGCTCCTTGCCGTCGGCCAGGCGCACCTTGATCTTCGCGGGCGGCTTCTCCCGGGGTCCGTCTTCAGGCGCCGGCGACTCGGCCACCATCGTAGGCGGCGGTTTGCCATCGGTCGTTAACACACCAGGGGTAGGTGCTTCGGGCTCCACCGGCTCGCCGTCCCACTCGGGGTCGCTGAACAGGTGGTGGGCCTTCACAAAGTCGTGGATCGTGAAGTAGTCCTTGCCGTCGTAGAGGCGCGTGCCGCGGCCGATGATCTGCTTGAACTCGATCATCGAGTTGATGGGCCGCATCAGCACGATGTGGCGCACGTTGCGCGCGTCCACGCCGGTGGACAGCTTCTGTGACGTGGTGAGGACGGTCGGGATGGTTTTCTCGTTGTCCTGGAAGTCGCGCAGGTGCTGCTCGCCCAAAGCGCCGTCATTGGCCGTCACGCGCACGCAGTAGTTCGGGTCGGCCACCGTCTTGCGCTGGTTGATCAGGTCACGCACGGCCAGCGCGTGCAACTGCGTGGCGCAGAACACCAGCGTCTTCTCGCGCGGGTCGATGGCGTCCATGAAGATCTTCACGCGGTAGGCCTCGCGTGACTGGATCTCGATGAGCCGGTTGAAGTCCTTCTCCTCGTAGCGACGGCCGGCCTCGATGTCGCCCTCGACGATCTCGTCGTCGGGCGTGTAGACGTACTCGTCCAGCGTGGTGGCGATCTGCCGCACCTTGAAGGGCGTGAGGAAGCCGTCGTTGATGCCTTCCTTCAGCGAGTACTGGTACACCGGCTCGCCGAAGTAGGCGTAGGTATCGGCATTGACCGTGCGCTTGGGCGTGGCCGTCAGCCCCAACTGGACCGCGGCGCTGAAGTAGTCGAGGATGGCCCGCCAGCTGCCTTCGTCGTTGGCGCCGCCCCGGTGGCACTCGTCGATGACGATGAAGTCGAAGAAGTCCGGCGGGTACTCGCCGAAGTAGGGCGCGCCGCCTGGGCCGCTCATGAAGGTCTGGAAGATCGTGAAGAAGATGCTGCCGTTCTTCGGCACGCGCCCCTTGCGGCGGATGTCTGCCGGGTCGATACGCACCAGCGCATCGTCGGCAAAGGCCGAGAACGCGTTGTAGGCCTGGTCGGCCAGGATGTTGCGATCGGCCAGGAACAGGATGCGCGGCCGGCGCGAAGGCTTCGCGCCCGAACGCCAGTCGTTCAGGTTCCAGCGGCTGTGGAACAGCTTCCACGCGAGCTGGAAGGCGATGAAGGTCTTGCCCGTGCCGGTGGCCAGCGTGAGCAGGATGCGGTCGCGCCCGGCACCGATGGCCTCCAGCACGCGGGCGATGGCGATCTCCTGGTAGTAGCGCCCCTGCCACGTGCCGCCCTTGTCCTCGAAGGGGATGGCAGCAAAGCGTTCGCGCCAGGCCGCGGCCGCCGCTTCGGCCTGCGCGAAGGTCTGCGCCCACAGCGCCTCGGGCCCGGGAAAGCCCGGCACGTCGCCCTCGGCGCCGGTGGCCATATCGATGCCGTAGACCGCCTGCCCGTTGGTGCTGTAGGTGAAGCGCACCGCGAGCTTCGCGGCATAGCGCTTGGCTTGCCCCACGCCCTCGGTGTGTGGGCGGTCCCAGGCCTTCGCCTCCACCACTGCGAGCTTGGTGTTGCGGTAGACGAGCACGTAGTCGGCGATCTCGGCGCGGGCGCGGCGCCCTTGGCCAGCACCTCCAGCTCCGGGCTGCAGGCGCCCGAGCGTGATGCCGTGCTCGCGCAGCACCCGGCTGCCCTCCACCACGCCCCAGCCTGCGGCCTTGAGCGCGGGGTCGATGTGCTCGGCGCGGGTTTCGGCTTCGTTCATGGGGCTGGGGCTTTGCCGTAGACTCGCTAGCAAGTGGATTGGGAGTGCCCGGTCGGCGCTACAGCCTCGGTGAGGGACACCGGGGCCTTTCGCTTTCTGAGGCCATGCAAAGGGCCTTCGATCAAAACCCGATCAAGAAATTTTGGGGGCACTGAGTCTTCGTAAGTCACTGATTCATAAAGAATCCCACTGACCGCAGGAGACCAACAACGCCCGGGAATCAAAACCCGATCAAGAAATTCAGGCCCACTTCGGCACATAGCCGGCCCTCGGATGGTCTGGGTCTGCGACGCGGATCAAGCCGGCCTCCAGTGCCTTGCCAATCACCTGCGAGGCCTGTGACGCGTTCTTCGCATCGATGCCCAGCCGGGCACAAAGCGTCGCGTTTTTCATCTTTTCCCCGCTCAGGAACTTGAGCACCGCATGGAAGTAGCAGGCCCGCACCCGTTCATCGGGCGTCATGTCGGCAAAGCTCCGGGGCCCGTAGAGCACCACGCGCATGGCACCGTCCTCGGGCTGGAACAGCGGCGGGGGCAGCTGGAAAAGCTCGACGGCCGAGAGCACCTTGTCGAGCCCGCTGCCCTGTTCTTCACAGAAGCCCATGCGGCGCATCAGCGACGACAAGGCCTCGTTTCGGGAGCGCGGAGGAAGATCGATCATGCGGTCGGCCGCCACGAGGGGCCGCCCGGGGTTGGTGATCTCGATGCGATCGCCAAACACCTCCACCTGCGGCCCGGCGCCCGTGATCGTCATGTCCTGGTGGATCAGCGCGTTGGCCAGCAGCTCGCGGATGGCCAGCGCCGGGAACAAGGGGTGCGCCTCGCGCAGCGCGGCGCCGATGTGTTCGTTGCGGGGCAGCCAAGCAGTCAAGGTTTCGATCAGGGCCTCAAACGCCGCTGCGTAGCCGCGGTCTTCGTCGTGGCGGTGCGTGACAGTCGCCGCTCGGTTGGGGCCACCATAGGCGACCATGCGTACGCCCTTGCGGGCGAGGCCGGGGTCGAACGCACTCAGGCGGGCAGCCAACACGATGGCGCCCAGGTTCGTGATGTTCCACTGGCCGCCCACATCCGCGGTGATGAACCGGTCCGCCGCCAGCTTCTCCAGAATGCCTACGCGGTTATCCGGCAGCGGCTGCCGGGTCAGGCGGAAGTAGGCCGGATAGTCAAGGAGCGTGAGCACCTCGTCCGCCGAGACATAAGCCCGCGCCACCTCCGACTCCCAACGGTAGGGGCGCAGCCGTTCGATCAGGCGCTGAAAGCGCTCGGGATAGTCGGTGAGCTTGGGCGTGGCGCTGCCGATGCGCACGTAGGGAATGTTTTGGAAGCACACCGGCGCGCCCGGCGCCGCCGGGATCTCCAGCAGCACCAGCCGACCCAACGGGTGCGGCACCACCCGAAAGCCGAAGGCCGGGCTGGGCTGAAGGTTCTGCGCCAACCACAAGGGCAGCGGCTGGCCGCGCACCTTGGTCGCATCGGGTTCGAAGGACGTGCCGAGCACGCGGTGCGAGCCGTCCTCCACGCCCCAGACCATGTAGGCCGTGTCCTGTCCCTCGATACGCGCGGCGTTCGAGAGCGCCGAGACCCGCTTGCCCATGCCTTCGTGGTCGGTGTTCTCGTGCTTGAACTCGACCCAGGCAGTCTCTGCCGGCAGCGCGCGCAGATCGTCGATCAGCGCGATGTCACGGGGTGACCTGGTGAGTGCGGGGAGCGCTGTCATCAGAGTTGCCCGCTGAAGGCCTGGTGGAGGAGGGACTGCTTGAGTTCGTCCAGGGCAAACAGCTTTTCGCGGCAGATGGATTCGAGACGTTGCGTGTCGCCTGCAAGGTCATCTAGCTGTGTAGCGATCCGATGCTGTTCGTGAAGCGAATTCGGGAATGTGACAACTAATTGCCTCAGGTTATCGTTGTAGAGCCTGGAAATAGTTGCCCCTCTCGTGGAGCTCCATTCGCATGAGCTGTAGAAGTGATACAGATAATGGTTCAGGACTTGTGTTTGATCGTTCGCGATCCAAACAATATTAGAGTCCTGAAAATACGCATCTTCCCCGTCATATACAACGCAGCGGCCAATAGTGCCCGCCGCCGAAATGAGAACGTCGCCTTTATTGGGAAAGGGGTATTTCCTCCTGTACTCGCTGTATATCTCGATCGGAATGTAGGCATCTGCCTTCTTCCCGAAAGTCCCAATCTTGTAGAAGGGAATATCTCCCCTTGATCTCGTCTGTTCCTTAAATATTCTCTTACACATCGAGACTTTGCCAATATCCCCCAGCGGCTTCTCGATCCATCCTTCTCCACTCCTTTTCAGCGCCGCTTGCATGTAGCTCCCAAACAAAGATTGGGCGCTTCGGATATTTTGCTCCGCATGTGCCTTGGCGGTGGCGATGCCCTCGAAGGCTTCGTCGAGGATGGCGACGATGCGGCGCTGTTCGGACAAGGCGGGCAAAGGAATCGGTATCTCGCGAAGACTCCCCTGATTCGGCTTTGGAACCGTCAAGCCTGAGACGTAACGAGAGAGGTCTTGATGAACCAAATAGTGAACGAGCCACTCATCCAAAACATTTGCTCGATCTGGTCGAACAACGTGAGCGTGGTTATTCACCCAACTAGGTCCTGTGATAGCAAAAGCTGTTGCATCACCTGACCCCCACTTTGCTCCGTCCTCACCGATGAGAACCAGCGGCTCATCAAACAGGAAATCGCCCACGTAATCGACGATGCCAGTAGCACCGTAATAAGGGTAAGGCCCCGGCAGCCGATCCTTCTTGGTCACCGGCTTACGTAGGTGATCAAGCACCTCGCAAACGGCGCCCAGGGGCCTGAAATCCCAATCCGACTTCACGCCACCAACCCCCTTATCCCCTTCAACACCTCCGCCGCCTCCGCATCCAGCGCCTCGATCTCGTCGAGGATCTCCTGCGGCGTGCGCATCACCACTTCGCCCCCGCCGTTGGGGTTCTTCACCGACAGATCCCTGGTAGCGGCATCGATGTCGGCCACGTCCACCGACCAGCTCTGCTTCGTCGCCGCAAAGCTCTTCTGCTGTGCGATGAAGTCGGCCAGATCGTCATCGTTCAGCGGGTTGGTCTTGCCCAGGCTGCGTCCGGTGTCGAGTTGATAGAACCAGACGCGGCGCGTGGGCGCGCCCTTCTCAAAGAACAGCACCACGGTCTTCACGCCCGCACCCTGGAAGGTGCCGCTAGGGCAGTCCAGCACGGTGTGCAGGTTGCAGCTCTCCAGCAGCAGCTTGCGCAAGGAGGTGCTCGCGTTGTCGGTGTTGCTCAGGAAGGTGTTCTTGATGACGATGGCCGCGCGCCCGCCGGCGCGCAAGGCCTTGATGAAATGCTGCAGGAAGAGGAAGGCCGTCTCACCGGTCTTGATCGGGAAGTTCTGCTGGACCTCCTTGCGCTCCTTGCCGCCGAAGGGCGGGTTGGCGAGGATGACGTCGTAGCGATCTCGGTCCTGGATGTCGTTGAGGTTCTCGCCCAGCGTGTTGGTGTGGACGATGTTCGGCGCCTCGATCCCGTGCAGGATCATGTTCATCACGCCGATCACATAGGCCAGACTCTTCTTCTCACGCCCGTAGAAGGTGCGCGTCTGCAGCGTGGCCAGGTCGTCGGTGGTGGTGGCCTTGGCGCTCAGGTATTCGAAGGCCTCGCACAGGAAGCCGGCCGAGCCGCAGGCGCCGTCGTAGATGCGCTCGCCGATCTTCGGGTCCAGCACGCGGATCATGGCGCGGATCAGCGGGCGCGGTGTGTAGTACTCGCCGCCGTTGCGCCCGGCGTTTCCCATGTTCTTGATCTTGGCTTCGTACAGGTGCGAGAGCTCGTGCTTCTCGCTCTGCGAGCGAAAGCGCAGCTGGTCCACCAGGTCGATCACGTCGCGCAGGTTGTAGCCGCTCTGAATCTTGTTCTTGATCTCGCCGAAAACCTCGCCGATCTTGTATTCGATAGTGTTCGGACCACTGGCTCGCTGCTTGAAGCCGGCCAGGTACGGGAACAGCGAGGTGTTGACGAAGTCGCGCAGGTCGTCGCCGGTGAACGCGGTGTGGTGGTCCAGCCGGCCCTCGGCGTTCTTCGGCGCGGCCCAGCGTTCCCAGCGGAAAGGCTCGGCCAGGATGAAGCTGTACGCGCGCCCTTCCAGCTCGGCTTCTGCGACGCGGTCGGCCTCCAGCGCGTCCAGGTATTTCAGAAACAGCAGCCAGGACGACTGCTCGGTGTAGTCCAGCTCGCTGGTGCAGCCGGCATCCTTGTGCAGGATGTCGTCGATGTTCTTGAAGGTCTGCTCAAACACGTGTTATCCGTTCCCTGGGAATCCGGCCGTCTGGCGCGGCCGGCCGGCAGCGGCCCGCCGAACGCCGAAAGATAGCGGTCATTCTCACGGAAAGCATCCTGCGGCGGGTCAGCCCTGGGTCGGACCGGCCCTGCCATCGCTGTCTTGTCGGTGCCTTTCATTCAGGTAAGTGTTTCTGTTCGTCCCGAGCGCCTGAGCGCAACGGGAACATCGAGGGACAGGGGGCACCACTCCCGGTTTGTGCCGAAGTCCTGCTTGCTGGCCTGCCCGGCACGGCCTTGGCCCCGATGACGCTCGCTGTGGCGAGTCGGCTCATCGGTTGAACCCTCTGCTGCGGTCGCAGCCCCGCGGGTTCGTCGGGTTGCGCCAGGTCGATCAGACCGCTGGGCGCTTGCAGGACGAGTCCCGCTTGTGGCGGGGTCATCAGGAACAGCTTGCCGGGGCTACCGGCTGCGGCAGGACCCCGTCACTTGGGTCCGTCACTTGCGCCTGCACCCCGCAATCGCTTGCTGGGCGCGGATTTGCACGCGTCGTCACTACCGGCGCGCCGCGTAGTGACGACGCGCATCGCTGGCACAGCGGCTGGCCGCTGAGGGGTTGCCGCAGCCTGCCGATGGGGTCGGCGGCTGGCGCAGGGGTCGACAAGTTCTCCTGCCTTGCGGCGGCCGGCTCTCGGGAGATGGGCCGGCTCCGGGCGCCCGAGGGGCGGGCTGGGCGATGCGTGACGGGCATCAAGCGGGCTGACTCAGCCAACGGGGGTTCGATGCTGCGCAGGCTACCGCGGCCCGTGCCATGCGCGCATCCGCACTGCGGACACCGTAAAACCGCGCTGGCGCGCGTGATGACCGGCGTCTTCCGCCGGCTGCCGGTGGGCACCACCTGGTGCGTCCGGCTGCCGACGGGTTGCGAGGCGTCCCGACACTTTTTGGCGCGAATCCGTATCCCTGTGAAGGCCCGCCGCTTTTTGACGGCATCCGTCACGGCGGGCCTCCCTTAACGACGGGAGCACACGCCCATGAAACACGGAACCCCGAGCACCCCGCTCATCCTTCGCCGGCCGCAGGTCGAAGCGCGCACCGGCCTGTCGCGCAGCACGCTGTACCAGTACATCCAGGACGGCCAGTTTCCGCGGCCGGTGTCGCTGGGCGCGCGCGCGGTGGGCTGGCTGGAATCCGAGGTGAACGCCTGGATCGCGGCGCGGGCCAAGGCCGTGCGGCCCGGCACGGCCCCGGGCCGCTGAGGTGGCGCCATGGCCAACCCACTGCCGCTGCAGCGCGGCCTGCCCTCGGCTGTGCCCGATGTCGCCCGGGTGCTCGACCAGTTCCGCGCCGCGCTGCGCGCCCGCGACATCGTGCCGCCCGAGCCCATCCTCGCCGACGGTCGCCTGCACCGTTGCCATGCCGCCGGCCGGCATGGCCGGGGCGATGCGGCCTACCTGCTGCACATCGACGGCGTCCCCGCCGGCGGGCTGGAAAACTGGCGCGACGGGCTCGGCTGGCAGACCTGGCGATGCGAGCTTGCGCGAGCGCTCACTGACGCGGAACGCCAAGATCTGCATGAACGCAGCCGGGCCGCTCGTGCAGAAAGAGACCGCGAAATCGCAGACCGCCATGCCGCCGCTCGCAGAACCGCGGCCCGCTTGTGGGCTGGCGCCGCACCCGCCCCGGCCGACCACCCCTACCTCACCCGCAAGAGAGTGCAGCCCTTCGGGCTGCGGGCCTGGCGGGGCGTGTTGCTCGTGCCAGTGCGCGACCTGGCCGGCGAGTTGCACAGCCTGCAGTTCATCGGCGCCGATGGGAGCAAGCGGTTCCTGCGCGGCGGCCGGGTCCAGGGGCTGGCGTGCTGGGTTGGCCCGCCACCCGAGCCCGGCGATCGGGAGCCACCCATCCTCATCGCCGAGGGCTTCGCCACCGGCGCCAGCCTGCACGAAGCCACCGGCCACCCGGTGGCCGTGGCTTTCAACGCCGGCAACCTCGAACCGGCGGCCCGCGCCGTGCGTGACCGATGGCGCAGCGCGCCAATCATCGTCAGCGCCGACGACGACCACCGCACCGTCGGCAACCCGGGGCTCACCCATGCCCGCGCCGCTGCGCGGGCTGTTGCCGGCCGACTGGCGGTGCCCGACTTCGGCAACGCCCGCCCACCGGACGCGACCGACTTCAACGATCTTCACCGGCTTGGCGGGGTGTCCGCAGTGCTGACATCGCTCGCCCATGCCGCACCTCCAGCAACCGACGAAGTCGCCACCCCGATGAGTGCAGCAGCCTCGCCGGACGACTGGCCCGAGCCCGAACCGCTCACCACGCCGCTCGACCCGACGCCCTATCCAGTCGATGCGCTGCCGCCTCTGCTGCGCGAGGCCGTGCTCGAAGTGCAGGCCTTCGTCCAGGCGCCGGCCGCGCTGGTGGCGTGTTCGGCGCTGTCCACGCTGTCGGTGGCCGCGCAGGGCCTGGTCAACGTGCGGCGCGACGCGCAGCTCGTCGGGCCGGTGTCGCTGTATGTCCTGGCCGTGGCCGAGTCCGGCGAACGCAAGACCACCTGCGACCGCATCCTCGGCGCAGCCCTGCGCGAGTGGGAGCGCGACCGCTCCCGCGCGGCCGCTCCGGAGCAGGCGGCGCACGCCTCGGCCTCCGCCGTGGTGCAGGCCAAGCGCGACGGCCTGCTCGAAGCCATCCGCCGCAAGCGACGCGACGGGCACGACACCGCCGAGGACGAGGGCGCCCTCAACCAACTCGCGCAAGACACCCCGCAGGCCGCCCCGGTGCCCCGGTTGCTGTACGCCGACGCCACCCCCGAAGCGCTCTCGCACGCGCTGGCCAACGGCTGGCCCAGCGGCGCAGTGATGTCGGCCGAGGCCGGCGCCGTCTTCGGCGCCCACGGCATGGGTTACGAGACCATCCTGCGCAACCTCGCCCTGCTGAACACGCTGTGGGACGGTGGCGAGATCGCCGTGGACCGCCGCAGCAAGCCATCGTTCCGCCTGCGCGACCGCCGCCTCACCTTCGGGCTGATGGTGCAGCCCGAGGCGCTTCGTGGCTTCCTCGAACGCGCGGGCACGTTGCCACGCGGCAGCGGGTTCATCGCGCGCTTCCTGATCGCGTGGCCCGCCAGCACCCAAGGCACGCGCGGCTACCGGCCTGCACCGGCGACGATGCCGGCGGTGGAGGGGTTCGGTGCGCGCGTCCGTGCGCTGCTGGAGCTGCCGCTCTCGACTCACGCCGACGGCGGCCTGCAGCCGGTGGAACTGGCGCTGTCACCACCGGCACACGCCGCCTGGGTGCAGGCGCACGACCGCATCGAACGCGCGCTGGCTTCGGGCGGCGAGCTGGCCGACATCCGCGACGTGGCGGCCAAGGCCGCGGAGAACATCGCGCGCCTGGCGGCGCTTTTCCACGTGCTGGCCCAAGGACCCGTCGGCATGATCGACGCCGACGAAGTCTCCGCCGCTGAAGCAGTGATCGGTTGGCACCTGCACGAAGCCCGGCGCCTGCTGTCCGACCTCGACACCCCGACCGACCTCGCCGCAGCCATCCGGCTCGACAACTGGCTGATCGCCGAGGCAAGGCGCGCGGGCAGCCATCGAATTGCCACGAACCGTATCTACCGATGCGGGCCATCACCCGTCCGGGACGCGAAAGACATGAAGACAGCGCTGGCGGCGCTCGCCGAGCGCCGGCGCGCGCGGCTGGTCGAGGACGGCAGAAGGAGGTTCGTGGAAGTGAACCCGGTGCTGATCGGTGGGTGACCCCTGTAACAAGACCCCAGGTGACGATCAATGCCGCAGGCCCGGGGGCCTTGCGACTGCTGCGATTCCTGCGATTGATCGACTGCAGATGTTCAGCTCTGAGTCGCAGGAGTCGCAGCAGTAGCAAGGGTTTGGGGACTCAACGACCTCTCGAGGAATCTGATGCCACCGTGGGAGACCGGTTTCGATCCGTTACGCCAGTTCATGCCCGAAGCTTCGACATCGAGAATCTGCCCATCGCAGCGATGCCAGATTGATCAGGGTGCCAAGCTCCGGCAGGGGAGAGCCATGCGCAGGAAGGTTGGGGGGCTCGGCGGGCCAGCTCAAGCCAGCACGTTGATCGTAATTCAATCTAGACTGAGCACAATAAGGGCACGCCCGAGGGAGAAGCGCCTTGAAACTCGTCGCGTTCGCAGTCAAGAACTACCGCAGCATTCAGTCGACCCCTCGAATTGAACTGTCCGACCTCACAGTGCTGGTAGGCCCTAACAACGAGGGAAAAAGCAACCTGCTGAGCGCGTTGGTTTGCGCTTTGTCCTTGGCGCAGGACCGCAACGTGGGTGTTCGAAGAACGCTTCTCGGAAGCAGTTCTGCCTACGACTACGAGCGCGACTTCCCAGTCGGCATGCGAGAAGGCGCAAAGAGATCCGTCACGAAGTTTGAGCTCGAGTTCGAGCTTGACGCGACAGACCAAGTCGCCTTCAGGGCAGCCGTAGGCTCGAAGCTGAACGGCACGCTGCCTATCGAGCTTTCCGTTGACAAGGAAGGGACCATCGCTTTTGACGTCAAAAAGCAGGGTCCGGTGAAGAAGGCGCTCTCAGCCAAGCGTCCCGCTATTGGCAAATTCATCGCGGAACGCCTCCAGTTTCAGTACATCGAGGCAGTTCGGGACGAGGCCAAGTCGAAGGCTATCGTCGAGAGCATGGTAACCCGAGCACTTGCGAAGCTTGAGCAAGACCCGGCGTATCAGCAGGCGCTCAAGGCGATAGAGGACGCGGAGCGGCCTGTCTTCACCGAGGTCTCGAACCTCGTTCATGCCAGCCTGAAGCCTTTCATTGGAGCGCTCAGGGGCGTTAGCACAGAGGTGGGTCGTGAGCAGCGGACCCGTGCGATGCGGCGCTCGGCAGAGATCTGGTTGGACGATGGCACTTTGACTCCTCTTTCACAGAAGGGTGACGGGGTGAAGAGCCTGGTTGCAATCGCGCTGGCGAAGGCATCGGCTGAGGGATCGGCCGGTGACAGAAACCTTATCTTGGCCATCGAAGAGCCAGAGGCGCATCTTCACTCTGGCGCCGTTCACACGCTACGCGCGCTGCTCGAAGACATCGCGCTGACGCGACAGGTCATCATCAGCACGCATGAGCCAGCTCTGGTGCGGCGCGACTATGTGGGTGCGAACGTCTTGGTTAAGGGCAATAAGGCAAAGCCTGCTTCAAGCTTGGAGGAAGTCCGCAAGGTGCTGGGTGTGCAGTTGGCTGAGAACCTTGCGTCGCCAGATTTCGTTGTGCTAGTCGAAGGTCTTGGAGACGCTCGGCTTTTGACGGAATACATTAGAGCCCGAGAACCAAAGCTGGCCAAGTCAGTTGGAGGAGGTCGGCTACGCTTCACCGCTCTCAACGGTGCTGCTAACTTGCCTCACTTGCTTCGGTTCTACCAAGCCCTAGTCTGCAGCCCCATTGCCTTCGTTGACAACGACTCAGAAGGCAACGCCGCACTCGAGAAGGCGCGGAAAGATGGGCTGCTAGACACTGGGGCGGAGTTCTGCGCCGGGAAGCCGGGTCTCGTAGAGTCGGAGCTAGAAGATCTCCTTGATCCGGGTCTGTATGCTGCGGATTTATGCCAGCACTTGGGCATCCCGTCGCTGAAGCCCAAGTCGGCGAAATTCAGCAAGCAAAAATGGAGCGAGCGCTTAGCGGCGGCTTTGCTTGAAAACGGCAAACCTAAAGCCGACCTAGACCGACTGCTTCGGGAGGCCAAGTTCAAGACGAACGAGTTGGCCGTAGCGAATGCGGGCACATGTTTCGTCCCTGCGCTTGTTGGGCCGGTGGATGGGCTAATGATGTTCCTGAAGGCGAAACTGGGCATCGAAGATAGGCCGCCGGCTTAGAGGGACTGTTCGAACGCCGCCGATCAGGGGGGTGTCCGAAATTCTGTGTGTGAGGCGGTTTACTGAATCCTGATTAGAAACGTGCCTCAGCATGCC
>Ga0315902_10009338_pt1 | contig 13140 bp, 12 predicted proteins | sample LakEriMetagenome_9_FD_203523 | JGI IMG/M metagenome (GOLD analysis project Ga0315902, IMG submission 203523) | Freshwater fungal communities from buoy surface, Lake Erie, Ohio, United States - Buoy 12 MA117 | ecosystem: Environmental > Aquatic > Freshwater > Lake > Lake biofilm | place: USA... | reverse complement strand
CATCATCGGCTGCGCGCCTCCGCTTCCGCTTCACTGGCAATGCGACCGGCGAGTAGGCGTTGCATCCACTTCGGCGACCACCAGTTCCAATCACCGAAAAGGCGCATCGTTGCAGGGACTAACAGGGCGCGAACAATTGTGGCGTCAAGCGCCACCGCAATGGCAACACCAACGCCGAGCGCTTTGATCAACACGATCTCCGCGAAGATGAACGACGCGGAGACCACGAAGACGATCAGTGCGGCAGAGGTGATGATGCGTCCGCTGCGCTCAAGGCCACCCGCAACGGCGGCAACGTTGTCACCAGTACGATCGTAAATCTCGCGCATGCGCGTGAGGAGGAAGACTTCGTAATCCATGGAGAGCCCAAAGAGCACACAGAACAGGATCACGGGGATGGTGGTCTCAACAAACCCGAGCGGTGCAAACCCAAGGAGTGCGGAGAGATTCCCGTCTTGGAAGATCCAGACGAGTGCGCCGAAGCTCGCAAGGATGGAGAGCATGTTCATGAAGACCGCCTTGATCGGCAGCACAATGGAACGCAACAGCACCGCGAGGATGAGCAGTGTGCTGATGATCACCACCGCGGCGGAGCGTGGGAACTCTGCGGAGATGGTGTCCACCACATCCACAATCTCCGCGGCGCCACCACCAATGAGTGCCTCAACACCATCTGGCGGCGTGATCGCACTCGGTTCTCCCGCGCCGAGCGCGTCTGGCCGAGCGGCGCGTAACTCTGCAACAAGTGCGCGCGACTCTGGTCGATTCGGACCGTAGGTTGGCGTGATGGAGATCGCGGTGAGATCGTCCTTGGTGGTGAGCGAGAGGATCTGCACGGCGAATCGATCCGGTGGCGCACCAGCGGGCGACGCGTAGAGGAGCTGATACTGCGCAAGGTTTAGACGCGGATCAATGGAGACGAACGATTCCACACGCGCAATTCGCGGATCCGCCTGCATCTTCTGCACCCAGTTGTAGAGGAGGGTGATGTTCTCGGGGCTCGTGGCAGGCCCTTCGGTGCGAACGGCAATGCTCATTGGGCCGAACGAACCTTCACCAAAGGCGTCGGTTAGCGCGTCGAGCGCCTGTCGACTCGGCACGCGTTCAGGAAGGACGCTCCCGTCAGGCGCGTTGAAGCGGACGCCGAGCCACGGCGTGCCGAGCGCCACCAGGAGCGCAAACGTGGGGAGCGCCACGGCGAGCGGCCGGCGCATCACGGCGCGTGCAAGGCGGGCCCACGGCCCCTGCTCGTTCACCCGCCCGCTGCCGAGCTTCCGGATGGCGAGGCGATTCACCCGTGAACCGAGCAGGCTCACGAGTGCGGGCATCAGCGTGACGCTTGCGGCGACGGCAATGGAGACGGTCACCGCACCCGCAATGCCAATACTGCGCAGGATCGCGAAGTCGAAGAGGGCGAGCCCTGCAAGGCCGAGCATTACCGTCACGCCAGAGAAGAAGACGGCGCGTCCAGCGGTTGCAACCGTTCGTTGCACCGCATCGCCAACCGCCGCGCCGCGACCGAGCTCTTCACGGAAGCGAGAGACGAGCAGCAGCGCGTAGTCCACGCCAAGGCCGAGTCCGAGCAGCGTGGTGAGGTTCAACACGAAGATGCTCATGCGTGTTGCCTGCGCAATGCCGAAGATCGCGGCGAGCGCAACGATCACCGTTGCGCCACCAACGGCGAGTGGCAGACCTGCGGCGACCGCTGAGCCAAACACCAACAGCAGAACGATTGCGGCGAGCGGAAGGCTGATCAGCTCGCTGCGCTGAAGATCTGTCTCCGAAACACTCTGAATGTCTGCATAGAACGAAGGACCGCCAGCGATTGCAACCTTGATGCCTGGAACCGACTTGATCGCCGCCTGGATCCCCTCGAGCGCTGCGGGAGAATCATCGGGCTTCAGGTCGAGCAGGATCACGTCGTAGACGATCTTCTTTGCAACGTTCACTTGCGAAGGTGCAATCAGGTGAGAGCGCGAGCCAACCACATGTGGCGCCTTCAGCACGCCAGCGACTGCCTCTCCTGCTGCAACTTCAAACTGCGGTGTGCCAGGGATAAACGTCTCGGAGCTGATCGCAAGCACAAGTGCCGATGGCGGCGCGCCGAGCTCCTCCTCAAGGATCGCGCGCGCTCGTGCGCTCTCAAGCGTTGGAAGGTCGAAGCCGCCCGCTTGCAGTGCACCTGGCGCTTGCGGTGCAAATGGGAGCGCACATGCAATCAGCAGCATCCATGCGGCAATGACCCAGGTACGGCGCGCATGCACCCATGCACCGAGTCGCTCAAACGGTGGGAGAGGAGCAATGCGCTTCGCCACTATCTGCCCACCGCGAGTCGCGATGCGAGGGAGTCGGGGAGCCCTGCGGCGTCGATTGCTTCTTGTGCACTCGGAATGTCGTACTCCACACGGCGCCACGTCACGCGACCGAGGCCAGCGCTCGCTTCGTCGCGTTCCCAAAGCAACCATGCGGCACGCGGATCTCGGTCGCGCGGTTGACCAACAGATCCGGCATTCACCAGTGATGCGCCGTGCAGCGGGATCGGTTCGTCTCCAACCGCAGTCAGGTGCGCAACCTCACCGCGGAGCTCCCAGAGTGCTGGGATGTGCGTATGGCCATGGAAGAGGAGTGGCGTGTTGAGTCCGCGCAGATTCTCCTCTGCGGTGGTGGCGTCCATGACGTACTCCATGATTGGATCACGCAGCGACGCATGCACGAGTGTTGCCGATCCCATCTCCAACACGCGCGGGAGTGCACGCAACCATTCGCGACTCTGCGCGCTGAGCACTTCACGCGTCCAGAGTGCCGCCGCATGCGCCCCTTCGTTGAAGCTCTCCACAATGTCATCGCCGAGTGCGGCAAGGTCGTGATTCCCCATCACGCCGGTCGCACCCGCGCGTTGCAACTCTTCAATCACTTCGTTCGGTGAAGCACCGTAGCCAACCACGTCACCGCAGTGCCAGATCGGCGCATGCGGAGCAACACGCGCAACGTCGTCAAGGACCGCGCGCAGCGCCTGGATGTTTGCGTGCACGTCAGAAAGAATCACAACACTCATTGCGCTACCATCGCTCACGGAGGCGCTTCAGCAGCCCAAGGCGCCAGGCGCCGAGCAGCACGAGCGCAGGGAGGAGGATCGCCAAGAGAACGGTCTCAAACGGCGCAAGGTAGGTCTGCACCTCTTCCCATCGCGCACCGAGCGCGGCACCGCCCCAGATGAGCGCCGCGTTCCAGATCAGTGCGCCAACGGTGCTGTAGAGAAGGAAGGGCACGAGTGGCATGCGCGCAATCCCTGCGGGGAAGGAGATCGCGGTTCGCAGCAGCGGAACGAAGCGGCTCCAGAAAACCACCTTCCCGCCGTGCTTGGCAAAGAAGCGATCTGCGCGATCGAGGTCCTCTGATGAGATGCGCACGAAACGGCCGTAGCGCACGAGCAGGCGTCGCCCGCCGTATGCGCCGATCGCATAAGCGCCAATCGTGCCAACCGCGGAGCCGAGTGTGGCAAAGAGGATCGTGGGGATCAGTTCCCAGCGACCGCCGGTGAGCGGCTCGATCGCGGTCGGATCTGCCACCAGGAATCCGGCGAACGGGAGGATGAACTCCGATGGGACGGGGAAGCTCGATGCGTCCACCGCCATCGCCACAGCAAGGCCGAGATATCCGACCGCCTCATAGAGGGAGGTGATCAACGGGATCAAGATCTCATCGAGCCAAGCGAGCATGCCTCTAGCGTGCCAGAGATCGCCCCCCAGCGAGCGGTTCGCTATGATTCACGCATGACGCTTTTCACGCTTCCGTTTACGAACCCGATGGAGTTCTTCATCTCGCTCGCCATCGGCGGGGGGTTCGTCTACATCTTCCAGAAGGCCGCAATGAGCCAGGAGCAGCGTGAAACCTCATGGGTGAAGCGATTCGTCACCGGCCCAAACAGCAAGGTCCTGTGGGGCGCGCTCTGGGTTGGCTGGGCGGTCGTCTTTGGTCTGCTGCTCGGGAGCTTCGAAGACAAGACCGCGCACTCACCATACGGTTCCGTTGGACTGATCGCCCTCTTCTCTGGCTTCTTCCTGATGATGGGATTCATCTGGGCAAGCATCGGCGAATAGCCCACTCGCAGAACAGGGAACCGCGAAACTTACTCTTCGCAACTGCTCGGGTTTAACGTCCCCATAATCCAACTCCAGCCGCGGAAGTTTCCCGTACGGCCAACATGCAGCGGATGCGCGCAGTCCCATGCGGCGGCGAAGCTGTCCAGCACATCGCCCGCATCGAGTCGCGCACCGTTATGAAAGCGCACACCACTTCGCAGCGCGCACTCCACCACAAGTCCGTCCTCAGACGCAACACACGCTGTGGCGAGACGCGGCTCGACGGCCGTGCCTCCAGCCACATACCCGTAGAGTCCCTCCATGATCTGCGCGCAGATGCGCACCGCTTCTCGATCCTCTTCATCCATGCAGTAGAGCCCCGCCGGCTCACCACCCTGCAGCCAGGTGAACGTCTCGCTCCCATCAACGCTCACCGCATAGAGGCGCTCCATGGCAACCGGTGAGGCGGCAAGACCGCGCACTGCGTCTCGCGCCGCAATCAGTGATGCACCGTTCGCAATCGGGATCACCGGAACCTGCGCTCGGATCTCGTTGTTGATCTGCGTGAAGAGCGACGTGCGCGAATCAGGATCGGTCTCTTGCTGTGCTTCGTCCAACAGTGCAACAAGGCGCGGATACTGATCGCCGTGCGCAGGACCGGAGGTTGCACCAAAGTCAATGCCGAGTGCGTTCCACGCCTCTGGATAATCTGGCAGCGCGGCAGAGAATGACGCGCCGCGCAGCTCGCCAGAGAGGAGCTTCCCAATGTATCCGCCAGCCTCTTGCACATCCAACGTGATGCGAATCCCAACGGCGGCGAGCTGTGCCTGGATATCCGTTGCCACCGCCACAGGATCGGGGAGGAAGGCGCGCGGCGTTTCGCGCAGCGAGAGCGTTAGGTCGAGACCGTTCGGATATCCAGCTTCCGTCAGGAGCGCACGCGCCGCAATTAGGTCTTGCGCGTACCAGGCATCACCAACGCATGCACCTGCAATGACGCACGGCGGCACGTGGGTCGCAAGCGTTGATCCAGTCGGATAGAAGAGTTCAAGAATGCGCTGTCGATCAAGCGCAAGCGCAAGCGCCTTGCGCACGCGCACGTCGCTCACCGGCGCATAGCGATTGTTGAAGTTGAGATAGAAGGTATTGAAGCCAGGACGCGAGAGCAGCGCGAGTGAGGCGTCGGCAGCGATCGCCGCCTCATCGGTGGGCGAGAGATTGTCCGCCGCATCCACCGTCCCCGCGCGCAGCTGTAGCAGTCGCGCCGCGGACTCTGGCTCCCACTGGATCACCACGCGCTCGCTGGCGGCGCGCTCACCCCAATACGATCCGTTTCGCGCCAACACGATCTGGACGCCCTGCTCCCACGCAGAGAGGGCGAGCGGACCGGTGCCGTTTGTCGTCGTTGTTAGCGAGCCGTCCGCGATCGCGGCGGCGAGCCAACCGGAGTCGTTCACGGCGAAGTTCGTCACGGCAAGCTTCTGCGTAAACGCGGGATCGGGTGCGCAGAGCGTGAAGCGCACCGTCAGCTCGTCGACCGCCTCGATGCGGGCAATGCCGAGCCGCGGTGTGCCAGCCTCGCTCACCACACACTCAGCGGTACCGCTCTCTGGCCAACTTCGTGCGGCAAACGCGATCTCAGATGACGGAGCCGGTGCACCAGCGCACGAGGCGGTGAGCAGTGCCGCCGTGAGAAGGGCGAGTAGGAGTCTCATCTCAGCGATGGTAGCGATTGCGACCAGAAGTGGCGCTGCGCCTAGAATCACGCGATGCCTTCAACAGTCGTAGCTATTAACAAGAACAACCCGCGTGACCTGCAGTTGGTGACGGCGGGGCAGGGCGTCTCCATGGTGGGGACGGCGATCAGCGACCTTGCCATTCCGATCATGGCGGTGGACCTGCTCGGGGCGAACTCGTTCGGCACCGGAATCCTCGGCGCGGCCACCACCGTTGGCTACCTCGCGATCGGCCTGCAGGCGGGCGTCTGGATTGACAGGCTCCCGCGCCGGCAGTTTCTGCTCGCCGCAGATGTGGTGCGCGCACTTCTACTACTTGCCATCCCCGCACTCTTCGTTGCGAACCTGCTCACGCTGCCGCTGCTGATTGCGATCCAGCTCGGCATTGGCACGGCGAGCATCTTCTTCAATCTGGCGTGGCCAGCGTATCTGCCGCGACTCGCCACTGGCGACATCTTGCTCAAACTCAACGCGCGCTTGGCGCTGCTCGGCGAGATCTCGGGATTCCTCGGGCCAGGCATTGCCGGTGCGTTGATCGGTCTGGTGAAGGCGCCGTTTGCACTTGTTGCAGATGCGTTCACGTTTATGGTCAGCTACCTCTCGCTCGCCGCCATCAAAACGCCAGAGCCACCGCGCGCAACACACTCCGGCCTCACCGTCACGCAAGAGTTGCGCGACGGTCTGCGTGCCGTCTGGCAGCGCCCTACGCTTCGACTGATCACGCTGGAAGCGGTGAACGGCAACGTTGCGTTCAGCATCATGATCGGGCAGTCGGTGATCTATCAGCGACTCGACCTTGGATTCGAACCGGCACTCATTGGCGCCATCGCCTCCATTGGATTCCTTGGCGGCGCGATCGGCAGCATCCTTGCACCGCGCGCGGTAAAGCGCATCGGCTTCGGCCGTCTCCTCTTCTGGGACGCCGTCCTGTTCGGCCTCATCGAACTGCTGCTCCCACTCGCGGGCATCGCCCCGCGCGCGTTCGCATTCCCGCTCGTTGCGATCAACTACTTCTTCGGCGGATTCTTGCTGCTGCTCTACGTGGTCCCCGCCACCGCCTTCCGTCAACAGGTGGTGCCGGATCGACTCCTCGGTCGGGTGATGGCGGTGAATCGCGTGGCAACGTGGGGCTTTGGCGCAACGCTCGGCTTTGTGATCGGCGGCATCATCGCCGAAGCCACAAGCCGCCCAACTGCGCTGTTCGTCTCCGCCATCCTGCAGACCGCCGTGCCGCTGGTGATGTTCGGCTTCGGCAGCTTCCGATCACTCCGTACCATTGAAGAGGCGGTAGCATTGGACAACAGGAAGCACGCGCGCTAGCGCGAGCCCAACAACGACCAAAAGGAGCGATCAGATGTGCAAGAAGGTCACCTGCGACACCTGCAAGAAGCCAACCTGGGAGGGTTGCGGCGAACACATTGAGGACGCCCTGAAGGACGTGCCAACATCAGAACGCTGCACCTGCCCGCGGGAAGAGAAGAAGTAGCGCGCCGGTGACGCCTCGCCGGGTGCGCGTCCGCGCACTCTTCGCAACCCTCGTTGCGATCGCCCTCACCTTCGCCGCCCCGGCGCCGACGCGCGCCGTGGACGACGCCAAGTGGATGTTCGACCCGTCGGTCATGGTCCAGGTCAACCTCACCATCCCCGACTCGTCCATGGAGCAGATCTCATGCGACATGGGCGCGGAGCGACCCTACGTTCCCGCCACCTTCTCAATGACGTACACACCGCGTCGTGGTGCGGCAAAGAGCTTTGGCCCCTGGGCGATCACGCTCAAAGTCAAAGGGCAGTACGGCTCGTTCCGCTGCCTCCCGAGCGGCGACAAGGCGGGACTCAAGCTGAAGTTCCCATCTGGCTCGCGCCCGGATGGCTTGAAGAAGCTGACGCTGAACAACATGGTGCAAGACGAGAGCATGGTGAGCGAGGTGCTCTCGTACGAGGCCTTCCGCGCCCTCGGCGTTGCCGCCCCGCGCACCGGATACGCGCAGGTGACGATCAATGGGACGTATCGAGGCATCTTCCTCAACGTGGAGACGATGGATAGCGTGGCGCTTCCGCGATGGTTCCCCACGACGCAGCATCTGTACGAAGGTTCGTATGGAGCAGCGTGGATCTCCTGGGGAGATGTTGCAGATGCGACGTCGGGACACTACGAAGTCGACGAAGGCGACGAGGACGATCGAACCGACCTGCAGAACTTGCTGGATACTGCGCGTGACGGCAGCGACGGCTGGTACGCGCGGATGCATCCAATCGCAGATCTCGATCAGATGACGAAGATGTGGGCCGCAGAGTGGTTCCTCGGCCACTGGGACGGCTACTCGCAGTTCGTCATCAACAACTACTACCTGCACGCTGACGGCAGTGGTCGATTCACGATGATGCCGTGGGGGACCGACCAGGCCTTCCAATCTGCGAATCGCTACGACGGCGCAAGCGAGCACTACATCTTCAACGGCTGCGTTGCCGATCCGATCTGCGGCGGGATGTACGTCGACGCACTCTCCTTCATCGAATCAAAGTGGAACGGATGGCGACTCGATCGTCGTGCGGACACCGTTTACCGTGTCGTGGCGGCAGAGTCGAGCGGCGTCGCATTAACGAAAGAGTTCATTGCTGCTCGCGACGACGAGCATCGTGCATGGATTGCGACGCTCCCGCGTATCCCGAGCAGCCTCAGCACGTCCACCTCGCGCAGCCGTCCTGGAGAGATCCGCGTGTCGTGGCGACGTCCGTCGCTTGCGGTGCCAATCACCGGTTACGCCGTGGAGTACCGCGCAGGTAGCGGCGCTTGGACACGCACCACGGCGGCGGCATCAAGCACCTCACTCACGTTGACCGGATTGAGTGCAGGGAGCTACACGGTGCGCGTGCGCAGTCTCTCCGATTCGCTGCAATCCCCCTCAGTGAGCAGAAGCGTGACCGTTCGCTAGGCGCGCACCGTCTCGCCCCACTGGTTCGCACCGGCGTCGCTCTTGGTGGCGAGCCAGACGATCAGCACGATCCAGCCAATCACGGGGATCAAGCCGATCAGCAGCCACCAGCCGCTCTTGCCGATGTCATGCATGCGTCGAATGCCGAGCGCAATCCCCGGGATGAACGTGACGATCCCGAAGAGTGTCTGCAGCAGGTCACCAGGGAAGAACACGTCGAGCACCCCTGCCGCCGCGCTCGCAATGGCGGTGAAAAGAACGAACCACCAGTACTCCGACCGACTCGCCCGCCCCGAGATCTGCGCGTACGCCCCTGTGGTCATGTTGCGCTTTACCGACTGCGTGAACTCCATCTGATACCTCCTCAACGAGTCAGCAACGTTGCCGCTCTCCTCAACTTTACGCCTCAAACCGCCTGCGGTGTGACACCTAACTGGCACACAGCCAGCGCATACTCGGCTCATGTTGTGGATCGGTGCCATCTTTGGAGCGCTTTTCGGCTGGATCGGGATCCTCGTGGCCGCCCTCTTCTGGGCCACCCTCGCCATCTTCAAGCTGTTCTGGGCACTCACCCTCTTCGCCGCCCAGCTCATCATTGGAGCGAGCGCGCTGATTGCTCGAGCGATCATCTACACCTACCACCAGATCCGTAGTCGAAACGCCACCCCACCCGCCGCACCACGCACGAAGAGGCGCGTTCCTGCCGGCCTGAAGCCGATAAGGGTGGCGAGGAAGCGGAACGGCGCCAAGCGATGAAGATGAGGCTGACTGCTACGGCAGTCGAGCGGCGCTGAGACTAAGGATTAAGAATTAGCGATTGAACGTAATCTTTCGTTTCTTGATCCGTAAAGAACACTGCACAACCAAGCATCCCGCGGGTTAGTAGTACGCGGTAGGTCTGGGCGATCAGCTGGCGATAGTAGTCAGGATCTTTCTTGTCAGCGCGCTTCACAACTTTGTCATGAGAATGATCAGCCTGCGCCACCCAACCGAGTCCGTTACGCCACACAAGGTCATCGCCCCAAATCACCCCAACGCGATCAAACTCAAAACCCTGCGCGGTGTAGACGCAACCAACCTGCCCCACCCCGTTAGGGTCAATTGCCCAAGCATTCGAAGACGGAATCCCCGGAGCCAAGCGTCCCACGTCAGGCTTAGCGTTCCAAGGGCGGTGCCACGCGCCAACAACCACGTCGTTGACGAGTGTTCCGTCACTCAGCGGATCACTCCACTCCCAGCAGAATCCAGCAACAAGCCGTGAAGACTCACCCTCATTAATTGCACCGTGCACCACGCGTTCTAGCTCCTCTGGGGATTCAACAATTTTGAAATCAAACCCAGCCTCTCTGGCGTCAAGAGTTTCATTAGTGTCAGTGCGAACGCCAAGAAGTTGGTCCACCCAGCGCACATAGGTATCTGAACCACCGCAACGAAACTGTGCGGCGAGGTCGTACTCCTTAACTGGGCGCCCGCGGCGCTCACTTGCCTCGCGGATGATGCTGGAACTGCCTATTTCTCCTGGCCTCACTACTTGTCGATCATCAATGAAGAACGCTGTAATGTGCGCTGCATCAAGCAACTCTTCAATCTGGGATCCGCCTCTCTGCGCTGATGGCGTGAAGCGATTTGCACTCGTCTCCCGAATCCGGTGTGCTTCATCGGCCACCAAAAGGTCAAACGGCTCCTGGAGCTTCATGAAAGAGTTGAAGTACTTCAGGAGTGTCGCCGCTCTCGGTCCTACTCGCTTCCGGAGCCCTTCCGTGAAGGCTTTTGATCCGGTTGCGTGTGCAACAGTCTTGCCATCCGCAGCAGCGGCAGCAAGAAGTTGCAGGGCGATGAGGCTCTTGCCCGTCCCTGGACCGCCGTTGATGATGAATGTCGCCCCGTTCTTGTCGGACTTTTGCTTCTTTAGCTCGTCGTAAACTGCTGTGAACGCTGTCACTTGCTCGTCAAGTAGCGTGAATGCTGGTTCATTTGCGATGACGCCAGACACGTGATCAAGAAGCTTCTTGCTCGGCCTAAACTTCGATGCCGTAATCCTCCCAACAATGTCCTCGCCCCCGCCAGCTCCAACGGTGTCTTCGAGCCTTTGTGACAACTCTTCGATTTGATCCTTTGCATAAATCGGAGCATGGCCAACAAGCTCTGCGAACTTCTTCTCGTAGAGTGGCGCGGCGCCCGTTGAGACGCGATCAAGATTATGAAGAAATGCGAGTGATGAGAGGTTCACCTCTCCGTTCGCAAACACTTCGCTCATGTCCCTGAGGAATGTTTCATAGCGGTATACCTGTGCACTTGGGTGCAGCGTGTCTTTTGGGCTGTGACCCCCGAACGAAACGGCAACATGATCAGTCAAGGAGCTTTCATCGACATAGGTCCACTGCTTCAGCTCAATGATCACCGCATTAAGTTTCTTGTCTTCCGATCGCCCTGCGACTAGGACATCTAGGCGCTTTGAAGTTAGCGGCAACTGTAATTCAACAACTACACCTTGCTCTTCAAGATTGGCGAGCGCAAAAACATTAGACATCTGCTGGAGGGAGTTGCGCCAAGAGTTGACCTCACTCTTCCCCGGCGCATAATGCATCTCATTAGAGAAGGCGGTGCTGATCTTGTCAGCGAGACGATTAAGCTGAGCATCTCGGACAAACTCACGAACAGCGCCTTGGTATAGGTACATACCCACATCGTAGTGCTGGTCGTGCCAGCTGAGTGACGCGATCTTGACCTTGGGCTTGAGAGACACGAGAAGCCCTCAGGACGTTGTAGGACCTCAAAGAGTGCTTTTGCTCTGAGCCCAAGTCACTCCACGACCGCGTGAATGCCCAGGAAGAAGCGCGCATGAGTGGTTGTGGCACGATGCACCAATGATTGAGACGGGCTACTTCGCAACGGGCTGCTTCTGGGGGGCGGAGCGACGCTTCTGGCAGGCGCCAGGGGTGGTGGAGACCGCCGTGGGCTACATGGGTGGAACCAAGGCGTCGCCCTCCTATGAAGACGTCTGCACCGGGAGCACGGGGCATGCGGAAATGGTGCGCGTGCGCTTCGATACCTCCAAGACGTCGTATCGGAAGTTGCTCGAGCTCTTCTGGGAGATGCACGACCCCACCACGCTGAATCGCCAAGGGAATGACGTTGGCACGCAGTACCGCAGCGCCATCTATTACGTAGGCGACTCGCAGCGCGAGGCGGCGGAATCTACCGCGGCACTTTATGGTGCGGCGATTGCGGCAGAAGGACACGGGCCCATCACCACTCAGATTGCATCTGCCGAGGGCCACAAGTTCTGGCTCGCCGAGGAGTATCACCAGCGGTATCTAGAGAAAAACCCGAAAGGCTACGACTGCCACGCCAACACGGGGGTGCGCTTCCCTTCGGAGCTTGCGCCGGAGATCGTGGTGAGCGGGCAGTATCCGGTCGTCATTAATGAAGATGAACTGCGCGCGCGTGTTGATGAGCTCTCGTTTGAAGTGCTGCGTCGCGCCGCTACGGAGCAGCCGTTCGTTGGCGAGTACACGGACACAGAAACCGTAGGCGTCTACAAGTGCAAGGCGTGCGACGCTGAACTCTTCCGCAGCGAGACCAAGTTTCACTCCGGTTGTGGCTGGCCTTCGTTCTATGCGCCTACGTCTAATGATGCTGTTGAACTGATTGAAGATCGCTCCCTTGCGCCACGGGTTCGTGTTGAGGTGCGCTGTGCTGCATGCGGTTCGCATCTTGGTCACGTCTTTGAGGGGGAAGGCTACGACGTCCCCACCGATCAGCGCTGGTGCATCAATAGCGTCTCGCTGGTTCTCGAGCCGAAGTAAAGACGGTGGCGACCAAGCCAGTTCGCGAGATCACCAAGTACGCAGACGGCACCGTGAAGGCGCGCGGCTCACGACTCAACGGTGCAATGCACGGCGCATGGAGCTTCTTTCGTCTTGATGGCTCACTGATGCGCTCTGGACGCTTTGATCGCGGTCGTCAGGTTGGGATCTGGAAGACGTTCACCCGTGATGGCGCACTGGTGAAGGGCACCGACTTCGGCGCGTAGCGTCTAGGCTGTACGCATGGCACTCACGATCGGCATTGTTGGTCTCCCGAACGTGGGCAAGTCCACGCTCTTCAACGCGCTCACCAAGAACAACGTACTCGCGGCGAACTATCCGTTTGCAACGATCGAGCCGAACATCGGCGTGGTGAACCTGCCAGACGCGCGCCTTGATGCGCTCGCCAAGATCTTTGGTTCGGAGAAGATCCTGCCAGCGCCCGTCTCATTCGTAGACATCGCGGGCATTGTGCGCGGCGCATCTACGGGCGAAGGGCTCGGCAACAAGTTCCTCTCGCACATTCGCGAAGCGGATGCCATTGCGCAGGTGGTGCGCGGCTTCGCCGACGAAGACATCA
>Ga0315902_10009336_pt1 | contig 13141 bp, 13 predicted proteins | sample LakEriMetagenome_9_FD_203523 | JGI IMG/M metagenome (GOLD analysis project Ga0315902, IMG submission 203523) | Freshwater fungal communities from buoy surface, Lake Erie, Ohio, United States - Buoy 12 MA117 | ecosystem: Environmental > Aquatic > Freshwater > Lake > Lake biofilm | place: USA... | reverse complement strand
CGAGCTTCTCTGTGAACTGCGGCGAGTAGCGCAGGCTGTCCTCGTCGTAGTACTCGCCTTGCGCCTGTACCGGCACCGGCTGGCCGTTGACGGTGAGTTTCTGGTTGACGTACGCGATCTCGTCGCCGGGCACACCCACGACTCGCTTGATGTAGTCCAGGCGGGGGTCGGGCGGGTAGCGGAAGACGACCACATCGCCCCGCGCCGGGTCGCGGTTGGAGACGATCTTGCGGTTGAGCACCGGCAGTCGGATGCCGTAGTCGAACTTGTTCACCAGGATGAGGTCACCCACCATCAGCGTGGGCACCATCGACCCTGACGGGATCTTGAAGGGCTCGAACAGGAAAGAGCGCAGCACGAACACGGCCACGATCACCGGGAACAGCCCGGCCGTCCAATCCAGCCACCAGGGCTGGGCCAGCACCGCGGCGCGGGCCTGCTCCACATCGCCGTCGACCTTCTCGATGCCCCGGCGCTGCAGCTCGGCACGGCGCTCGGCGAACTGCGCCTCCACCGCCGCCGCAGCCCTCTCACGGGCCGGGCGGAAGTGGAAGCGCTCGGCCAGCCAGAAGCCGAAGGTCGCCGCTGACAACAGGAACAGCAGCAGGGCGAAGTTGCCGACCCACAGGCCGAAGAACCAACCGGCCAGATAGGCGATCAACGCGCCGTACAGCGCGGCAGTGAGTGCACTCATGGATGCGAAGGAGTTGTGGGGTCAGCCATCGACCTGCAGGATGGCGAGGAAGGCCTCCTGCGGCACCTCCACCGAGCCGATCTGCTTCATGCGCTTCTTGCCGGCCTTCTGCTTCTCGAGCAGCTTGCGCTTGCGGGTGATGTCGCCACCGTAGCATTTTGCCAGCACGTTCTTGCGCAGTGCCTTGATGTTCTCGCGGGCGATGATGTTGGCGCCGATGGCCGCCTGGATGGCCACGTCGTACATCTGCCGCGGGATGATCTCGCGCATCTTGGAGGCCACCTCGCGGCCCCGGTACTGGCTCTGGCTGCGGTGCACGATGAGGCTGAGCGCGTCGATGCGGTCGCCGTTGATCAGCATGTCCACCTTCACCACGTCGGCCGCCCGGTACTCCTTGAACTCGTAGTCCATCGAGGCGTAGCCGCGCGAGACCGACTTCAGCTTGTCGAAGAAGTCCAGCACGATCTCGGCCAGCGGCAGCTCGTAGGTGAGCATGACCTGGCGGCCGTGGTAGGCCATGTTCATCTGCACGCCGCGTTTCTGGTTGGCCAGGGTCATCACCGGCCCCACACAGTCCTGGGGCATGTACAGGTGCACGGTGACGATGGGCTCGCGGATCTCGCTGATGCGGCCCTGGTCGGGCATCTTGCTCGGGTTCTCGACCTCGATCACCTCGCCGTCACCCAGCTCCACCTGGTAGACCACGCTGGGCGCGGTGGTGATCAGGTCCTGGTCGAACTCGCGCTCCAGCCGCTCCTGCACGATCTCCATGTGCAACAGGCCGAGGAAGCCGCAACGAAAGCCGAAGCCCAAGGCCTGGCTCACCTCGGGCTCGAAGCGCAGCGACGAGTCGTTCAGCTGCAGCTTCTCCAGCGCGTCGCGCAACTGGTCGTACTCGCTGGCCTCGGTGGGGTACAGGCCGGCGAAGACCTGGGGCTTGATCTCCTTGAAGCCCGGCAGCGGCGCGTGGGCCGGCCCGGCGTTGTTGGGCAGCTTCTTCTCCAGCGTGATGGTGTCACCGACCTTGGCCGCCTTCAGTTCCTTGATGCCGGAGATGACGAAGCCCACTTCGCCGGCCTTGAGCTCATCTCGCGCCAGCGACTTGGGCGTGAACACGCCCATCTGCTCGATGCCGTAGACGGTGTTCGTGGCCATCATGCGGATGCGGTCACCGCGGCGCAGGGCGCCGTCCACCACGCGCACCAGCATCACCACGCCCACGTAGTTGTCGAACCAGCTGTCGATGATCATGGCCCGCGGCGAGCCCTCCGGGTTGCCGCGCGGGGCAGGCATGCGCTCGATCACCGCCTCGAGGATGTCGTCGATGCCCATCCCGGTCTTGGCCGAGCAAGGGATGGCGTCGGTGGCGTCGATGCCGATGACGTCCTCGATCTCCTGCTTGGCGCGGTCGGGGTCGGCCTGCGGCAGGTCCATCTTGTTCAGGACCGGCACCACTTCCACGCCCAGGTCCAGCGCGGTGTAGCAGTTGGCCACCGTCTGCGCCTCCACGCCCTGGCTCGCATCCACCACCAGCAAAGCGCCCTCGCAGGCCGACAGCGAGCGGCTGACCTCGTAAGAGAAGTCGACGTGGCCCGGGGTGTCGATGAGGTTGAGGTTCCACGTCCGGCCGTCGCGCGAGACGTAGGTCAGCGCAGCGGTCTGTGCCTTGATCGTGATGCCCCGCTCTCGCTCGATGTCCATCGAGTCGAGGACCTGCGCCTCCATCTCGCGATCGCTCAGTCCTCCACAGCGCTGGATGATGCGATCGGCCAGCGTGCTCTTGCCGTGGTCGATGTGCGCAATGATGGAGAAGTTGCGGATGTGGTTCATCGTGCGCGGCCGGCGAGGCCGATCAGATCAAAAAAAAGGCGCGTCGATGTGTTGACGCGCCTTCCAACAAGAAGATATGGCAACTGCTTTGTTGGAAGGCCATTGTAGCCAATGCCACCCCGCCGGGACCCGCATGAATGCTGGGTTTTCACTCGTTGCAGGGGTCCAACACCGGAATTTCATCCACATCTTATCCACAGGACATTCCAGTGTCGGTGGCAACCCTGAGGTAGGGTGGTCGGGCATACAGCCCCCCCGTAAGGAGAAAGCAAATCTGCCCCGCGACGAACTGATTCTAACTTTCGGGCCCACCAATCTCGGCTTTGAGGGCCACTGGCGAAGTTGATGACCACTCACTTTGGACGGCCAGGGCCCTTGCTGACCCAGACCGCCGCGCCAGCCGGCCAAGCAAAAGGGGGCCGAAGCCCCCTGAGCCTGGTCGGACAAACCCCGGACGCCGCCTGGCTCACCGGCCGGGCCGGATGACGAGGTAGTTGACCCACTCGCCCCGGCGTACCAGGACGCTGATCGCTCGCGCCTTCTCCACGCGGGCCACCACCGACGTGAACTGCTTGGTATCGGTGATCTCGGTGTTGTCGATGGAGAGGATCACGTCGCCCTCCTTCAACCCGGCGCGCGCCGCGGCGCCATCCACTGCATCCACACGCACGCCACCCTTGACCTTGAGGTCGCGCTTCTGCGCATCGTTCAGGTCAGACGCGGTGATGCCCAGCGCGTTCTTCGCCGCCGGTGCACCGGGTTCGGCCTGGGCGCGACGCGCGGGTCGGTCAGCCTCGAATTCGGCCACGGTCACTGCCACCTCGCGCGTCGCCCCACGGCGGAAGACCTGCAGCGTGGCCTTGGTGCCCGGCCTCATGCCGCCGATCAGTCGCGGCAGGTCGCCGGACTTCTCCACCACCTTGCCCTCGACGCGGGTGATGATGTCGCCCGCCTCGACGCCCGCCTTGTCCGCCGGCCCGCCAGACTCCACGCTCTGCACCAGCGCGCCGGCCGGCTTGCCCAGGCCGATGGACTCGGCCACTTCCTTGGTGACCGGCGCGATCTGCACGCCGATGCGCCCGCGGATCACGCGGCCATTGCTGCGCAGCTGGTCCGACACCCGCATCGCCTCGTCGATGGGGATGGCGAAGCTGATGCCCATGAAGCCGCCCGAGCGGCTGTAGATCTGCGAGTTGATCCCCACCACCTCGCCGCGCAGGTTCAGCAGCGGGCCGCCGGAGTTGCCAGGGTTGATGGCCACGTCGGTCTGGATGAAGGGCAGGTAGTCGCCGGTGTCGCGCTGCTTGGCGCTGACGATGCCAGCGGTGACCGAGTTCTCCAGCCCGAAGGGCGAGCCGATGGCCATCACCCACTCGCCCACCTTCAACCGGTTGACGTCGCCGATCTTCACGAAGGGCAGCCCGGCGGCCTCGATCTTGACCACGGCCACGTCGGTGCGGCGGTCCGTGCCCACGATGCGCGCCTTGAACTCGCGCTTGTCGGTCAGCGTCACCAGCACTTCGTCGGCACCGTCCACCACGTGGGCGTTGGTCATGACGAAGCCATCGGCGCTGAGGATGAAGCCCGAGCCCACGCCCCGCTGCTGCGGCTCCTCATCGCCCCGCGGGCCGGGGCGCGGGTTGGGACGGCCCGGGATCGGGATGCCGAAGCGGCGGAAGAACTCCTCCATGCTCGGGTCCATCTCGCCCGCGCCGCCAGGGCCTGCACGGCCGCGCTCGGTAGTGCGGATGTTCACGACCGCTGGGCCGACTCGCTCCACCAGTTCGGTGAAGTCGGGCAGTTGCACCGTCTGCGCCCGGGCCCCGGCGGGGATGGCCGCTGACCAGGCCAGGAGTGCCGCGAAAGAAACAAGAAGAACTTTTTTGAACACCATTTGATGGGCTTTGAGAGCAGTTGAGTGCATATGAGGAACTCCGGAAGAAACCGTCACTTCGGGGCCGACACCCGATCGACCCCGCCCGAACCTGAAGGGCCAGCGGTAGAGCCGCCCTGGCGTTGGGCCCGCAGGGCTTCGTCAAGACGCGGGTCGCGGATCAGGGAGCCCGTGCCTGAAGGCCGCGCCTGGGCCGAGGACGCCAGCGCGGCGGGGGCTGCTGCGCCGGGCGGTGTCTGCGCGACAGGCACGACACCCGAGGGAGCCTGGGTCGTGGCAGCCGCAGAGGCGGTGAGCGCCGGGCCTTCAGCCGTGACGCCCTGGAGGGCCAGCACCACCACAGCCACGGCCGCCACGCCGGCTACGGCTGCGGCAGCGGTCATCGGTGTTCTCCATCGCCGCAGCCCGGTGGCTCGACCGGCACCCGCGAGGCCCGGGACCAGCACAGCCGGCTCTGACTCCAAGCGCTGGCGCAGCGAAGTCAGGAAGGCCTCGTCGTGCCCCGGGGCCGAGGCCAGTTCCTCGGAGCGCAGGACATCGCCAATCAGGTGCCAGTCGTGCCAGTCCTGCCGGGACTGAGGGTCGCGTGCCCACTGGCGAGTGGCGTCTTCGGCGCCCAGGTCCTGGCCGTCGGCAAAGGCCGAAAGCCGCTGGCGTGAGGTGTCTTCGTTGGACATCGGAGCCATCTCAACCCATCACCAGCGACGCCCGCCCGGGGACTCCAGCAGCGGCCGCAGACGGGCGGCCACGGCCTCGCGGGCACGGAAGATGCGCGACCGCACAGTCCCCACGGGGCAGTTCATCACCTCGGCGATCTCCTCGTAGCTCAAGCCTTCCACCTCTCGCAGCACCAGCGCCTGCCGCAGGTCGTCGGGCAGACGCTCGACCGCGGCATTCACCGCCGAGGCCACCTGGCGGCTGGCCAGCACGGCTTCGGGGGTCTCTGACGTGCTTGGTTCATGCGCTGCGAAAAAAGTTCCGTCGGCCCCTGCTCCTTCGGCTCCTCCGTCGCCCTCGCTCGCCAGCACGGACGCCGTATGCGACGGATCGCGCTGCAGCAGCGTCAGTTCCCGCCGCGCCGTGTTCACGGCGATGCGGTACAGCCAGGTGTAGAAGGCGCTCTCCCCGCGGAACTGCGGCAGCGCGCGCCAGGCGCGGATGAAGGTCTCCTGCGCGATGTCGCGCACGCGGTCCGGGTCGCGCACCATGCGGCCGATCAGGCGTTCGATGCGCCGTTGGTACTTCACCACCAGCATCTCGAAGGCAGCCGACTCTCCCCGCTGCACGCGGGCCACGAGCAGGGCGTCGGCGTCGGGCTCGCTCATGGGGCGGCCTCCCCCTCAGGGTGGGCTGCAGGGGGCTCGGCGTAGAGGGCTGCGCGCAGCAAGTGCCAGGCGGCGCCCGCATCGCCCCGGCTGACGGCCACCCAGACCACCGCGCCAAGCGGGGGCTTCAAGCGCAGCAGCATCCAGCTGCCGAGGTCCAGGCTGATGACGGGGTCCACCGGCACAGGCTCGGCAGCGGCCTGCGAACGGCACAGCCACTGGCGGCCGGTCCAGGCAAGCCCCATCGGCGTACCGCGACACAGGTGCCACCCCAGCGCCACCAGCCCCAGTGCACCCACGGCGGCCGCGCCGGCCACCTGGGCATCGGGCCACCCCGCGTGCAGTGCACCCCAGGCCGCCACGCTGGCGCCTGCGACTGCAAAGGCCAAGGCCTGCACGGCGCGCCACCCGCGGGGTGCGGGGATGTCGATGGAGACGGGAGGCGGCGCTCGCACCGCCGGGGACCTTCAGCCGTTCAGGCGCGCCGGAACACCAGCGTGCCGTTGGTGCCGCCGAAGCCGAAGTTGTTCTTGACCGCTACGTCGATCTTCATCGGCCGCGCCGTGTTGGCGCAGTAGTCGAGGTCGCACTCCGGGTCCTGGTTGAAGATGTTGATCGTCGGCGGGCTCACCTGGTGGTGCAGGGCCAGCACGGTGAACACGCTCTCGATGCCGCCGGCCCCGCCCAGCAGGTGCCCGGTCATCGACTTGGTGGAGTTCACCACGACCTTCTTCGAGTGGTCGCCCAGCGCGAGCTTGATCGCGTTGGTCTCGTTGATGTCGCCCAGCGGCGTGGAGGTGCCGTGGGCGTTGAGGTACTGCACCTCGTCGGCGTTCACCCGGGCGTTGCGCAGCGCGGCCATCATCGAGCGCTTGGGGCCATCGACGTTGGGCGCGGTCATGTGGAAGGCGTCCGCCCCCATGCCGAATCCGGCGAGCTCGGCGTAGATGCGCGCGCCGCGCTTCTTCGCGTGCTCGTACTCCTCCAGCACCACCACGCCGGCGCCTTCGCCCAGGACGAAGCCGTCACGGTCCTTGTCGAAGGGGCGAGAGGCGGTCTCGGGAGAGTCGTTGCGGGTGGACAGCGCCCGGGCCGCCGCGAAGCCGCCCACGCCCAGCGGGCTCACGGTGCTCTCGGCACCGCCAGCGACCATCACGTCGGCGTCACCGTACTCGATCATCCGGCCCGCATCGCCGATGCAGTGCAGCCCGGTGGTGCACGCGGTCACGATCGCCAGGTTCGGGCCCTTGAAGCCGTACTTGATGGAGATGTGGCCCGAGATCATGTTGATGATCGAGGCCGGCACGAAGAAAGGCGAGATGCGGCGCGGGCCGCGCTCGCGGTAGTCGCCGTCGGTCTGCTCGATCATCGGCAGGCCGCCGATGCCCGAGCCCACCATGCAGCCGATGCGCTCGGCCTGCTCCTCGGTGAGCGCGTCACCCGTGGCCAGGCCCGCGTCCTGCACCGCCTGCACGGCAGCCGCCATCCCGTAGTGGATGAAGGTGTCCATGTGGCGCGCTTCCTTGCCGGGGATGTAGTCCTCGACATTGAAGCCCTTCACCTCGCCGGCGAAGCGGCAGGAGAAGGCGGCGGGATCGAACCGGGTGATGGGGCCGATGCCCGAGGTGCCGGCCAGCAAGGCCGACCAGCCCGAAGCCACGGTGTTGCCCACAGGGGACACCAGGCCCAGGCCGGTGACGACGACGCGACGGCGGGTCATCGGCTGCGCCCCAGGGTCAGGCCTTCTGGTGCTTGACGGCGTAGTCGATGGCCAGCTGCACCGTGGTGATCTTCTCGGCTTCCTCGTCGGGGATCTCGATCCCGAACTCGTCTTCGAGCGCCATCACCAGCTCGACCGTATCCAGCGAGTCGGCGCCGAGATCAGCCACAAAGGCCTTCTCGTTGGTGACGTCGGCTTCGGGCACGCCCAGCTGCTCGGCGATGATCTTCTTGACGCGGGCTTCGATGTCGCTCATGACTCCTCCAGGGGAGATGCAAAAAAACAGCCCTCGATTCTACCGGCGGGGCGGAAACCGGGCGGGCCGGCCGACAAGCAGCCTGACCCTCGGGACAACCCTCGGTATCGAGGGTCGTTTCGGTCTTCAACTCATGTACATGCCGCCGTTGACGTGCAGTTCCACGCCCGTCACATAGCCGGCCAGGGGCGAGGCCAGGAAGGCCACCGCGTGGGCGATCTCCTCGGGCGTGCCCAGCCGGCCCAGCGGAATCTGGCCCAGCAGCGCCGTCTTCTGCGCCTCGGGCAGCACCTCGGTCATGTCGGTGGCAATGAAGCCCGGCGCGATGCAGTTGACGGTGATCGCGCGGCTGCCGAGCTCTCGGGCCAGGGCGCGGGTCATGCCGGCCACCCCCGCCTTGGCCGCGGCGTAGTTGGCCTGGCCGGCGTTGCCGCTGGCCCCCACCACCGAGGTGATGTTGACGATGCGGCCGTAGCGCTGCTTCATCATCGGGCGCATCACCGCGCGGCACAGGCGGAAGACGGCCTTGAGGTTGGTGTCCAGCACCGCGTCCCAGTCCTCGTCCTTCATGCGCATGGCCAGGGTGTCGCGTGTGATGCCGGCGTTGTTCACCAGCACGTGCAGCCCGCCCTCGGCCTTGAGCAGCGCGTCGATGGCGGCGTCAGTCGCGGCGGCGTCGGTGACGTTCAGCGCGATGCCGCGGCCGCCGTGGGCGGCCAGCGCCTGGCTGATGGCCTGCGCGCCGGCCTCGGTGGTGGCGGTGCCGATGACCTTGAATCCCTGCGCGGCCAGCGTGGTGGCGATGGCGCGGCCGATGCCACGGCTGGCACCGGTGACAAGCGCGATCTGAGGGGCTGCGTGCGCGGAGGCAGACGAAGCGGCGTCGCTCATTGCAGCATCTCCTTGGCCGCAGCCAGCGTGGCCGGGTCGAGCACCGTGGTGCTCTGCAGCTCGGCGTCCACCCGCTTGACCAGGCCCGACAGCACCTTGCCCGGGCCGCACTCCAGCACATGGCCCATGCCGCGCGCGCGCAGGGCCTGCACCACCTCCACCCAGCGCACGGGGCCGAAGGCCTGGCGGTACAGCGCGTCGCGGATGGCGGCCGGGTCTGAAGGCGCCGCCGCATCGATGTTGTTGACCACCGGGATGCGCGGCGCGGCCAGCGCCACGCCGGCCAGCCGCTCGCGCAGCCGCTCGGCCGCCGGCTTCATCAGCGAGGAGTGGAACGGCGCCGACACCGCCAGCGGCAGCGCGCGCTTGGCGCCTGCAGCCTTGAGCAGCTCGCACGCCTTGTCCACCGCAGCCTTGGTGCCGGCGATGACGGTCTGCCTGGGGTCGTTGAAGTTGGCCGCCTCCACCACCTCGCCGGTGGCGGCCGCGGCCTGGGCGCAGCCTTCGCGCACGGCGTCGGCCTCCAGGCCCAGGATGGCCGCCATCGCGCCCACCCCCACCGGCACCGCCTCCTGCATGGCCTGCGCGCGAAACCGCACCAGCGGCAGCGCGTCGGCCAGGGTCAGGGCGCCGGCGGCCACCAGCGCGCTGTACTCGCCCAGCGAGTGCCCGGCCACCGCGGCCGGCTCGTCGCCGCCCTCGGCGCGCCAGGCGCGGTAGCAGGCGATGGCTGCGGTCAGCATCACCGGCTGGGTGTTGGTCGTGAGCTCCAACGCTTCTTTCGGGCCTTCGCGGATCAGGCGGCCGATGTCCTCGCCCAAGGCGGCAGAGGCCTCGGCCAGCGTGTCGCGCACGACGGCGTGGTCGCCCCAGGCGTCGAGCATGCCCACCGATTGCGAGCCTTGGCCCGGAAAGACGAAAGCGAACGGTTTCATCGCAGCACTCTTCAGAAATCCAGCAGCACGGCGCCCCAGGTGAAGCCGCCACCCACGCCCTCGAGCATGACGGTGTCGCCGCGCTTCACGTGGCCGGCGCGCACCGCGTCGTCCAGCGCCAGCGGCACGCTCGCCGCCGAGGTGTTGCCGTGGCGGTCCACCGTGACCACCAGCTTCTCCGGCGGCAACTTCAGCTTGCGCGCCGTGCTCTGCATGATGCGGATATTGGCCTGGTGCGGGATCAGCCAGTCCACGTCGGCCTCGGTGCGGCCGGCCTTGGCCAGCACGGCGCGCGCCGCGTCTTCCAGAACGCCCACGGCGAGCTTGAACACCGCCTGGCCGTCCATCTTCAGCAGCGGATCACCCAGCACCTGGCCGCTGGCCACCGTGCCGGGCACGCACAGGATGCCCACGTGGCGGCCGTCGGCGTGCAACTCGGTGGACAGGATGCCGGGCGTGTCGCTGCCCTCCAGCACCACGGCGCCAGCGCCATCCCCGAACAGCACGCAGGTGGTGCGGTCGTTGAAGTCCAGGATGCGGCTGAAGACCTCGGCACCGATCACCAGCGCCTTGCTGGCGGTGCCGGCGCGGATCATCGAGTCGGCCACGGTCAGCGCGTAGACGAAGCCCGAGCACACCGCCTGCAAGTCGAAGGCCGGGCACCCGGCCACGCCCAGCTTGTGCTGCACGATGGCCGCGGTGGAGGGAAACACCATGTCCGGCGTGGACGTGGCCACGATGATGAGGTCGATGTCGGCAGCGGTACGGCCGGCGGCCTGCAGCGCGCGCTGCGCGGCCTGGACGGCGAGGTCGCTGGCGTTGACGCCCTCTTCCACGAAGTGCCGCGCGCGGATGCCGGTGCGCTCGACGATCCACTCGTCGCTGGTCTCCAGGCCGCGCCGGGCCAGCAGCGCCACCATGTCGGCGTTGCTCAGCCGGTGCGGCGGCAGGTAGCCGCCGGTGCCGGTGATGCGGCTGTACGGATGGGGGGACGTCGCGGTGCGGGTCATGGCCTGGAGGGTTCAGGCGGCGGCGGCCGACGTTTCGCAAGCGGCAATCGCCGCCGCAGCGGTATCCGGCGCGGTGACGAAGCCACTCATGCGCTGCTGCACGCGCTCGAGCAGCCGGTTGCGCGCCGCGTCATGCGCACGGTCGAGCGCGCAGCCGAAGGCGAAGGCATCGGCCGAGCCGTGGCTCTTGAAGACCAGCCCGCGCAGGCCCAGCAGCGCCGCGCCGTTGTAGCGGCGGTGGTCCACCCGCGCCTTGAAGCGCTTGAGCACCGGCAGCGCCACCAGCGCGGCCACCTTCGACAGCGGGCCGCGGCCGAACTCCTGCCGGATGAACTCGCCCATCATCGAGGCCAACCCTTCGGAGGTCTTCAACAGCACGTTGCCCACGAAGCCGTCACACACCACCACGTCGGTCGTGCCCTTGAAGATGTCGTTGCCTTCCACATTGCCGTGGAAGTTCAGCCGCCCCTGAGACGCCGCCTCGCGCAGCAGTTCGCCGGCGCGCTTGATGGTCTCGCTGCCCTTGATCGCTTCCTCGCCGATGTTGAGCAGGCCGACGCTCGGGTCTTCGCGGCCCTCCACCGCAGCCACCAGGGCACTGCCCATCACGGCGAACTGCAGCAGGTGCTCGGCCGTGCAGTCGACGTTGGCGCCGAGGTCCAGCACGGTGGTGTAGCCGTCGCGGCGGTTGGGCATCACGGTGGCGATGGCCGGCCGGTCGATGCCGTCCAGCGTCTTGAGCACGTAACGCGCCACGGCCATCAGGGCGCCGGTGTTGCCGGCCGAGACGCAGGCGTCTGCCGCGGCGTGGCCATCATCGCCCGGCTTGACCTGGGCGATGGCCACGCGCATGGAGGAGTCGCGCTTGCGGCGAAGGGCCACCTCCACCGGGTCGTCCATGGTGACGACTTCGGTGGCAACCACTACGCTGCAGCGGGGCCACCCGCGGGCAGGTGCCAGAGCGTCTTCGGTGCCCACCAGCACCAACTCGGCGTCGGCGTGGCGGTCCAGAAAGGCGCGACAGGCGGGCAGCGTGACCGACGGTCCGTGATCGCCGCCCATGCAGTCCACCGCCAGCCTCACGCGGCCGCGGGGCTCTATCGGGGGGATGTGCAAGGCCGTGCCCCGGGGTAGCGGGCAGCGGGGAGCGGGGTCAGGCGTCCTGCTTGGTCTTCAGCACCTTGCGGCCGCGGTAGAAGCCGGTCGGGCTGATGTGGTGGCGCAGGTGCACCTCGCCGGTGGTGGGCTCGACCGCGGTGCCGGGAGCGGCAATCGCGTTGTGGGAGCGGTGCATGCCGCGCTTGGAGGGCGACTTCTTGTTCTGCTGGACAGCCATGGGAATCTCCTGGGTGCGGACGGCCCCGGGCCCGGACAGACACTCGGGCGGCCACCGTCAGGCGGAAAACCCGCGATTCTATATCAGCCCCCGTGAGGCAGCCGTTCAACGCCCTGCCTTGGGCGCGCCCTTCAGCCCAGCCAGGGCCGCAAAGGGGCTGGGCTCGGGGCCGGCAGCGGCCGGGTCGGGCTCGGTCAGATCCCTGGGCGGCTGGCAGACCGCGTGGCGCGGCACCAGAGGCAGAGCCAGGATCAACTCGTCTTCCACCAGCTCGGTCAGTCGCAGCCGCCTGGGCAGGGCCAGCACGTCCTCTTCGCCCTCCTCATCCAGGCGCGCGGCGTCGTCCTCGCCGGGCACGAAGCGCACCGTGCGGTCCACCACCAGCGCCTCGCGCATGGGCTGCAGGCAACGCTGGCAGGTCAGCCAGACGGTGGCCGAGGCCGTCAGGTGCAGCCGGATCTCCTCCGGCCGGCCGGCCGGGTGGCGGCAGTGGCCGGTGGCCGTCCAGGGCGCCTGGCCCGGTGGCTCGTCGGCGGGCGGTGTGGTGCCTTCGGCCAGGCGGGACAGATCCGACAGCGTCAAGGCGCCGGACAAGGTGCCGCCGGCGCGGGCGAAAGCCGCCACGTCCAGACGGTCGGGGTCGAAGGCGGGTTTCATGGGGCGTGCGACTCGGGCCGAGTTGTCGACCTGCGGCAAAGTCAGTGTACGGGTGGGCCGACAATCCCCTCATGACCACCGGCACAGACTCCGGCATGCCCCCTGGCCCGGGCGCAATCGCCCCCGCCCCAATCGCCAACCTCATCCTCGGCTCCACCTCGCGCTACCGGCGGGAGCTGCTTTCCCGTCTGCGAATGCCCTTCGATGTGGTGGCGCCGCACGTGGACGAGACACCGCACCCCGGCGAGGCCCCCGTGGTGCTGGCCAGGCGGCTGGCGCTGGCCAAGGCACACGCTGTTGCCCGACTGCACCCCGGCCGCATCGTCATCGGTTCTGACCAGGTGGCCGATCTGGACGGCGAGCCCATCGGCAAGCCCGGCACCCACGAGCGCGCGGTGGACCAGTTGCGGCGCATGAGCGGCCGCACGGCGATCTTCCAGACCGCGGTGGCAGTGGTGCGGGTCGCCTCCGGTGGCGCAGCGGGCTTCGAAGGCGAGTCGCTGGCGCCGGTGACGGTGCGGTTTCGCAAGCTGAGCCAGGCCGAGCTCGAGCACTACCTGCGCACCGAGCAGCCGTACGACTGCGCCGGCAGC
>Ga0315902_10009335_pt1 | contig 13143 bp, 15 predicted proteins | sample LakEriMetagenome_9_FD_203523 | JGI IMG/M metagenome (GOLD analysis project Ga0315902, IMG submission 203523) | Freshwater fungal communities from buoy surface, Lake Erie, Ohio, United States - Buoy 12 MA117 | ecosystem: Environmental > Aquatic > Freshwater > Lake > Lake biofilm | place: USA... | reverse complement strand
GTTGATATCAATATTATGCTGTTCCATATTATCATTTATAGAGTCTAATATTAGTTTACTTGTTTCTAGTTTGTATAGATTTTCCTTTACAAGAGACAGCTCTGTTTCGCCTATTCTGATTGATGGCATATGTGAGTATGGTTTATTCTACAATAATGGAATATTTGAATATTACAATATTAGAAAATAAAAATATAAACAAAATATAAACAAAAATATAAACAAAATATAAACAAAATATAAACAAAATATAAACAAAAAAGTTAGAACATAGACACATATATGACTTACCTCATTCTTACCTGATTCTTACTTACCTATTCCAATATCGGCGCAATGTGAATTTCCTTAATCATCGCCATCCTCGGGGTCCATATTGCAGAGCTGGCGTTCATCGTGGTGCTCGCGTTCGGCTTCATAGGTGCGGATATGGTCGCGTTCATCGCTGCGAGGATCGCGTGAAAGTGACCTGACTCCATCACCCAAGTCAATACGCGGCCTTGATGAAGTATTCGCCCGATGAGTGTTGCGATCGTCTGGCTTATCCATATTGCTCATCGTGCACTTCCAGAACCAAGGCTCGTCATAGACCACTTTGATGTCATTGCCATCGAGCAACTTCTGGCGAGTTTCACGAGCGAGTTGGCTTGACATATTCCAGTTTAGATGAATGTAAACAGTGCAGTAGCGTTCGCCCCTCTGATCGGTCTTGTGGACAGTGTCGATGCGGTCGATGTGGCCCACGCGCAAGTCGCGGAATGTGTTGAATACGGCGCGCTTGGTTTGCTCTCCGCGTATTGTCGTGAAAGTCCTGGGAATACAGATGCTTGGGTGTGACACAGGAACAACTGGTGCACGGTCGCTGCGGCGGTCGTCACGTTCGCGGGGAATGTATTTGTCACTGTTGCGATGAGAAGAGGACGAATCGCGGGTGTTGTTGTAGGACATTGTGTGTTGATTTGATTGTTTGACTGAAATGAACCTTTTTGATCTGAGTTACTGCTTATGGATTATTGGTTTATGTTCATTTCAATTTTCCGTTTGGGAAAATCGACTAAAAATATAAAAATGTATAATTTAATATATAAAAATAAGTTCTAGTAGTATTATATCGATTCAGAAATGGAAGAAGTAAAACCATATGAATATAACGGCTCAGATCCAGGCGACTTCTCTGCCTTCTGCTATGAGTCCTCCAATGACTATGGCGAAGACAACAAATCACCTATCAAACTAAACGACAATTGGCTTGGAGAACTTTCTTCCTATTTTAAACTAAATACTCTTCTAAACTGTCTGAGAGAACCTCACGAAAAAAAACACGATATTAGTATTTCGAATTCTGTTATGAATTCTATTATTGATAAAAAATTGGGAACTATTACTTATCATTACAATAATAAAAAATCTATGAAAGCATATCATACATACGATTATCCAGAAGTATACTATAACAGAAAATTATACAATAACTGCGATGAATGGATAAAACACGAATTTCTTAAAAAATAAATGCACAAATTATAACATAGAACACTTTTTGCTTCTATGTTATATTATAATACCGCGCTCCCCCTCCCATACATACACGCACATACACAAATACATACATATTTATATTTTGTTGATTTTAGTTTACGATTTTTGTTGATTTTAGTTTACGATTTTTGTTTGTTTTAGTTTACGATTTTTGTTTGTTTTAGTTTACGATTTTTGTTTGTTTTAGTTTACGATTTTTGTTTGTTTTGTTTTGTTTATCATTATAACCCGGTGGTGCTGTCTCCTTTAAAAGATATAGATCCTGTGATATTTTTAATAAGCAGCGAAAAAAAATTGCTGTTAGGAGACAAATAATATAGTTGAGTTATCTTTATATACATTTAATAGATATAATAATTATGATTTAAAAATAACTATAGTTGTATTATATATAACTTCATTGTAATAAAGACCGTATACTATTTATTGTGTTATAATGAGTAGGAAGAGTAAATCTCACGAGATTAATGATATCATAGACACTGCTTATACTGAAACTGATTATAGTCTTGGCAATGGTTTTTATGACGAAATCCGTGATTATAAGCGACCTAGAAATACGGATGTGTATAATTGTTTATCACAACCACGACCACATCCACATCCACCAGCCGATACAAAATTGGAGAAAAATATGTTTTTAAAATATTCGCAAAATGATACAAGTGTTAAAAATAATAATACACTAGTTGAAAAAAATGTCGTAGTTGATGATGATAATTTTCCTTCTCTTGGTGGTTTTAAATCTAATTCATCGGCAGAAAACCCCGTAAAGCAACAAGCGTCTCTAAATTTTAAAAAGGTCGTTACTACATCTCTTGCGATTCCTACAGAAAATGCAAATGTGAATTCGAATACAAAAGATCAGTCATCGTCGCATAATTCATACCACAATAAATATAATAGTTTTATTATGTATCATCACATAAAGGATAATAGTGAAAAAATAGCAAGATATAGAATGGAAAATGATTATTCGTCTGATGATGATGAGTATTGAATAGTTGGTAAATAGTTATCAAAAAGTTATCAAAAAGTTATCAAAAAGTTATAAAAAAGTTATCAAAAAGTTATCAAAAAGTTATAAAAAAGTTATCAAAAAGTTATCAAAAAGTTATCAAAAAGTTATCAAAAAGTTATCAAAAAGTTATCAAAAAGTTATCAAAAAGTTATTTAGAGTATATATGATAAAAATAATTACATAGAATATTATTTATGTAATTAGTTTAGGTTGCCCATACATTATCTATGTTTACTATAATTACAAATAGTTATAATATCTATAATTAGTTATGGAATCATCATCAATGTTAATAACCGAAGAGAAAAATACCGATCTGAATAATAACCCTGACTCGAACTCTATATATATACCAGAAGTCGATTACTCGAAAAAACTTAAACTAATAAATCTCACTAGTATAAAAACATACCTTACATACATAAATACCGACAACGAAATAGAAACAATACGACAGAAAAAATTAAGCATCGAACGCGGAACTAATATTGTTACCAGAAGTCAATTAATAAATATTATAAAAGAAAACCAAAAAAGGCATAATGTAAAATATAAGCTAATGTCTGTAATGGTTCACAACATAAATGTAACACCAGATACTCTTGCCAGTTATATTGAAAATCCAGGAGATTTTATTTCATTATTCACGCTGAGTCGCATTGATTCTTTTGAGCTACAACCAACCGTATCTATGTTGAAACAGTATAACGGTATATATTTTTTCTTTTTTGAATGCCCGCCTGATCCTGTATCTGCCTCTGTCCCCTTAAAAAATAAAACGAAACATACGCGCCGTGTATATATAGCAAATATTACAAATCGTAACAAAACTAAACGTTACGACAGCTATATTCATCGATTTTAGTGTCGCCACATATATAAAATTATATATTGTAAACCTACTTAAACCTACATAAATAATAATAAATATCAAACAACTACCGTCACGCTCCACTTCGTCCCATCCTTGTGTAAAAACAGCACAGCAGTATCTAAATGTCACCACAGCTTATGTCGTTGCCTATGTTTTCATCATCAAAAAATTCATTAATTTCATCAATAGATAATATTTTTACATGCAGGGCCACAGCCGCCGCTTCTTGTCCTAGTTATCAGTATGGTGAAAATAACCACGTAGAGTATAAAAAGGTAGGCGTGGAAAATCTTCAGGAGAGGATTTTACAGTTTCAGTTTCAATTGGTGAGGACAAAGGATGACAGTAAACTCGCATCCGTCGCCGCCGAAACGCGCGAGATTTTAAATTATATTATACCCGCGATTCGCTCTAATGATCCTGATATGAGTGACGAACAGCGAAATGGTTATATAAATATGGGCATTATTATGTTTAAGTTGCTGGCACATACGAGGGATATTATTTCGGGCAAGGGTGAGTATATGCTATTCTATGTGATGCTACTGGAATGGGCAAAAGTCGATCTGCTTTTTTTCGATTTCGTAATTAAATCTTTGGTTTATGATTCTGCGGGTGGTGGCAGCAATGATGGCACACACACGTATTTGTATTCACATTCACATTCACATCCACTCGGTTCCTGGAAAGATATGAAATATTTTTTGACATTTATGAAAAAAGGTTTGATTGATGATGAGACGACTTGGAATGATAGAGAAAAAATGTCGGCAAACAATGCTTTGTATTCGCAGCTCGTTAATAGAATCGTGGCTCTTATAAATGAACAACTGCGCATTGATTCGGCCAGGTTTGTTGAGTCAGGCTCCTCGTTTTCATTGGTGGCAAGATGGATTCCGCGTGAGAAATCTAAAAAATTCGGCTGGATGTATCATTATCTAGCGATGGACTACTCGCGACACCAAATTCCTGGCGATAATACGCACCCCTCATACGAACGCGCCGTTACGCGAGCATTTATGATATATCGTAAGCTCGTCTCAGAAATTAATAGACGCCTCGATACCACGCAAATCAAACAGTGCGATAAGAGATGGGCCGAAATCGATTTCAATAATGTTACAAGTATTACGATGAATAAGCAGTCGAAGTCTTTTCTTAACGTGAAACCAAATGGTAAGACGCCGCGTTATGAGGGCGACGATGACCGCAATGAATGTAGTCTTAACTATGATCAGTATATGCGAGACGTGACGAAGGGTAATAAAAAGATAAAGGGTGCTCGCGTATCTATGATTGATTTTGTAAAAAGCGCGATTGATGTTACAGAGAAGGCTATGGATGCAGATTCGCCATTAGTTACAACTATCAATGAACAATGGAAGGATAATGCTAAACATATGTCCGGTAATCTTACAAAGATTGTTCCAATGTGTGACGTCTCGGGATCGATGACCGAGGATAATAGTAGTCCACTTTACTCCGCGATCGGATTGAGTATTCGCGTGGCGGAAAAATCGGCACTTGGTCCTCGCATTATGACGTTTTCGGAGGTGCCATCGTGGATCCAGCTTGGGACAGAGGATTCGGATACATTTGTAAAACAGGTGGCGAAAGTAAGAAAGGCACATTGGGGGATGACCACGAATTTTTATGCTGCGATTGACTTGATACGGAAAGGAATCGAGGACAATAAATTGCCGCGCGAAGTTGCTGAGGATTTGGCGATTGTTATTTTTTCGGATATGCAGGTAAACAATGCCTCTTCCGAGATGGGAAGCGCATATAATAAGAATGCGATGTTTCAGAATATTAAACAGATGTTTTCGAAAATGGGGGAACGCCTATATGGAGAACCGATTAACCCACCTCATATTATCTTCTGGAATTTGCGTAAGACGACGGGAATGCCTGCTATTTCAACAGACGCAAATGTATCGATGATGTCGGGTTTTAGTCCTGCACTATTAAATGTATTTTGCGATAAGGGTATTGACGGTCTACGACAGTATACACCCTGGTTGTCATTTATGGAAACATTGAATAATAGTAGGTATAGAGCATTTGAGGAGGCTTTTAAGAGTGTCGTTTCGTGAGTATTACGCGAGTATATACAGATTTTATATAAAAATGAATTAAAATATTTGGGTAGTATATAAAGAAAATCGCGTAAAATGATAGCACATCCTGTTACAACGATTGTTAATGTATCTATTTTAGCAATTATTTTGACATATATTTCCGCTATGAAAGTCAAGTGCGGATACTGCACCAATATTCCTGAGACACAATATGTTACCGTCTTAACCACTGTTATATTGGTAGAGGTTTTGTTTGTGGCATTGTTCCCTAATGCAGCAAGAACATTCTTTATGGAAAACCCGTGGGCTATCTTTATTTTAGTCGTTATTAATGTGGCGAATATCATATTTCTTTACCGCTTTATCGGTCAGATGAATATTTCACAGTGTCGACAGTGTACTAGTGAATGGAGGCGTTCGTTTCTATATTATTATTCTGCATTCATTCTTATTTTGTATGCTATTAATATTGTGTTAATTATTGTAGGATTCGTTGTATTGAGCAGTAGTTATAATCCACGAACACAGATTGTTGCTAAGTCTGGACTTAAAAAATCACGTAAATAATTATATTCATTTAGATTTAGATTTATAGACTTGGTTTAGATTAGATTAGATTTATATTTATATTTCCACTTCAGAAAATTGAAGTAGAAATATGCGGTAAATGAATAGTAGACTTTAAAAGGAAATCTTCTCGCCAAATTATACAGAACTTTAGCAATGAGCCAAGAACATAACAACAACGATAACAACAACGACAATATCAACCGTCACAGCGGCGGTGACGATGAAAACCTCGAAGATGTGGCAATGGCTTCAGTGCTCCTTCCACTGGCACGTGCCAACCTATTGGATTACTTGTATGCTTCTGGTCTTCCTTTAAGACCGATCCAGCTTGGTGGGGCTGGTGTCGGTGCTGTCGGTGCTGTCGCTGGTGGAGGTGGTGGTGGTGCCGGTGCCGATCTGGACATAGATGGAATTGCGTCAATCCTGGCGAATTCTCTTTATGATCTTCGCCCTGTCAAAACCGTCGTTGATGAGAAAGGAATGGCCGATATATCTGAAAAAACATTTACTGCGCAGTTGGCCGACGAGTTGAAAATAAACACTGTTTGTGGAATATGGCAAGTTGAATTCGATGAAGGCGAACCTATCAAAATCTTGCCGTGTAATCACGCATTCAAAGCCGACGCAATTGAAAGATGGCTTACTACCGAAAAAGCCGAGTGTCCAATGTGTCGGTTTTCGCTTTCGTCAAAGGAGGTCATTTGTCGCCCACCACTTTCTTCGGATGTCGCAAATGATGATGGAGACGGTGAAGCAATGGTTGTTGATGATGCGCAAGACGACGACCATATCCCACAAATCAACGAAAACCATATCGCTGCTCGTTTGGCAGATAATATTCATAACCGTTCACATCGCGAAGATCCAGTTCGTGCTGTATATGCCAGCGCTTACGCTTCACGTCAATCTATTTCGATGCCGATCAACCATCTCATTCAAAGTCGCAGGAATATGATCGACAATATTGCGCGTGCTTCGGGTGGGGCGCGTATGGCAGCAAGATGGCCTGCTGCCGCTGCCGCTGCCGCTGCTCCCGTAGCTGCTGCCGCTGCCGCCGAACCTGTAGCTCACCATCAATACATCAATAACTACTACATTGGTAATATCGGTAATATTATCAATGCTGAACCAGTGAATCCAGCTGAAGACTACGATAATCGTTACAATAATGACTACTACATCAACAACAACATTAACAACAATAACTACAATAACTACAACAACGACCACATTTCAAACCGTGAACGCGATGATATCCAAGAGGCAATCCGTCGCAGCTTAGAGGAGCAGTAATCGATGAACACAAGTGGTATTTACTAAATATCATCTACATTAATTTCGGACTCTTGATGATATGACACTTTTTTCTTATTATATGACACTGGTGTGTCAATTTTAATTTCTGATCTAATTTCTGATGATTTAATATTATCACGCACACTGTCATCATCATTATCATCATTATCATCATTATCATCATTATCATCATTATCATTATCATCATTATCATCATCGCTTACATCGAAAGATTGTTCAATAACACCTTTACCTATGTGCTTTACACTTGTAGTAATAACTACAGTTTGTTCCCGACAGTCGTCGCTTTCCTCGCTCTCACCACTTTCACCGCTTCCGCTTCCGCTTCCGACATTTCCACTCTTTTTCTCCATCTTTTTAATCATATTTTGATACTTTAGTGTATTGTCATCTACAAACATTACCGAACTATCACCTTCATCATAATTATTTCCACTCTCATCCTTTAGTGTGCTAAACACATTATGTGTCCTTCGCAATATATCTCTTTCCATAGAATTATATACCTCTAACAAATCACAATATCTAACTCCTTTATTATTTCCACCTCCGCTGCCGTCACTAGTCAAATCTTCAACAACCCATTCTCTCAACCCCACTAATACGTAAACACCATTGTCTAACATATTATCCCTCTTATTTCTACCCGTGAATTTTCCACGAATAATACATCTACGTTCCTTACCATCATCGCAAATTACATCGCACGTATTGCCTAGAACTTTTTTCACGATCGCGTATTTCTCATCGCTTGATGAAGACAATCTTAGCTCATTTTTGCCCTTTGTAGTATGCTTTCTTGCGACCTTTTTACCTTTACAACCTCCTGCTTCGTTTTTTACCATTGTGTTGTTATATAAATAACACCCTGCGTTAACAAATAAACTATGAACTTATTAATTATATGTTGTAAGTTTTATATTGTTTCATTTTATTATATTTCGGATATATTTTCGGATAGTATAGATAATATATATAATATAGATAGTAATATACTCTTTAGAAATAGTTATATATTTTTTTCTTCTTATAAATATATATAACAAATGGCTATTACCTGGAGACAGCACATCAAGCACACTATGGCTCGTATGGAAAAGGGCACCCATCTCAAGGATGTTTTGAAGGAGGCTTCTAAGACTTGGAAGACAGTTAAGAAAGATACTTCCAATGTAGTTGGAGACGTTGTCGGCAAGACGAAGCGCGCTCATCATCACCACCATAAGCGCGGCCGCAAAGGAACTAAGGGTCGCAAGCATACTCGTAAGCACAAGAAATCCCATCGCAGAGGACGCAGAGGAGGTGCTGGCGCTGGAGCTGCCCCTGCTGCCGCTAACATTTTATCTCACGGTGGTAAAGGCGTAGGTTCTAATGCCTCCGCTGTCGGTGGCAACGGTATGTAAATTCATTTTTATTTTTTAACTTTCATAACAACAGGCGTCATTTTATCCTGTTGTTTTGTCTCCTTTATTGTTTTATCTTGGAATTTCTTATCATTGAAATTAAACAATAGTCTCTTATACCCTCCTAATGTTTCATTTACTGAAAACATCTGATCATATCGTTTCTTCGTTTCTTCAAAGCTTAGGCGCTTCTTCCCATCCGGATGAAAATTCGTGAGTAGTAGCTTCGAAAATTCTATTAATAGTTTGTTATCCGTGAATCCGTCCCCTGACATAAACCCTATAATATTCAAAAACATTACACTTATCGCATAGTTATCCCAAGTGTTACAGTTATTCACTAGTTCTTTAATAATTTTATCTTTAGGCATTCCGATATATTTATTATAGGTCCGTATTGTCATATTTTTAAATTTAATTATAAAATTTTCAGAAAATATTCTCAGCGCAGAGTTACTTCTTATATATTCATTAATTAATTCTTCTATCGCAGCTGATGTTAAAATGGGGTTAATGTTGACTAGATAACATATGACGTGAACGTCGATTGGCCATATATAGTAGCTAGGACTATATGCATAAAAATAAGTTTCATAATTTTCAGGGAGAATCTTGGCTATAGGTATAGACAAACCAAAATCAATAATTATGGGCGTCTTCGTTTTTTCCTCTATTAATATATTCGGGGTTTTTAGATCATAATGGATTATGCCGTTTATATTTAAAATTCTTAGATTGTTTAACAAAAATGTATAGGAGTCGAGAATATATGTTAACACTTCTTTTTTGTCAACGCCAGGTCTAGCAAGGAATGTAGAAATATCTACATTCTTAATAAAGGGTATTTTCATAATAGCAAAATCAGCATCTTCACCGTATCGATTCTTCTTTATTATGCGACACATATCCTTTTCGCGTTTGTCTATTTTGGCCAAATCCACATCGCACATACTAATAACCGGTGCGTAATAATACTCATATAAGTCTATTTTTTTCACCATCTTGCCTATATTATATTCGTGTTCAGTTCTATTATCTTTCTTTAATAGTTTTGAAGCATATTTTGTAGACTTGTTTATGGTTCCATTACATTCTATTGCTGGATAAAACACGCACCCAAATCCTCCTTGATTTATTAATTTCGTTTGAATACTCATTTACTTTTTTATTATTACTATTATTGTTATTATTTACTTATATATGTTATCATTGTTTTTTTATTCTTGAAATAATATTGAAATAATATTGTTTATGTTTAATTACTATTTTATTGTCACATTTAGAAAAATCATAAAATAAAATAAAAAATAAATATTTGTATATTTATATAAATAACAAAAATGGCTAAAATGTCTAGAATGTCAAGTAAGCTTGCGAAGTGTAATATGGGTTCAGGCTCTAGTTTCTTGTCTAGCTTGTTTATACTTGTTGTCTATGTAGCTATAGCTTATGTGCTTTACAGAGTGATAATGTATTTTATGAATATGCGTTCATCGGCTATGCCCAACGTTCCCTCCAGACCAAATGGTGCCGGTGGATGCTCGACTGGAACTTGCGGCGGAAGTGGGAGCGCGAATATGGGAACTCAAGAAGGTATGTATCCTGGAGACCGCAAACAGCTCAAAAACCAAATGAATAAAATGCACCGAATGTAATAATCAAAATTATAAATTATAAATTATAAATTAGAAATTATAAAATTAAACCAGATATTTTTATAATAAGAAAAATATTATAAAAATATTATAAAAATATAGGAAATATTATATATCTCCTTATTGTAAATTGGGTTAAAATGTATTCCCTAGTTTCTGTTCCATTTTATGATCATAAAACGCAATGTTATAAAAAGGTCATTAAATTAAACCGCGCACCACCTCCCGGTTCACCTCTTAACCAGATCATTAAACGCGTTGGTCCTATACGCCTTTCACCATTTCAAGTAAATAGTGCCTTTTCGGGATGCGGTGGTGGAGGTGGCGGCTGTGGTAGCGGTTGTGGGAATGTAGCACAATGCTGTAATATACTTATTACAAGCATTCAAGATAAGAACCATCTTATGTGTATTGATGATATTCCAAATCTGTTTTCATTTTTAGTAACAAATGGTTTTACAATAGACACAACAATAACCAAAATGATGCAGGACTCTAATGTTAAATTGAGTAATGACCTTATTTGTTTTTTTTCTTGATATTATGTATAATATATAATATATAATATATAATATGTTCTTATTCACGATCTATGTCGATAATGAGTATACCGCAAAAAAAATGGAAACTGCTTCTAAAAAATTAGGATTTTATATGATGTGGCAATGGGTAAAAAAGGGGAAAAAACTTGTTATTGCCTGCGACTTTCATAAAAAAGATAAAGAAGATAAATAACTCTAATAAATTGACCATCCAATGAAATGATCTATATGCTTTTTCATAGATCGATACGTATTGTATTGTATTGTATTTTATTTTATTATTGGCTTGAATGACCTAATTGGCTAGATTGACCTAATTGGCTTGATTGACCTAATTGGCTTGATTGACCTAATTGTCTTGATTGATCTAATTGAGTCTGTAGATTATATATTTTTGCACTATGACTACTGACTTTTTCTATAAACCTATTGTTAGTTTCTTTTAATTTTGCAACCTCTGCTTCTAATCTTTGGACCTCTGCTTCTAATCTTTGGACCTCTGCTTCTAATCTGTGAACCTTCATTTCCGCACTTTCAACCTGTGCTTGAGGAGCAGATTCTAATGGTCCTGTAGCAGCAGAAGCTGCAAGGGAACTATCCGATTGTGCAGGTTCTTGCGCTGGTAATCTTCCTAATGTGTCTCTAACACCCGTAGTCCACCAGGATTGCTTAGCCCACCACTCAGTATCAATAAATGTTGGGTCCTTTGTATATGAAGGTGTAACATGCATAGGGGTCTGATTGCTAGACCTTACTTGCTCAGTCGATATATTATGTTGCGGAATATTTAAAAATGGATTCCACTGTAAAATTTCTATAAATATTTTAAAATTATGTGATGCTAAATTCCAAAATACTTCATCCTTACAAGATATGCTTGTATTTTTAGTAAATATAGAGTCTTCTTTTCTCAATATTATAATATTATTGTGTGCATTAACATCCGGGTTGTTACATGTAGTGTATAAATAGACATTACTTACTCTTATACCATCATTAAGTTTTTGTATACTTTCACTACTATTAGAAAATGTTTTAATCATATCACAAATTTCTACATAACCAGGTATGAAAACATTTGTTTTACTAGTTCCTTGTTTAAGTATACTACTATAATTACTATATGATTTAAGTGTTTCATTACCGCCTATCTGTCTACGCATTTTACGGTTTGTTTGCATTTTACGTTTTGTTTGCCTTTTATGTTTGTTTAAGTCTATTACTTTTAACCATTTTAAATATATAATATTACAATATTAATTATATAATATTACAATATTAATATTTTGATATTATTATTATAATAATATTATTATTATAATATCAAAGATGAGTTGCTTATTTAATAGTTTGAACTATTTTATAGGCGAAGGCAGTTTTGAAATACGTCAGAAAATATGTGATTACTTACAAGAAAATAAACCTATTATGGACGGTTTAGATACACAAACTATCTTATCTTTTGAAAATCCCGTGCCTTCAAAATATATAGAGAATATGCGTTTAATGTCTACGTGGGGTGGTGGTATTGAGATACAAGCCGCTTGTAATATATGGAAATTTCGTATACTCGTTAATAATCATCGCAATCCAGGCTCACCTGATATTGAATTTTTACCCGTGTCTTCCGTTTATAATAAGACTATACAAATTTATTGGAATGGCGGCCATTATGAACCAATCCGCTCTTAAATAGTTTTTTTACTATTCGCGCGCTTATTATTAGCTACTTTATTATTATTATTATTTGTATTTTTACTGTTTTTATTACTTACTGGCGTTGGTGTTCCCGTAATCGTAGGCACAGGTGCCGGTTTTATCAACAATTTAACTCCTTCTAAAAATGGACGACCTGAGAACGTGTTTTCCCATCTTGTAACTAAATATCTCATTTTATTTATTAAATTGGGTTGAAAATACAATAATACGAAAGTAAAAGCCGTAGCTTTTCCAATCTCTTTTAATCTTTCGTGTTTAAATCCAAATAAATTATTAAATGGATATGGTATCATTTCTATTAAATTTCTAGCAACATAAATTAAAACACCATTTACCCATACCATAAATATTAAAGATAAAGAACAACTAATCAACATTTTTTTATCTTCTTCTTCGCTATTAAATGTCGTCTGTAAATTTGT
>Ga0315902_10009330_pt1 | contig 13147 bp, 11 predicted proteins | sample LakEriMetagenome_9_FD_203523 | JGI IMG/M metagenome (GOLD analysis project Ga0315902, IMG submission 203523) | Freshwater fungal communities from buoy surface, Lake Erie, Ohio, United States - Buoy 12 MA117 | ecosystem: Environmental > Aquatic > Freshwater > Lake > Lake biofilm | place: USA... | reverse complement strand
TATCCAATTATTATGAGTTCTTAACACACAAACTGAACCGGTGCCAAACGGCTCATCGTTTGTTCTGGGTAAGATTCCAGCTCTTGAATGTTTATGAAATTTAGAACTGCCCGTGTTTTTTATTGCAAGTCCCAAGTCATTAATAAAAGGAGTATGTCCGCCTATTGTCCAACCAGTAAAATATAAGTGCTCACTATCACCGTTTTTAACCAACCAGGGATAAGAGGTTCCGTTGTGGTCAAAAACGCCTCTCTCCCCTAAAGGTATTAGTGGTTCCTCTGCGATTTCTATTACATCAAAGTTTTTGGCATTGAAAAAAACTTCACCTATTCTGCTTCTGTTTAGGTTGTCTCTTCCTGAAACCAGAGCCCTCAATCGTCCATCAGGCAATATTTCAGCCCAACAATTCCCTGCACCAGTCTCCATCCAGGAAAATTGTGGATTGGGCTTTAAAATTTGTTTAATTTTTTTCCAGCTCAAACAAATGTCAAATTATATTTCTTCTGCAACCAAATAGAGTGGTCGGTTTTTCACCTGCTCAAATGTTTTACCTATGTACAAGCCTGTAATTCCTAGCATTAACAGAATTATACCTGTTGTGAATAAAATCAATACCACTAAAGACGGCCAACCCATCTCAAAATTCACATAGAAGCTTCTAATCACGATGTAAATCACTCCTACCGATGAGGCCATAAATGATGTTAATCCAAATCCTATAGACAGTCGCAATAATTTATCAGACTGAGAAATGACACCGTTGATTGCGTGCTTAATTAAACTCCTTAAATTATAAGACGATTTGCCTTCCAAACGCGGATCCTGATGCACAGTAATGAAACCACGATTAAACCCTAGCCAAGAAATGATCATTGAAGAATGTCTATGGTAATCTTTAATATCCAAATAAGAATTAGCCACTTTCCTATTTATCAAGGTCATAGTCCCTAAATTATTCTCTAACTTCACATCGGATAACCGATTTACAATGAAAAAAAACAAGTCACTTGTAATTCTTCGATACAATTTATATTTTTTGTTGGACTTAATCGTACAGACCACATCAAACCCCTCGTCGTACTTTCTAATTAATTGAGGAATGTTCTCTGGTCTATCTTGAAGATCACAGTCCATAATTATAATTACATCTCCTTTTGCTACTGCAATTCCTGCGGTTATGGCATAATGTTGACCAAAATTTCTGGACAACCGTAATCCTTTAAGATTATCAAATGCACATTTGAGTATTTTGACTTGTTCCCATGACTTGTCCGGGCTCCTGTCATCAACAAGAATTAACTCATAATTGAATGCATTCTCTCGGCACACAGCATCAATCCGTTTCACCAATTCAGGTAAAATTTTTTCTGCTTTGTAGACCGGGCTGATAATGCTTAATTTCAGAGTACTAGAAGTCATCTCAAAAATCGCTTTGGCCAATTTAACAAGTTTTTTATTTTAAGTACTATGCATCGCCTTTTTTCGAGATGCTGCGTTGTTTCCTTAGTTCAGGCATCCAGCCTGAACTGCAGAAAACGCCTTGCCCATCGAAAAAATGCTGGAAATTGTCTCAACTGTCTTTTTTGAGATGCCTTCTAATAACGAATTGGCCATTTATATTTTCGATTCTCAGGTTTTACCCGAAACTGCTCCATATTTTCTGCAACCCTAACAAAATATCCCAAGCGACCTTTTATGTGGTCCGAATAACTCTCTATATTCGGAAGAGATCTGCAGAAATCATATTGTTGAGTAAAAAAGGAAAGGGTGTATTTTAGAACTACTATAGTCCTAGGTTTATCTGTGGAATTTTTTCCGGCGGAATGAAATGTCGCAGCGTCGCAAAATAATATGTCTCCCGGTTCTAGTTCTGCAGCAATTTTGTTTTTCTGAATGTAGTCTTCAGAAGGCAAATCCGGATGAAAATGGCTACCCGGAATCAACTCTGTAGCTCCATTGGAAACTGTCGTTTTTTGGAGTGGAATCATCACATTCACAGCTGTGCGAATTCCCGGGCCAAAGAAGTATACATCTCTGTGCCATTGGTGACCCAACATATTGGTCTTAATATCTGGAAATAACCGAATCAAATTATAATTATGTATAATGTGATATTTGTGAAGTAAAGCATCCATGACTTTGTCCATCAACGAAGTTTCTTCGAGTAGTTTTACGAAGATCTCATCATATTCGATTACATTTCTGACCTGCTCCAGTTCATTTATTTCTGTAAGGAATTCTTTTCCAAATCGAGCATGATCTTTTTCATAATAGTCATCAATTCGACCAGCTATGGTTTCTAATAATTGCTTATTCACCAAATCCTTACCAATGGCATAACCATTGATATTCATGGATTCGACAATTTCACTAATCAGTTTTTCACTCATAGTACTGTCTTAATTAATCAAATCAGCGGATTTTTTTCCGGATTAAACTTATTGCTTTCCGGTTCGTTCAGATACTTTTTCAAACAAACCGTATCGTAGGTGCTCCACTTCCGGCGGTCAATACAATCAAACCAAATGTCTTCCTGTTCTTCTATCCAATCCAGTTTTTTAAGAAATTCCTCTGTGTGCAATTCTTTGGGAATGATCACCACCCCGCTGTCATCACAAACAGCAATGCTATCATCATAGAGGGCTCTTCTTTGTTCAATTATTGATTGATCCAATCCTTTCTCGCTTTTTGTGTTAAAACATCCTACAGGAGAAACACCTTCAAGCCAAATGGGATAATTTTCTTTGATGAGATGCGGAATATCGCGGAGTTTACCCAAAACTACTAAAGCTTCACATTGCCTGTATAGCATAAGGTATTTGGTAACCAAATCACCAAAAATAGCTCTTTCTCCACAGTTGAATGGTTCGGTAATAACAACAAAACCCGGATCGATATCCGCTACCTGCTCGTGGTGCTCCCAATTGCTTTCATTGATGGCATAAGTCCACTTTACACGCCCAACCTTAAAGTGTCTTGCATTTAAAGCATACAACCTTCCTGAAAGGAGGCCTGTTTTATTCATGCAATCGGCTACTTCGGTTGTGCTGATACGGTTTTGGCGGATTTTATGGATGATTGTGTTTGAAATTAAACTCATCTTACTTCGTAAAGATTAAAACAATTTGAAGTTTTTCGCAGGGTCCAAAAGTGATCGTCACCCTTCAATAAATCGGTTGTAATTACATAGTCAGGTTTAACCTTGTTGTTGTTTAGTAAATCAACTAAGCTTTTGTCATTTATCGAGCTCAAGCTAGTCATGTACGAAACACATGTGTTCTGCACTTTAAAAGTTAAATTCCCCAGTAAAGAATTTCTTGGGTAGCATCCGTTATTCAAATCCAATAGTACAAGATTGTTGTACTTTTTGCTAAACTTCAAATAAGAAACACAGGAGTCAAACGCAGCCAATTTAGGATAATCTTTTTTCATCACTATAGCATTTTCAATTCTATCCTTAATGTGCTCTCTGACCTTTGCATAAGAAAAAGGCAAAAACACAATAAAATTTATTAAAAACAGAAATTTTGGTGTTTCGCTTAATTGAATTAAAGAGTAAATTAAAAAAATATAGAAAATGATTAGTTGTTTTTCAAAGAAAAAAATATCCACTGTGTAAAACGATAAAAAAATTATAACTGATAGTGTTGTCAAACAAAGTGCTCCATATTTAATAACTCTTTGATCCGACGAGTTAGGTCTTGATGTAAATATTAAGATATAGCATATCGGAAAAGTTAACAATGGAACTAGACCAAAAGGGGAAAAAAACAGATATTTATAAAGTGTTTGAATATTCAAGGTTAAATTTCCAATAAGTGTTTGAACGAATCTAGAGTCAAAATTCATAGCGGATTTCAAGACTTGCACCTGTGCTGGCGCGCAAAAAAACTTGAAAACTACAACACCCCACAAAAATGTTACGAATGCAAACAATATTTTTTGCCATAATTTTAAGCTAACCATGTCACTCCTCAAAAAAAACACAAGCACAAAGAAAAATGAAAAAGTAACTCTAACTAAAGTGGCGAGCATTATGACTGCAATAAACAAGAGTAGCGAGTTTCTACCCTTTACTCTTGAATAACACCAAATGGCGCATATGGTTATAAATATTATAAACGGCTCGGGGAAAAAAGTTAAAACAAAAGGGAAGGCAGCATAAGAGGACAAAATCAGAAAGCCAAAAAGTAGTTTCTTTGTTAAAGTAGTTTGGAAAAAATAAATTACCACAATGGCTAACATAAGGAATATGTAATTTGACCACAAAAACACAAACTTACCAGAACCAAAAATCTTGAATATACTACCATATACGACATGAAAAACCGGCCCATACCAGTGCGTTTTGCCTATAGAAGATCGTTTACCCTCTATACTCGTAGGAGCTAATACGCAAGTGTTTTCAGAAAACATTCTAGCGCTATTGATGTAAACATGTTCATCGTCATTTACAGGATAATAGTGATCTTGTTTTGTTGTAATAGCTAATAAACAAGTGAATATCACCAAAACAGCTGCATTTGCCGCTATTAGAATAGTATTAAACTTATTTAAATGTTTTTTTATTAATTCCATGCCGTATAAAAAATTTAAAATACTCCAACCCGGTTTTAAAGACTTTCATTTTACTTTTTCCTTCCCGCTTTGATGAGTCCAGAATCATAGGGACCTCAATAATTTTTGCATTAACTCCAATTGATTTAATTATGAGTTCTATTTGGGATAAGAAACCATTATTCTGAACGCATATTTCATATTTCTCTTTAATTTTTGCCACCGTTTCTATTTTATAAACACGATAAAATGAACTCATGGTAAGTACTTTAATGTCAAAGAATACTCTAATAAATAAATTTGCTCCCAAAGACAATGTTTTTCTCAAGAAGGAACTATTTTTAATCTCTCCTCCCTGCGCATAGACTGATGCGAGGACTAAATCAAAATTTCTTCTAGCTAACATTATCATAGTTGGCAGTATGTGGATGTCACTGGTGTTGTCACCTTCCAGCGTCACAATTAAATCACTTTCATTCGTTCCATATTGTTCTAAAATGTATTCAAACCCGTGGTTAAAGGAAAAACCAGGACCACTGTTTTTTTCATTAAATAAATATATCAAATTTAAATCACTAAAACATTTTTGTGCAATTTCATGAGATTTATCGGTTGAGCCATCATCTACCATAATCGTGATAAAATCCGAGTCAAGCTTCACGGTTCGTATACTTTCCGACAGTTGTAGAAGGTTTTGCTCTTCATTGAATATTGGAATTAGAAAAAAAATCATCTATTCAATAAACTTGTTTGCCAATCAATAGTTTTTGCCAGTCCTTCTCTTAAAGACCAAATAGGATTGAACCCTAATTTGTTTTTAATTTTACCAATGTCCGGAACTCTCCGCATAACATCTTCATAATTGCCAAATGTAGAATAGGGTATAAGTTTGAGATTGGTGCCATTATTGTGCTTTTTCATCAACTCTAATATGATTGATGCTAATTCAGCTATTTTTACTTCTTCTTCCGGGTTGTTTGCAATATTAAAGATGTCATTTTTTGAATTTGAATGAAAAATACATTTCACAATTCCACTTACAGTATCTTCAATATAAGTAAAGGTTCTTGTTTGTTGCCCATCTCCGTGTATTTCTATGTCTTTACCTTCAATTATGTTTTGAATGAATACCGATTGCGGACCACCCCACCAAGTTGTATTTTGATTAGGCCCGTAGCTCCCAAAAAATCTCATAATTGTATATTCTAATTCATTTTCCTGATTGTTGGCAATAATTTTGTGTTCTGTATACATTTTGGATGCTGCATATGCCCACCTTTTAACCAGAGTGCTGCCTAGAACTAAATTAGATTCCTCACTAAACGGAATATCCTTGTTCTTACCATAAACATCACTTGTTGAAGCAAACACCAATTTTACCTTGTCATTTAAGCACTTTTTAATCATGTTATTTGACATTGCTTCGTTATCATTTAAGGTTTTGAAGGAGTTGTCATACCTTGGAATTTTTTGAGAGGCCAAATGGACCCAAAAATCAGCTTTTAATGAGTTTAAAGCGTTCCAGTTTTTTACATCTGCCTCAATGAATGTGAATCTTTCACTCCTTTCAATTTCCTTTATGTTTCTGAGAGTTCCATAAGATAAGTCATCGATACCCACAACTTTATACCCCTCATTAATTAGATATTTGCCAAGATTAGAGCCTACAAAACCAGCAACACCGGTTATTCCTACAGTAATATTATTATTGTTCACTTGTGTTTTTAATTCTATTTGAACTTTGAGATTTGGTTAAAAGCCTTCTGTCTATTTTTATTTTTAAACTCTGTGCAATGGTTTCAAAATTTATATAAACTGAATAATCTCCCTTTTTTGCCTTAATCACGACGCCCTCAATCCCCTTCATTGGACCTTGTGTTATTATTACTTTCTCCCCAACACACAGATGTTCGCTGCCTGCTTCTTCTAAATTATAGCCTGTATCCACTAAGCGCTGAATAAACTCAATTTCTCTGTTTGATACTATAGCATCAGTACCATTATACTTAACATATTTTACCACACCGGGAATATCTAAAGCCCGATCTCTTTCTCCATGCTTTGGTTTTACAAACACATATCCATTAAATAATGGCATTTCAACCCACTTTTTTCTGTCACTCCAAAGTCTGAGCTTTTTGGTCAGTGGCAAGTAATACTCTATACCAAATTTTTCCAACATAGCCGCCACTTTTTTCTCCTGACGGCTGGCGGTATAGATGACTTTCCAGACTTCAGTTTTTTCCATTTTTTATTTACGGCTCCGCCCCTTCAGTCACAGGTTGTGACCTACAGGGCATACTGAAAACCGCACAGAGACTAGCTCTTGTCGCTACTCCACAATAAAAGTGGATGGGTGCCGTTTTCGCTTATTTTTTCTACAGAGAACGAGTCCGGCACAAACGCGATATAGCGGATGTGTCGTCCAATCATTTCTTCTGCTTTTTCAATGAGTTGTGTGAGGTAGGCCTTGTCAATCTGCCCCACGAATACCAGGTCTATAATTTCACTGTCAACCCCGCGGGCAAAATGCCCTGTGAGGTACACCTTTTCAAGGTTGCCCAACCGGCGGATTACATGCTCAACAATTTGATCTAAGCCTACATACTTCAACACAATGTTGTGCAAATCCTTGAATAAGGGATGGGTGGTATTGACCCTGAAAATTTTTTTCTTTCCATCCGGCTCAGAGGTGAGCATTTTGGCGTCCTCAAACCTATTTAATTCTAGCCTGATGGCATTGGTGCTTTCCCCAAATTCCTCTTCCAAACTTCTAAGATAAGCCGTGGCCTTGGAGTTCAAAAAGAACTTCAACAACAACTTAACCCGAGTTTTAGAGGAGATTAAGGTTTCGATCATTGCTTCTTTGAGTAGTTTTGTTACTCAATAAAGGCAAATATATAGACAGTAAGGCACAAATCAAAAGTTTTGATTGAGAATTTTTCCAACTTAAAATCACAAACGAGATTTTATGAGTTTTGATTTGGCCACGGTTAAATTTGCAGGGTAAGTATCATGAGTAAAAAAATAATTGCAGTGGTGGGTGCTAGGCCTCAGTTTATAAAAAATGCACCACTCGAAATAGCTTTTAAAAATCAAACAGAAATAGAGTTTCAGAGTATTCATACCGGTCAACATTATGATGACAACATGAGTCAAATATTCTTCGAGGAGCTCGGTATGAATACGCCAACGCATCAACTAAAAATTGGCAGTGCCAGTCATGGTAAACAAACCGGGCAAATGCTTGATGCAATTGAGTCTATTTTATTGGCTGAAAAGCCGGACCTGTTGATAGTCTATGGCGACACCAACAGCACCCTTGCAGGAGCATTGGCTGCGGCAAAACTGCACATACCCATAGCACACATTGAAGCAGGATTGAGAAGCTACAACCGAGAAATGCCGGAAGAACTAAACCGGGTTCTAACTGATCACCTCAGCTCGCTGCTTTTTGTGCCAAGTGAAGTTGCCGTTAGCAATCTGAAAAAGGAGGGCATTACAAAAGGTGTTGAAATTGTGGGTGATATCATGCTGGATTCATTAAATATAGCATTATCCAGACAGGCACCCACCCCAAATTTAAAGAACAATTATTACTATGCCACAATTCATCGTCCATATAATACCGACTCGAAAGACAGAATAACCGAAATTTTAGATGTTCTAGACAATCTCTCTTTACCGGTTGTTTTCTCCATTCACCCTCGTACATCCAATCTGCTAAACAGCATGAATGTGGACTTAAAGAAATTTAACAATATACATTTCATTGAACCACAGGGTTATTTTGATAATGTTGCATACATGAAACACGCCACAAGAATTATCACCGACAGCGGCGGGTTGCAAAAAGAGGCATGGTTTCTCAAAAAGCCTTGCGTTACTATTAGACCCGAGACGGAGTGGGTTGAAACGCTAAATAACAACTGGAATATTTTAATTTTTGACCAACTACAAACTATAAAAACTTCTATAGAAATTGAGCCCGGAGGATATAATGAAGGTGTTTATGGATACGGAAACACTGCGTCGGATATACTCTATAAAATAGCAGAGTTCTTAGCTGCTAGATAATAAAACAGAAGTGCATTTCACCAAGTGTTGAGCAAATCCTTGTCTGAATAAGATTTGTTTACATCCTGAAAATTACTACTGATTACTGATGGGGTTTTTTTCTTGTTCTGAATTCTGGAGAAAAGCGCGATGGGGGTGAGAAATAGATAATAAACCATGCCAAGAATCAGGTTTGGAACTATGTAACCAAGAAGTTCAGAAAGTTTAAACCAAGACCATACAATCAATGCTGTTACCTTATTAGACAGAACAGATACAGAGCCAATAAAAAAAGCGACCAGTAACAGCCAGTCGTTTTTAAATGAATAGCTTAGGCACAAAAATCCCAAGGCAATTACCAAAATCGTTTTGTAGTCCTGACTTGATTTTTGTTTCATTATTCGCATGTAGTACAGGTTAAAACAGGGTGTAAATAAATGGTGCAAGCGCTGAACCGCCACCGAAAACCAGAATGACCCCCAGTATTAGGAGCAAAAGCACTACTGGAAGTAGCCAGAATTTTTTTCTTTCTTTAAAAAAAAGCCATAGATCTTTTAAAAATTCCATATTTATTTTTGGTTTGATTTGATTGCGTTTACAATTTCATTAGCAATAATACTATGAGCATAAGGATTTGGATGAGAATCCACCATCACACTATCACTTGCCTTAGGATTCGGCTTTCTCCAGTGACAATAAGTTTTACTGTATCGAGTAAAAGCGTCGCCTGTTTCAATTCTTATGCCCTTTTTTAATGCCTTATCGGCATTCACTACTATAACATTCTTATTCTTAAACATGGCAAATGCTTTTTCTGAATAAGCACTATCTCCCAAACAGAGGATAACAGGCCTGCTTCCGTTTTTTAAGATCTCACGTATCATATTACTGTAAGCTATTTTCATCACTTTTTCCTTTTCATGAGAGGGGTTTGGAGGGCCTCCTAACCAAACAGGGGTTTTATATTTTATGACTTTCCAGTCTTCACTAAACAGGTATGAAAGAGCAAAGCCGAAAAGAAAAGAAAAATATTTGCCTGAATATTTTTTAGTGAGTTCCTCGCGATTAATATTAAACACACTTGTTCGTTCGATGGGTAATTGCAAAGATATAGAGTCATCCTTATCGTAAAAATAAGGAGACGGTAAAAAATTGTTTGCCGCTGGAGCACCCCAGCTTGTTGCCCTTTCAACCAACCATGGGCTAAATTGAATAACCGTGTATTTCGGTTTATATTGAGGTACCAATTTTTGCGACAGTAGATACATTTGAGACAATCCATAACTGCACACGCCGGCATTCACAGTGTTAACCCCTAATTGTCTTCCTACCTTAAATGCAAATGTTTCTTCCGCAAGGCATGCATCCCCATATGTGTAGGAACAACCTAAAAACATTACACCTAAAGTATCTTTATCCACCACTTGGGCCGAATCTTTAACTGGCACCCTGAATCCCTGCTTATTAAAATACATTGCAATGTTTGGGCCTATCGCAAAGGTATGGTTCCCCTTGAAACCTCTTTTAGGCGCTAGCCCTAGCGTGTCGTCCGGCTTGTGCGGGTTGGGATTCCAACCTCGGTAATTTTGACCAATAAGTTCATTAAACAAAATAATAGATCTTTTAACAACAGAATAGGCATAATACACAGATGTAAAAAATCCAAAAAAAACAAGGCTGTATTTAAGCCAAGTTGTCAAAGTTTTTGTGGACTTTAATGACCAATACTTTCCATATAAAATTGAAAAAAACCAAAATGAAAAAAACAGTGGTTTTATACCATTAATAGGGTCTATTGTAACAAAACGAACTGCTATTTTGACGGTAATCCAATAAACTATCACCCAAAAAATAAAGAGCACTGCAGCATTTCCTAAGAACTTTTTCATTTAGGGTTAATCTTTTTTAAACTGAACCAACCATTTTTCCTTGTTCTGAAAATCTAGCTGTTCTTCTTTCACAAACAAATAATTATTAATTACCAATATGTCCATATCTGTGCTCATAAAGCATCTGTAAGCGTCAAACGGGGTACATACAATAGGCTCGCCTCTAACATTAAAACTTGTGTTCACCAGAATGGGTGTGTTTGTTAAACTCTCGAAACTTTTCAGCAAACCATAAAAATGTGGGTTCGTTATTTGATGAACGGTTTGCACTCTGGCAGAGAAATCTAGATGGGTTACAGCAGGGATGGTGCTCCTTTTATAATAAAGTCTGTCAAACAAAGGCCATTGATAATAATCCGCCGGAAGTTCCAGGCATTTCTCATTATTTACATTTGAAACCAATAACATGTATGGCGAACGGCCATGCAAGTTGAACCAATCAGATACTCTATCTTCCAAAACAGCCGGGGCAAACGGGCGAAAACCTTCTCTATATTTTATTTTCAGATTTAGCCTTCTTTGCATTTCTTCATTTCTGGCATCGGCTAAAATGCTGCGGTTTCCCAAGGCTCTTGGGCCAAATTCCATCCTGCCTTGAAACCAGCCCACGACTTTACCCTCTGAAATATATTTTGCAGTCTCCTTGTATAGGTTGAAAAAACTATCATGCTTTCTAAATGCAGCCTTAGCTTTTTTAGCCATTGTTTCAACTTCTTTTTCAGAAAAGTCGGGGCCTAAATATGCCCCCTTCATATCATCTTCAGGTTGAACTACTCTTTCACCTTTAAAAAATAAGTATTCTGCAGCCAAAGCAGCACCAAGAGCTCCACCGGCATCACCTGCAGCCGGTTGAATAAAAATGTCCTTGAATAATCCCAACTGCAACAACTTTCCATTCGCTACACAATTGAGTGCAACCCCCCCGGCCAAAACCAAATAATCAGAACTTGTAATCTTCTTGGCTTCTACTGCCATTTTTATTACTATTTTTTCTGTAACAATCTGAATTGCCAAAGCCAGATTACAATGATATTGCTGAAGTTCGTCTTCTTCGTTTTTTTTCTCAAAACCAAAAAGTTTAGACCAGGCACGGCGTTTCACCATCCTCAAACCCGTAGCATAATTAAAATATTTTTGATTGAGGTAGATAGAACCATCATCAAAAATTTTAACGATGTTGTTTTCAATTAAATCAACAAATTTCTTTGTTTCATCTGAATCAGGAATTCCATAAGGAGCCAAGCCCATTAACTTGTATTCGCCTGAGTTTACAGTAAATCCAAGATAGTATGTGAAGGCGCTATATAGCAAACCAACAGAGTGCGGGAAGTGTAATTCCTTAGAAATTGTTATTTGCTCATTTATTCCATGGCCAATACTCGCCGTGGCCCATTCGCCTACCCCATCAATTGTCAAAATTGCCGCTTCTTCAAATGGGGAGGGATAAAAAGCACTTGCTGCATGAGATAAATGGTGTTCTGGAAACAATAACTTTATTTTCTTTTTGTCAATTTGTCCGTCCACCTCTTGCAATCCATCGAGAATTTGTTTTTTCAGAAATAGCTTTTCCCGAAGCCAAACGGGCATAGCTTTAGCAAAGGAAATAAAACCCCTAGGAGCAAAGTCATAGTATGTTTGCAACAGCCTTTCGAACTTCAAAAGTGGCTTGTCATAAAAAACTACTGCATCCAAATCGCCAACATCTAAACCTGATTCTTCAAGACAATAGCGGATAGCATTGACAGGAAAGTCCGGTGTATGTTTGTTTCTAGTAAATCTCTCTTCTTGAGCTGCAGCTATTATTTTTCCATCTATAGTCAAAGCGGCTGCCGAATCATGATAAAATGCCGATATTCCTAATATTTTAGCCAAAATTAATATTTGATAGTTATTATTCCTCCCCCTCAACCACAACACCCATCCCACTGAACTTGGCAATTCGGGCGTTTACCAACTCTTCGCTGTTCATGGATTTCAGGGTTTTTATTTCTTTTTTGATGGCTGCCTTTACATTCTTATAGGCCACAGACACATCGTGGTGGGCGCCTCCCAAGGGCTCTTCAATGATGCCATCAATGAGGCCGTTTTGGAGCATGTCTTCGGCGCTGAGTTTGAGGGCGTCTGCTGCCAACTCTTTTTTATCCCAGGTGCGCCAGAGAATGCTGGAACAACTTTCCGGAGAAATGACACTGTACCAGGTGTATTGCATCATCAACACCCGGTCACCTACACCAATACCCAATGCGCCACCACTGGCGCCTTCGCCAATGACAATGCAAATAACCGGAACCGTTAAAGTGGCCATTTCAAACAAATTGCGGGCAATGGCTTCCCCCTGTCCGCGTTCCTCAGCTTCCAGTCCGGGACTGGCGCCGGGCGTATCAATAAATGTAATGATGGGTTTATTGAATTTCTCTGCCAACTTCATCAGACGCAAGGCTTTGCGGTAACCCTCGGGGTTGGGCATGCCGAAATTGCGCAGCTGCCTTTGCTTGGTGTTTCTACCCTTTTGCTGTCCTATGAGCATGAAGGTTTCGCCATCAATCTGTCCAAAACCGCCTACGATAGCCTTGTCATCCTTCACTTGCCTATCGCCGTGCAGTTCTATGAAATTGGTAGCAATGTTTTCTATGTAATCAAGCGTG
>Ga0315902_10009329_pt1 | contig 13148 bp, 12 predicted proteins | sample LakEriMetagenome_9_FD_203523 | JGI IMG/M metagenome (GOLD analysis project Ga0315902, IMG submission 203523) | Freshwater fungal communities from buoy surface, Lake Erie, Ohio, United States - Buoy 12 MA117 | ecosystem: Environmental > Aquatic > Freshwater > Lake > Lake biofilm | place: USA... | reverse complement strand
AGCGGAGATGTTACATGCTCTTGACCAATAACATCAGCAAAGATTGATGGGCGATACTTACGGTATAAAGCTAATGACATTTATCGCCTCCTTTGCTAAAGATATTAAATAAAGTTAAAAAAGATAGGACCCCCCGTACACCCACTAGAGCGCACCTACCCTTGCTGCATTCCTGCCCTGGGGGAGTTCGGCACGTTAATGCCGCACGGGGGATCTAACGGTAAATCTTACCCATCACCACCGATACCCTTAAGCCTTGTAAGCAATACTGGAGGATTCGCATAGCGGCCGAGTGCGCACGCTTGGAAAGCGTGTGTAGGGCAACCTACCGAGGGTTCAAATCCCTCATCCTCCGCCAGATTAGACGTCTTTAAAACGCCTCAACTCTTAGTTTATTTTAATTCAGAGCAAAAAAATATCGTCACCCAATAGTGACTTCAAAACCCTCGATATTTCCAAGTCAGATTCAAAATTAGTTGGTTTAGATTTTAAAATATCCTCTTTAAAACTTAGCCATTGTTTAAGTAAGTGGTTATTTGAACTTGCTATTTCAAATTTAAGCTGACTAGGTGCAGACGGAGGATGTTTACGTATATAGGTAGTTAAATCTGAATTACCCCATTTTTCTAGCCCACTCAAAATTACAAGAGCATCAGATCCACTAATTTCGATGTTAAATCTATTTTGCCATGAAAGGTAGGTGACAACAAATTCAAAAAATACATTGTTAGCCTCACCACTTAAAACACAATAATCTGACCCCTTATTTTCAAAACTTTTATTTACTAGACTAAGCTTGCTAATCTCAGTAGGACCAAGAAAAAAATGCATTAAATTTAATAAGTGAGGAACAAGGTCAATAATTACTGCGTATTTGGAGTCTCTCCATTTGCTATTCTTGATATTCTCAGCGGTACCATTGCCGTAAAAACCATTAATTGTGTATATGTTGCCCAACTGGCCTTCTTTTAATATTTTTTTTGCCCCCTCAATGTGTGATTCATGTATATGGGCATATGCGGTACGTATTAGCAAACCCTTCTTATTTGCCCTAACTTGCCAAGAATTCAAAACGTTTTCATCAAATAAAAGTGGTTTTTCAACTAATACATTTATTGAGTTACTCAATGCAAGTTCAATATAGTTTAATTTATCCTTTTCGCTTGTAGCTATAACCATTTCAGAGTAATCTAGTAAATTTATTTCAGAAATCTTAGAAAAATCTGCATCATTTAAAGTATCAAGGGAGTCAAAATCTTGATTATTTAAAAATTTTGAAAGAGTTTTTCCTCGTTGCCCGTTTCCAACCAAAAGAACTTTCTTCATATAAAGCTTCTAAGTCTTTCAAAAACAGAAGAAATTGCAATTGGTCTATTTCCTTCGACTTCGCACGCCAGTGAAGCAGCTGTTGCACCGATTAGATTTGCTGCTTGTATGCTTCCAGTAAGAAACAATATCACTGCTGAATAAGCTATCAATGCATCACCAGCTCCAACTGGGTCAGTAGCTAAATTTGTTAGAGCTGGTAAAGAGAATATTCCCTTAGAATGTGTACTGTTTTGTGAAGCACTCATAGATCCTCGGCTGCCTAGCTTGAGAATTATATTCTTTGCGGTAGATTTTCTGCAAAGCTCTAGGGTTAGGTTAACAACAGTAGATTCTTGGTCGCCCAAAGAAAATCTACCTTCTCGTTCGTTTGGTGTAATCAAATCAAAATTTTTAAAATCAAGAATATTGCCCCATCGGCTCGCGACTTGGCTATCAGCTACTTTAAATTTATCTTTCGGAATCGATTTTACAAGTATAGGAATTTTTTCTTTTGTGAATATTCCATGTCTAAAGTCAGATAAAACAATGATGTCGTAATCTATCTTGGTAATTGTATCGAGAATTCGATCAAAAATCTCATTGCTTACTGGACGATTATCTACGGTATCGACCTTGAGTAAGCGATGTGAATTAGACACATACACTTTTTTAACTGTAGTAGGTCGAGTTTCATCCACTATTAGGTGGCAATTAACTCCAAATTTACTTAACTCCGATTTTAAAAACTTACCGCCCTCATCATCACCAATAACACTTAAAAAATCTACATTTGCACCAGTTCCGCGAAGATGTGCAGCAACAATTCCAGCACCTCCTACATAGTTATTAGTATTATCTAGTTTTATGCTTAAAGTCGGAGTTTTAATTTGGCCGCCAATTGACGTGCAATCAGCAATAGTGTCAACGATTGAATCTCCGACAACCAGCACTTTTGGCATACTTTTTGTTTCTACGGACTCAATTATCGCTCTAATATCCATTTTTTCAGCCTCAAGAATCAGTCCCAAGTTTTGCCGACCAAATGTTTCTTTTTCTGAATTTATAATTGAGCTAGAGGAATACACAACATCACCAGGAGTAAAAATAATTTTTCCTCCGTACTTTAAAAGCGTTTCTTGCTCTAAGACAGTTTTCTCGTTACTTAACTCGCCGTATTCAAAACCTTTCGCTAAAAAATCCGGCTTGAGTTTCTCGATTATCTCAATAGGGGTTGGATTGTCATCTATAAGAACAAAGTCAACCATTTCAAAGGCGGCCAAATTAAGTGCCCGAATTTGTTGAGGTATATGCGGCCGATACTGACCTTTATTTATATAGCCATCAGATGTTATTGATACTACTAATACATCTGCTTTAGATTTGGCATAGACAAGGTGTCTAACATGACCAGGGTGAACTAAATCGAATACACCGTGACATAAAATCACTTTTTTAACCCGTTCACCCCATGGTAAATGAGAAACTAAATCATCGAGATCAACTATTTTTTTCCCGTACATAGCTTGAAACTCAAAGTTAGACATTTTCTTCTCCTATAAAATACTGTTTCCAGGTTTTAACTTGTTCCATAATTAAGTCTTCAGTCCAAAGTGGCGCATCGCTCCATTCTTCAATATGCTCCAACATTTCATTGCAACCAGATGTGAAATCAGTTTTGGGTTCCCACCCGGTATCATTTCTTATCTTTTTTATGTCCGCGAGGGTATGTTGAGCTTCTCCACCGCGCTCAGGAATATACTTCACGTCCTTCGAAATCAGTCGCGCAAGATCATTTATTGTGACGGATTTACCGGCGCCGACATTGTAACGATTAAGATTTTTACCATATTCTGCCACTAAATAAAATGCTTCTGCAACATCTCGTACGTGGACAAAATCTCTTGTTTGTTCTCCAGTGCCGACAATAGTAAGTGGAGCTCCAGACAAAGCTTGTCTTAAGAAAACTCCAATTACGGACCCATAGGCGCCGCTCGTCTTGAATCGTCTTCCATATGCATTGAAAATACATACGGAAGCCACGTTCATTGAGTAGATATTTGCCATGCTGAATAAAAGTTGCTCGCCTAAATACTTGCTTACAGCATAAGGATGTAAGGTAGAAATCAATGCATCTTCCTTAGTAGGCACAATTGCCTCTCCGTAGCAAGAAGAGGATGCTGCATATATTATTTTTTTTGTGCCTCCGATGCGCGCAGCATTAAAAACTTTGAATGTTCCATGCAAATTAATGCTGAAATATTCCTCGGGAGCAATTAAAGATGGAATTACATCACCAATTCCGGCAAGGTGGAATAAATATAGTGAATCTTGAAAAATTCTCGGATCAATTTCATCCCGAATGTCATTTTTAATAAAATTGAACCTTACATCTTCTAGATGTCTCTCAATATTCTTAATTTTCCCATTTGATAAGTTATCAATACAGACTACTTGGTAATCAAGATCTAAAAGTAAATCAACAAGATGACTTCCTACAAATCCAGCACCACCTGTAACTATAATTTTCTCTTTCATAATTATGAAATTCTTTTATTAAGCAAGGTTTTGACATTGTGATATTTATCAAGGTCTATATTGACATCAATATCTTTGTTTACAAATGCAAAATAGATTTCCTTGACAGCGTCACTAATTGTTCGTGTTGGCTTAAAACCTATTTCCCGAAAAATTCTAGATGAGTCTATGTGATAAGACCTAATGTCATCGGATGGAGTCGTGGTTATTTCGATATTACTGAATTTAGGATCGACTTTAGTAAGTGTGCTGCGAACTAGCTTAGCAATTTCTGCTAAGGTCATATTTTCATTTCCGATGTTGTATGTTTTCCCAACAACATCATTCGAATTTAATAGCAATACACATGCATCTATGTAATCGAGAATGTGTAAATTTGGACGTCGCTGAGTTCCACCGAATACTGTTATAATGTTTTTAGTGATAGCATGTGCAGTTAATATGTTTACGCTTAGGTCTAACCTCATTCTGGGGGAATACCCGCAAACAGTAGCTGGTCTAAAAATTACTGGCTGAAAAATTTTATTTTCCTCTTGCAAAAGAATTGGTTCACACTTTGCTTTATAAGTATTGTAGTGAGTAATGGGTTTTAATGGATGATCTTCAGTTATGTTATCTGCCTCTGAAACTCCGTAAACGCTACTCGTGGAAGCATATACAAAGCGTTTAACTTGATTTTTTTTTGCGATATTTACTAAATTAACAAAAGCCTCGTAATTAATGGTCCTAGAAAGATCAGGATTTAATGCAAAGCTTGCGTCATTAGATATACAAGCTAGGTGTAACACATCCGCGCCTTCTGGAATGCTGCTCCTAAGCTTATCTTTATCCCGTATATCACCCTTTATGCTGATTAAATTATTATTCTGGTTCAAATAATTTCCATAATAGAATGTGTCATAAACAATGACTTTATAACCAAAATCTAGCATAGCTGGTACTAAGCGGGTGCCAACATAACCGCCTCCACCGGTAATGAACAGTTTTTTCAAATCTTATCCGAATTTCCAATAAATAAGCCAGCTGATCTTGCATCATCTTCAAACATTTGTACTGTTTCACGCGAAAACTCAAGCAAATTCTTACCAAATTTATTCGTTTTATAAAGGAGTTCAGGCTGAACCGTGACAATATCACAACCTGACCGCTCGGCTTGAATGACATTAAAGGCTTCGCGCGTACTAGCCCAAAGCAGATTCGTTTTTTTGCTTAGCTCTGATTGCCTAAAGGTTTTTACTACTTCTTCTGGATCAACTCCAGCATCAGCAATTCTTCCTGCAAAAATTGAAATGATGCAAGTATCTTTAGTAGTTTCAACCAACCCCTCAAGTTGGGAAATATCAAAAACTGCAGTTATGTTGATCTTCAGTCCGTCTACCAAACATGAGTTTATAAGCATTATATTTGAATCACCATTAGATTTAATCACAGGAATTTTAATCCATGCGTTTACACCCAGATTATCAAGTATTTTTGCTTCTTTCAAAATTTCATTATCATCACTACTTATCACTTCATATGAAATTGGGAGACTATTTGAAACCGTGTTTACATCTTCTATAAATTTTGCATAATTACGGATACCACACTTATACATTAATGTGGGATTTGTTGTAATTCCGTCAATGTTTCCAGCCGCAACAAAGTCTGCAATATCTTTCAAATTTGAGCTGTCGATGTATTTTTTAATTTTATGAATTGTTATGCTCCTCCAATATTCTGAGTATAGCATCGCTCGTACTAGAAGCTAGGTGGTCAGGCTTAGAATCATACATTGAAAAAACATCTGATTCTCTTCTTATTAATATGGTTTTACACCCAGCTAATTTACCTGCTTTGATATCAGAAATGCGATCTCCAATCATCCAACTATTTTTCAATTCAATGTTGTGTTTTGAGCTTAAGTCAAAGAGCATTTTTGGACTAGGCTTTCTGCAAAGGCATTGCTGTTTACTAGGGTGAACGCAAGTTGCAACCTCTACTATGTCAAAGTTTTTTTTTATATGATTAACAATTCCAGAATAGTTTATTGTGTCAATATCACCATTAGAAATATCTGGCTGATTGGTTACCAAAAATATCAAAAAATCTAATTCATTAAGTATCTGAAATTTTTCGGTCAAACCTTTGTAAAAAAAAGTTTCACTAACTTTCCTAGGCGCACGATATTTATCTTTCCAAAAAACTGAGTAGTTTAGAGTTCCATCCTTATCAAAAAATATCGCCCTCTTAGAAGAAAGTTTCATCTTGGCTTGGTATATGAAGTTTTAGAATCCAACTCCTCCCATTTCCCTTTCGTATTTTGAATTTTGGGATGAAAAACCATTGCGTGCCAAATTAAAGCTTGAAGAGATTCTCCATGAGGTGTTATATATTTTGGATTCAGTGGAGTATTTATAACTAAGGTAGAATTTTTTTGTAAATAGCCAAACTGCTTTCCAACTATTGAAATGCTCGTAGCTCCTTGATTATTTGTTAGGTCTAACGCGCGAATTAAAGGCACGCTCACATTCATTTCAATATCGCCACCTCCAACCGAAAAAAACAAACAAATATCCTTTGTAGATAACCTCGAGCCAATTAGCCAATCACTTAATGCCGACTCAATACCATTGTCATTTATTCGAGCTGAGAATTCTGCAACATTATCTGTTGGTGAATAGGCCTCAATAAAAGCAATCTTTCTGAAATCATTTACAGCATGTGAGGCATTAGCTGCGCTACCACCTAATCCGAGAATAAATAGCCGGCCGTTTCTTTCACGTAGTAAAGCGAGCTCATTAACCGATTTTTCGAATTCAGATTCGTTTATTGTTTCGAGTGATTTACTAAAACTAGTCAAATAGTTTGCAAGGTAAGAAACTGAGCTTGACATGGTAGTAATATAATACTTTTTTAGGCAAATTACTTAAATCTAGGTTGGCGATCCTACTCTTCCATGCACAAAACTCGCCTTAGTGAGTAACTTGATGACGAGCAGTTAGCAGCTAAAATTAAGCTATCGATATCTGACCAATCATCCCACTGGGCCGAAAAAAATTTACCAGAAGTTTTAACGAATGACTCACTGAGCATTGCTGACACACACTTTGCAGTATGTTCCGGGTCAATATACCCAAATTTTCCAGGAATTAGACTTCTAATAGTTTCCTGTATTTCTGGATCGGATATGGATAGTAATGAATTTGTCATCGCCGACTTTAGTGGCCCAGGCCCAAGACAATTAATATTTATAAATGAATCTTTTAATTCCTCTGCGATAGTCTCAATTAATCTCACAACTCCAGCTTTTGAAGCAGAATAAGCAGGAAGGTATTTCATTGGTCCTGAAGCACCACCACCAGCTAGCTGAATAAACATTGAATTCGTATTTAAATGTGGCTGTAATGTTTTAATTAAGTAATACACTGAAGTAAAATTAATTGTTATAACTTCTTCGAATTCTATTTCGCTAGAACTTGATAACTTTTTAGGTTTCTCTGCAATGCCTGCACAGTTTACTACTCCGTCTAATTTTAGACCATTTGTAATTATTGATTGGCCAAGAATTGCGATTTCGTCTTTATTTAATAAATTTAATTGGAAATCACTCTGCGATTTTGTATCAGAATTTACCGTTGTGAAAACTGTTGCGTTTGAATTTCGAAGTTCTTTGACAATTATTGCGCCGAATCCAGAACTGGCTCCAATAACTAAGATTGTTTTATTTGTTAGATCTGAAGACCTAATTTTTTGATTTGGTGGAGAATTGTATTTTCCTAAACCTAGATTATGACTCGACATTAATTAATATGGGCCCTGAAAGCCAGTTGTAATTGAAGGAATGGATTTGGTTTCTATAATTTTACGGGCCATCATTTTTTGTACAATTGCCAACACAGATTCATATGTTGGATAGTGCTGGTCTTCAAGTGGCTTTGAGACTGGAGCAGGTACACCTAATTGCCCCACTCTTACTATAGGGGACTTCAAATTCATATCATCTGTTTCCGCAACAATGGCTGCAATTTCGGCACCAACACCGAAATTAACCCAGCTGGTATCATAAATTAGTAGCCTTCCTGTTTTTTTAACCGATGCCAAAATTGTAGGTCGATCTATCGGTTGAATCGATCTTAAATCAATTACTTCGACTGATACTCCTAAAGTTTTAAGTTCTAAGGCAATTAAGAGTGATTCGTGGACACAAACAGATGTTGCCACAATTGTAAGATCGCTACCTTCGTGAACCACTTTTGATGACTCTAAATCTGTAAATACCATTCCTTCTTCAACTTCACCTTCAATATTAAATAAGCTCCTATGCTCAAGAATGACAATTGGATCAGAGCTTTGCCAAGCTGATAAAAGCATTCCTTTGGCATCAGCTGGGTTTGATGGCATAACCACTCTTAAACCCGGGAAATGTGCCAAGACTGATTGAATGCTTTGTGAATGAGTTGCGCCCTGCCCCCATCCTCTTCCGATTATCGCACGATTTATTAATGGGAGAGTTCCAGCATTGCCATTGAACATATAGTTCCATTTCGAGGATACATTGAGTAGTTGATCCAGGGCTAAAAACATAAAGTCATTTCGTGCGTGGACTAATACAGGTTTAATGCCCACAGTCGAAGCCCCAATTGCTATACCAGTTAGAGCATTCTCCATTGCTGGTGTGTCAATTACGCGTTTTGAACCAAATTTGTTAAATGCTTCACTAGTAGTGCCAAAAACACCAGAGGAATAGTCCATTCCTATCCCCATTAAAACAACGTTTGGATCTGCTTCCATCATTAGGCATGTTGCTTCAGAAATTGCTTGAGCATAAGTAATTTTTCTCATATAGGTACTTCTAATTATAGTCCGTAAAGATGTTCAAAGTGTGATTCGAGCAAAGGGAATGGTGATTTTTCTGCCAAATTGAACTCACTTTCAATTAATTCTGCTGCCTGATTTCTAATCAACAATAATTCCGCATCAGTGAAACCATAGACTTGTTTTAAAACTTCACCACTATTAAATATCGGACATTTGATTATCCACTTTTGTATTTCTTCTTTACTCCGATAGTTTCGCTGAAATTCAAAGTCAAAATTAGGTCCAACATGTTCACGAGTTCGGTAAGTTAGGCATTCAAGTAAATAAGGTCCTCCTCCTGATTTGATGTGATCAAACGCAATTCGCGAATGTTTTGCAACTTCCTCTACACTATTCCCATCACAAGTTGAAGCAAACATCCCAAAAGCTCGGGCTTTCTCAATAAAACTAGTATTTGGTGGTGTGCGTTTTTCTAAGCTTGACTCGGTACTGTAAAGATTGTTCTCACAAACAAATAGAACTGGAAGTTTATTTAATACAGAAAAGTTAAAACTTTCCCACATTGTTCCTTCTTCAAATGCTGCGTCTCCAAAAAAAACAATAGCTGCCCTTGCCTCCTCTCTAAATTTAAATGCAAAAGCTGCGCCGGTCGCAAAAGCTACTGCCTGAGTGAGGATTGGAGAGGTGCCTAAAAAATTCACGCTTCTATCTACGAGATGTACAGAGCCTCCCCGTCCACCTGAACACCCATCAGCCCTTCCTAGTAATTCAGCAAATAACGAATAGTTTGATCCTCCAGCAGCTAAAAAGTGATTGTGACACCGATGATGACTAAAAATTACATCAGAAGATTCGCGCTCTGAAATAACGCCAACGGCAACAGCTTCCTGTCCAATTCCTAAGTGAGTTGGCGTTCGCATATTACCTTTAGGATATTCGTGCGCAACTTTTTCTTCAAATGCTCGAATTTCTACCATTTTTTTGTAAGAGTTTAATAAACGATCTTCATAATTCATTCAAATAGAGTACCAATATTCTAGAATTAATTCAATAGTGATGCTGATTAATCTATCTTATGAATTACTCATTTACTGATTCCCGTTTAAATGTAATTAATTCCAAAATATATCTTACTTTCAGTTAGCTAATCTCTGCAAATACACAAACATATTTGCATCAAATATAAACTCTGATAGATTTTGTCTCTAAAAACTCTTCGATCCCAGCGAGTCCACCTTACCTGCCTGAGTCTGATTTCTTAACACCAACAAATGGTGCATCTGAATATGATATCAAGCCGTAATAGATAGCCGCCATCCTAGCCACTGATGATTCTGCAAATTTATTGCTCGCTTTAAACCAGGCGAGTCCACATCTTCTAATCAAAATCAGTTGTATTTGATAGCTCAATCACTTCTGCTTTAGAATTGTCTTGATTATTTATTATTTAGAAACTTACTTATGTATTTGCTAGGAACCAACCTTGACTTTCTTCTAACCACTGAGTGCTAAAAAATCCTGTCGTTGCAAACCTTACTTGTTCTCTGGCTTCATTGACCTTATTATCAAGGTTTAAATTTCTTAGAGGCGAATTATTAAGTACGATATCAACCATCTCTTTTACACCATTCAGTATTTGATCACTAGAGTTAGACTCAAAAAATATCATAGCTTCCTTTATATCTTTTGGGTTAAAAGAAGCGTAACCAATTGGTGAGTTAATAATGTCTACGAACGAAAGAAGTCTCCCATTTAGAAAAGTTTTTTTGGGCAAGTAAATTGTCTCTTCAGAGCACCTCAAAGTTTCTAATCCAAGCATTGTGCTATTTGTGATTAGTGAAGGTATATTGAAAAGTGAAGGTATTGCTTTTGGACCTGACTGTGTTCCTATAAAAAACTTCGCAGCTGCTAAAGCATATAAATGAAGGTGAGACGAATTTGATGAATTTTGTGAAAGGTCAATTAAACCTTTTATGTGTGGCAGGCTCGGCATAGAGGAATCACCAATCCTAATAACTTTGCCACCTAAATTTATAATATATTCAATAGATTTTATATAAGTGTATATTGATTGATTATTAAGTTCTTCTTGGTTACCAGTTTCACGAACATGTAAGCTAACAAACCAATCAGATTCATTCAAGCCGTAATTTCTTAACTCAATCATAGATTTGTATGCATAATCAGAATTTAATTTTAGAATAGATTTTTCAGGATTCATGGCACTCTGAATATAAACTTTCTCCATTAATTCATAATGATCCATAAAACCATCACGTGTTTTAATAAGTTGCATTCGTTCATAAATATGCCACCAGCCAGGAGGTTCATCATCACTATAAAGGTCTGAAAAGCTAAGTAATTTTATATTATCTTTAATACTTAAATGGAAAGGTTTATTTAAGTCTTTCTTTGGGACCTGAAGATAACGCTGACCAGTCGGTAGAAGCCCCAAGTTTTGAGCAGCAATATGGATGCCAATATCCCGATTATGACCAATTGGTCCGCTAAAGCATTTAGAAAGGATTGGTGGGAAATAATCGCAATCTGTAATTCCATTTTTTTTATAAATTTCATACATTATTTCTTTTCTAATTTTTACGGCATTGTGATATTCACCCTTATTAAACATTCTGTCTGTTTTATTCCAATTCGCATACCATTCAAAATGATTATCGCCAATCTTTGGGAGTAGGTTAAGGCCAACAAGATACCTTGCATAATAAGTTTCTGGTCGCCTGAAATTCCTATTTACTGCGATATTTATAAAATTTACCATGCTGGTTAATGTAAAGTGTAATACCCAATTTTTAATTTTATAGAAAGTTTGGGTAAATTTAATATGATTTTTCATGACTGAAGATTATCAGATATTACTTAAAAAATTAGGTTTACGCTGGCATTAAGTTTTATTTATCGGAATTTAAAAATATTAACTTCCAAAGGTAACTTGTCTTTAATAAGTAAATATAATTTTAACATTTTCACTAATGGATTTAGCTAATTATTTTGTATAATCTAACCCTATGTATTTAATCTCTAAAAACTCTTCGATTCCAGCAAAGCCGCCTTCTCTGCCCAAACCTGATTGCTTAAATCCACCAAACGGGGCAGCAGGATCTGAAATGACACCTTTATTAATCGCCACCATGCCAGATTCCAAAGCTTCTGCAACCTTCATTGCCCGCTTTATATCTGCTGAGTAAACATAAGCAATTAAGCCAAACTCGGTTGCATTTGCAAGTGAGATCGCTTCTTCGTCAGAGGTTGTAGTAACAATTGGTGCTACTGGGCCAAAGATCTCTTGATTTAAAATTGGATTATCATTTTTAACAGTAAGCACTGTTGCTGGATAAAAAGCGCCCGTACCAACTGGTGATTTGCCGCCAGTTTTTACCTGGCCACCTGCGGTAACAGATGCGTCAACTAACTCTGCAATTTTATTGCGCTCTTTAACTGAAACACTGGCTCCTAATTGAGCACCCACTGTTATGCCAGGGGCCATTTTTAAATCTCCCATAGCTTTGGCTAGCTTTGTTGTGAACTCATCCGCAATCTCTTTTGCTACATAAAAACGATTTGCTGCAGTACATGCTGCTCCACCGTTTCTCATCTTGGCAAGGAGTGCGCCACCAACTGCTTCATCAACATTGGCGTCTGATAAAACTAAAAATGGTGCGTTACCACCTAACTCCATTGAGCAACGAATAACACGTTCTGCGGCCTCTTTTAATAAAACTCTACCAACCTCAGTTGATCCAGTAAAAGATAAGTTAACAACTCTTGGATCTTTTAATATCTTGGCAATTGCAGGTCCAGTTGGTGTTGGCAGGATTAAATTAACAACTCCTGCTGGAACACCAGCTCTTTCTAATATTTCAACAATTGCAATTGCAGTAAGTGGGGTTTCACCTGCTGGCTTAAGAATTACTGTGCAGCCTGCAGCCAGCGCTGGCCCAATCTTTCTAGTCGCCATCGCAGCTGGAAAATTCCAAGGAGTAATTAATAGAGAAACACCAATTGGTTGCTTGGTAACAACAATTTTCTTATCCCCACTAGGAGATGTTCGATACTCACCATTTATTCTTACCGCCTCCTCTGAAAACCAGCGGAAGAACTCTGCGGCGTATAAAATCTCACCCTTTGCGTCCGTTAATACTTTGCCATTTTCTCTAGAGACTATCTCAGCTAATCGATCGGCCTCTGCCACCATAATCTCAAATGCTTTTCGCAAGATCTCACCGCGAACGCGAGGAGCAGTTTTTGCCCAACTCTTAAACGCGCGATCTGCAGCGTTCACTGCATCAGCACACTCTTTATCTGATGAAACCTGCACATTAGCAATTACTGATTCATCACTTGGATCAGTTACTGCCAAGGTAGATGAGCCATTTACCCACTTGCCATCAATATAAAGCTGTGTCTTTAACTGCATAAAGATAAGCATAAGCCAAGTAAAGGGTGCTTAAAAATCACCTATTAAACAGGCGTATACTTATCACCTT
>Ga0315902_10009328_pt1 | contig 13148 bp, 10 predicted proteins | sample LakEriMetagenome_9_FD_203523 | JGI IMG/M metagenome (GOLD analysis project Ga0315902, IMG submission 203523) | Freshwater fungal communities from buoy surface, Lake Erie, Ohio, United States - Buoy 12 MA117 | ecosystem: Environmental > Aquatic > Freshwater > Lake > Lake biofilm | place: USA... | reverse complement strand
CGGATTCCTTTGCGAAGAAGGGCTGGAAGGTCTGGACGGTCGGAGATGACATCGCATGGATCAAACCGGGCCCGGATGGCCGTCTCTACGCGATCAATCCGGAGGCGGGCTTCTTTGGCGTCGCGCCCGGCACGAGCGCGAAGACGAATCCGAACGCGATGGCCTCGCTGCGCAAAAACACGATCTTCACGAATGTGGCGCTCACGCCGGATGGCGGTGTGTGGTGGGAGGGGATGACGGAAACGCCGCCTGCGCGCTGCATTGACTGGCTGGGCAATGAGTGGACGCCCACGATGGCGCAGGAAAAAGGGGTGAAGGCCGCGCATCCGAACTCACGCTTCACCGCGCCTGCCTCGCAGTGCCCCACGATCGATCCGGACTGGGAAAAACCGGAGGGCGTGCCGATCAGTGCGATCATTTTCGGCGGACGTCGCGCAACGACGATGCCGCTCGTCTATCAAGCCTTCAATTGGAGCTGCGGCGTGTATGCCGGTGCCACGATGGGCAGTGAAATGACCGCCGCAGCTGCCGGCACGCTCGGCAAGGTGCGTCGCGACCCGATGGCCATGCTGCCGTTTTGCGGCTATCACATGGGCGATTACTTCCGCCACTGGATCGGCATGCAGCGCCGTCTCACGGAGACACCGCGCATTTTCCATGTGAACTGGTTCCGCAAAGACGCGGACGGCAAATTCCTCTGGCCCGGCTTCAGCGAGAACATGCGCATCCTCAAATGGATCGTGGACCGTGCGAACGGTCGCGGCGTGGCCAAAGAAACGCCAGTGGGCTGGGTGCCGCACTACGCAGACATCGACTGGACGGGCCTGAGCTTCCCACAGGAGAAATTTGACGAGTTGCAGCGCTTTGACCGTGCCGCGTGGCGCACGGAGATTCTCTCGCACGAGGAGCTGTTCCTCGATTTGAAGACGCATCTGCCGAAGGAGATGATCTACGAGCGCGAGTTGCTGATCTGCCGCATGTGAGGCCGATGACGCGATGTGATGGAAGGTGTGCGCGCTTCAGCGAAGCGCGGCACGCCATTCCGTCACGCGACCGCTGCGGAAGGTGACCACGCCGGAGGTGTAGGGCATGTAGATCACGTCGGAGCCCATTCCCATCATCGGACCACCCCAGCCCCAGCCGGGATTGCCCCAGCCCCAAGGACCGCAGCCGCCGCCGTAGCCCCAGCCACCGCCGAAACCGATGTTCGTGCTCATCACGCGCACCGGGCGCTGGCTTTGATAGATCCATTGTTCGACTTCGCGACCACCGCTGCGGCCGACGGAGGTTTGCGCGGGCAGGCCCCAGGCGAGGAAGACGCCTTCGCGGGTCATGCCTTCGCGGATCATGCCGTTCGTCACCATTTCGCGGTCACGTGCGCTCAGCGTCATGAACTGCTGCGGATTCCGGGCGATGCGTCGCTGCGGAGTGTCGGGAGTGGCGCAACTGGCGAGCATCACAGCAGCCAGCGAAGCGAGGACGAGGCGGAGAAGGGTGGCGGTGCGGGGTGTTTTCATGGCGCACAAGCAGACATCCGCCGCCCGTGTCTGTTCAAGGGGAATCTCGCTTTTCCCAAATCGGGACTCCTCAGGCCATTTTGAGCCCCACGATGCCTGCGATGATCAGTCCCACGCAGGCGAGTCGTGTCGCCGTGGCCGGTTCACCGAAGAGAAGGATGCCTCCGATCACCGTGCCCGCCGCGCCGATGCCCGTCCACACCGCATAGGCCGTGCCGACCGGTAAAGTGCGCGTCGCGAGGCCCAGCAGGCTCACGCTGAGCACCAGCGCGGCCAAGGTGCCTGCCGTCGGCCAGAATCGGGTGAAACCATCCGTGTATTTGAGGCCGATGGCCCATCCGATCTCCAGAAGACCGGCGATGACGAGAAGGAACCAGGCCATGAGATGAGGGATGTTGACTCAAACGGGCCCCAAAGCCCGCATGAGCGTTGTTTAAGCCGCCAGCTTGAATTCGCCTTCGGGGACGCTTTCGCCCTTGTCGTTGAATTCGAGCTCTTTCTCGACGCGGAGGTTGTCCACGATGTACATCTGGCGTTCCGGCGTGTTTTTACCCATGTAGAAGGTGAGGAACTCCTTCACGCTCTTGTGCTCGCTGGGGATCGGGTTGCCCTGCTCGTCCAAAGCGTGGTCGCGGATGGTGACAGGCTCCAGGCGCATGTTCGGGCCGATGAAGTGCTTGAACTCATCCGGCGAAATCTCACCGAGGCCTTTGAAGCGGGTGATCTCGGCATTTTTTCCGCAGATGTGGATGGCGCGCTGGCGTTCCTCGTCGCTGTAGCAGTAGAAGGTGTCCTTCTTGTTGCGCACGCGGAAGAGAGGCGTCTGCAGGATGTAGAGATGGCCTTTGCGCACGAGTTCGGGGAAGAACTGCAGGAAGAACGTGATCATCAGCAGGCGGATGTGCATGCCGTCCACATCGGCATCGGTGGCGAGCACGATGCGGTTGTAGCGCAGCTCTTCGAGGTCGTCCTCGATCTGGAGCGCATTGGCGAGGAGGTAAAACTCCTCGTTTTCATAGACGATCTTGCGCGTGAGGCCGAAGCAGTTCAGCGGCTTTCCACGGAGGGAGAAAACGCCCTGCGTCTCGACATCGCGGCTCTTGGTGATGCTGCCGGAGGCACTGTCACCCTCGGTGATGAAGAGCGTGCTGTCGTCACGGCGCTTGTCCTTCGTGTCAAAGTGGATGCGGCAATCGCGGAGCTTCTTGTTGCAGACCTTGGCCTTGCGGGCGTTTTCGCGCGCGGCTTTTTGGATGCCGCTGATCTCTTTGCGCTCCTTTTCGTTGGCGTTGATCTTCTCTTGGAGCGCTTTCGCCACATCGGCGTGCTTGTGGAGGAAGTTGTCGAGCTGAGTGACGACGGTGTTGAGGATGTGCGTGCGCAGATTGCGCCCCTCAGGCTCCATGTGCGTCGATCCGAGCTTCGTTTTCGTCTGCGACTCAAAGACGGGCTCCTGCACCTTCACGCTGATGGCGGCGACGATGCTGCCGCGCACGTCCGCGGGCTCAAACTGCTTTTTGAAGAACTCGCGGCACTCCTGCACGATGGCCTCGCGGAACGCGGCGATGTGCGTGCCGCCCTGCGTCGTGTTCTGGCCGTTCACGAAGCTGTAATACTCCTCGCCGTAGCCCGTGCCGTGCGTGAAGGCGATCTCCACATCTTTGCCGGCGATGTGGATGATCGGATACTGCGGCTGCTCCGTCAGTTTCGTGCGGATCAGGTCCATCAGGCCGTCCTTCGACTTGAATTTCTCCTCGCCGGCCGGATGGCGAAGCACGAGCGTGAGGCCCGGATTCAGCCAGGCGTAAAAGCGCAGCATCTCGCGGACGAAATCGAGGCGGAAATGCGTGTCATCGGCGAAGGTTTCCGTGTCCGCGCGGAAGACAATGCGCGTGCCATTCGGCTCTGTGCAGGGCTTTGGCTTGCCCATGTCGTATTTCACGAGGCCCTGGCTGAATTCGATGCTGCGAGTCTGTCCCTCGCGCATGGCCTGGATCTCAAAGAACTCGCTCAGAGCATTCACCGCCTTGATACCGACGCCGTTGAGGCCCACGGAGCGCTTGAAGGCCTCCGAATCGTATTTCGCGCCCGTGTTGATCTGCGCGGCGCATTCCATCAGCTTGCCCAGCGGCACGCCGCGGCCGTAATCGCGCACCGTGACCGTTTGCGCGTCGTCGATCTCGATTTCGATCGTGTTGCCAAAGCCCATCACGTGCTCGTCGATGCAGTTATCGACCACTTCCTTGAGCAAAACGTAGATGCCGTCCTCGGGCAGCGAGCCGTCGCCCAGCTTGCCGATGTACATGCCCGGGCGCAGGCGGATGTGCTCACGCCAGTCGAGGGATTTGATGCTGTCTTCGTTGTAGTTGTGGGCGGGGGCGGCCATGAAGGAAGGACGAAATTAGAATGAGGAATGACGAATGGGACGCCGTGAAATGGCAGGGGAGGGGGGGCGAGTCAAGCGATGGGGCGTGTTCGCGTGAATGTGCTTGGCAAGACGTGTCAGCCAGTTATAGACCGCGCCGCCATGCGCATTTTCTTCACGCTCCCCATCACTCTTCTGGCGCTCGCCGCCAGCCAGTCGTCCAGCTTCGCTGCCGCCCCGCGCCCCAAGTTTGTGGATGTCGTCACCATCGGTCAGCAGGCTGGTTTTCAGGCCGGTCTGCCGAATTCCGGCAGTTTTGATGCCGTGCTGAATCAAAACACACTCGATGGCGGTGTCACCACCGGCCAGGGAGACGGCCCGGGCGATCAAGTCATCCGCACGAGCAGCGGTGAGGAGCGCTGGACCGCGTTCACCGGCTTCAATTTCAACAGCCTCGATGTGGAAGGCTTCACCGGCATCCAGCTCCGCACCTCCAGCTACAATGCAGGCGTGCTTTACCGCCTCACCCCGAACATCCGCATCGGCGCTTCCATCGGCGGCGTGCACTCCCGCGGCGACATCGCCAGCGGTGGCAATACCTCTTCCGATGGCCTCGCGCTCGGCGCGTATGCGGTCGGCAACTGGGGCGATAACTTCATCGACCTCCTCTATTCCGCCACCTTGCTCAGCAATGACATCACTCGCACGCCTCTGGGCACGAACGCCTCTGGCAGCGCCGATAGCGAGACGCACGCGATCTCGGCCACCTTTGGCCGGAACATGCGCTTTGGCCGCTGGGTCACCGGACCGCGCATCGGTCTCGATTACGCGCATTGGAGCATGGACAGCTACACGGAGACCGGCCCCGGCGCGGTCGCCTTTGGTCAGCAGAGCGCCAACTCGCTCGTCGCGCGCGCCGATTGGTTCACCAGCTACGACATCAAAACCTCCTCCGGCACCGTGACCCCGTATGCCATCGCAGGCTGGCATCGTGAAACCATGAGCGGCAATCCGAACAACGCTGGTCCTGGCTTCATCGCCGGCACCGACCGCGTCCGTCATTACATGGTCGCGGGCACTGGCCTCACTTGGAGCCTGCCCTGCGGCGGCAAGCTCAACGCGGGTTACACCGGCCAGTTCTTTGGCGGCGCGTATCAGGTGCACAACATCTCCGCGATGCTCGCGTGGTCGTTCTGATCCGTTGTTCAGACCTCAATGCTTCCTTTCAGCGCCGGGAGACTCTCCCGGCGCTTTCTTTTTCCTCCGCGCACGCTCCTTACTGCCTCCATGCACTTCACATCGGTCGTCTGCGCCATCATCCGGCGCGAAAACACCTTCCTTCTGGCCCGCAGGCCGGAGGGAAAGCGACTCGGCGGCTTTTGGGAGTTCCCCGGCGGAAAAATCGAGCCGGGTGAGTCCGCCGAGGCCGCGCTGCATCGCGAACTGGCCGAGGAACTCGGCTGCACGGTCGTCATCACGCACACGCTGTCGCCCGTGGAGCATGTCTATGAATGGGGCGGCATCCGGCTCATGCCCTTCGTTTGCAAACTGGCCGCGGATAGCGCGGAACCGGTCGCGCATGAGCATTCCGCCCTCACCTGGGTCCCGCTGAATGAAATCGCGGGTTACGAGCTCGCCCCGGCGGATCTGCCCGTGCTGGAGTTGCTGAAATCAATCGCGTGATTTTTCCCGGCGCAGGTCTATTCACTCGGCCCAGCCGTTTTCATCCCCCAGCCATGTCCCGCACGCCTCAATACGACGTCCTCTCCCTCGGTGAAGTTCTTTTGCGCCTCGATCCCGGTGAAGGGCGCGTGCGCACCTCGCGCCAGTTCACCGCGTGGGAAGGTGGCGGCGAATACAACGTCGCGCGTGGCTTGCGACGCTGTTTCGGGCTCAAAGCGGGCATCTTGACGGCTTTTGCGGATAACGAGATCGGCCGCCTCACCGAAGATTTGATCCTTCAAGGCGGTGTGGACACGTCTTTGGTCAAATGGGTGCCCTATGACGGCATGGGCAAGCGCGTGCGGAATGCGATCAACTTCACCGAGCGCGGCTTTGGCGTGCGCGGAGCCAAGGGCAGCGTCGATCGCGGCAACAGCGCCGCCTCGCAGATGAAACCGGGTGATTTCGACTTCGATCACCTCTTTGGCACGCTCGGCTGCCGCTGGTTGCACACTGGCGGCATCTTTGCCGGACTCAGCGAAACGACCGCGCAGCTTACCATCGAGGCCTGCGAGGCCGCGAAGCGCCACGGCGTCACCGTCAGCTACGATCTGAACTACCGCCCCTCACTCTGGCAGGAGCGCGGTGGCTTTCCCGCTGCGCAGGCGCTGAATCACCGCCTCGCGCCTTACATCGACGTCATGATCGGCGTGCTCAGCGATGATCCGCCCTCCGCTGGAGCCGTCGTCGCAGGCAGCAGCGACATCTTTGCCGCGGAGGATGCCAAACTGCGTCCGCAGATGGAAAAACTCGCCGCGCAGTATCCAAACCTGAGCTGCATCGCCGCCACGCTGCGCCGCGTGCACACCGCGTCTGTCAATGACTGGGGCTCGCTCTGCTGGCACCGTGGCAGCTATCACCGCAGCCGGAATTATCCGCGATTCGACATCCTCGACCGCATCGGCGCGGGCGATAGCTTCGTCGCCGGCCTCATCCACGGTCTACTCGTCGAAAACGACGCGCAAAAAGGCGTCGATCTCGGCGCGGCCCACGGCGCGCTCGCCATGACCACGCCTGGAGACACCAGCATGGCCACTCTGGCCGAAGTCCAAAAACTTGCCGAAGGCGGCGACGCGAAGGTGCAGCGCTGACGCGCCTTTTTCGCGTGAGGCAGCATTTTTTAGTTCTCAGTTCTCAGTTCCCAGTTTTCAATCCGTCGCGGCGCATCGTTTGCAGCCACTTTGAACCTGGAACCTGAAACTTGGAACATTTTTGATGCGCCCCACTCCCCGACTGCTCACCCTCCTGATCGCGCTGCTGGTGCTCGCGGTGCTGGCGAGCATTTGGAGCCAGTTTGTCGTGTTGTGGCAGGGTGGGATTGGTTTGGCGGCTTTCGTGCTCATCGCCGATGCGCTCACGCTGCCGCGAAAAGGCCGCGTTTCGGTCGAAAGATCGCTTCCGGGCCGTTTTGCGCTCGGAGTGCCTTCCGCGGTCACTTTGACCGTCTCGCACGGCACGCGGCGCACGCTCGAGTTGGAGGTGTTTGACGGTCTTCCGCCTGCCGCGACCGCGCGAAACCTCCCGCAGCGTGTTTCCATCCCGCCGGGCCAGTTTGCTGCGATGACGTATGAGGCGGTCTTTGTGAATCGCGGCCAGCACACCTTCGCGCCGGTGCAGATGCTCGCGGACTCGCTCCTCGGCCTCTGGCGCAGGCTGCTGCATGTCGGCGAGCCCGCGCAGACGCGTGCCTATCCGAACTACGAGCCCGTCGTGCGCTTTGCGCTGCTCGCCACGGCGAATCGTCTCGACCAAATGGGCATCGTGCGCCGCCGCCGCATCGGTGCCTCGCTCGATTTCCATCAACTGCGCGACTACCAGGACGGCGATGTGCTTTCGCGCGTCGATTGGAAGGCCACCAGCCGACGTCTCAGCCTCATCAGCCGCGATTTCGACGAGGTGCGCAATCAAACCATCCTTCTCGTGCCCGATTGCGGCCGCCGCATGCGCGCGCTCGATGGCTCGCTCAGTCAATTCGATCACTGTTTGAACGCCATGCTGCTCATCGCCTTCATTGCGCTGCGGCAGGGCGATGAAGTCGGCGTGTGCGGCTTTGGAGGCACGAAAAAATGGCTCCCGCCCGTCAAAGGCGCGCACAGCATGCCGAAGCTGCTCAATCATCTCTACGATTACAACACCACCAACGAGCCCAGCGACTTCGTGGAGGCCGCAGAGCAGGTCATGGCGCGTCAAAAGCGCCGCGCGCTCGTCATTCTGCTCACCAACCTGCGTAGCGAGGACGGTGGCACGCTCCGCGCGGCCACGCATCTCATGCAGCGCCGCCATCTCGTGCTCGCCGCCACCTTGCGCGAGCAGGAACTCGAAAATCGCGCCGCGCGGCCCGTGCAAAACCTCGCCGACGCGCTCGAATACGGCTCGCTCGCTCATTATTTCAGCGAGCGCCGCCAGCTCTTGGAAAACCTGCGCTCCCAGCGCGTCCTCACGGTCGATGAGACCGCGCAGATGCTCCCGGTGGCGCTGGCAAACAAGTACCTCGATGTGAAGGCGGGTGGCATGCTCTGAGCTGCGCTCAGCGGTTTGCTGAGGGCAATGATCTGAAAAGACCATTTGCACGCGCTCAGCGCGACTGATTCAATGAAAGCATGAGTTCCAGCATCCCGATGGGCTCCTCACATCCAACAACATCATCATGAAAAAGAGCATTCTCATCCTCGTCTCCGCCGTCTCCCTCGTCTCCTGTGAAAATGGCCCGAATGCCCGTCGTGGCACCGTCGTCGGTGCGGTCGGTGGCGCGGCAGTCGGCGGCATCGTCGGTCATCAGAGCGGCCGTGGCCTCGAAGGAGCTGCCCTCGGTGCTGGCATCGGTGCCCTCGGTGGCAACATGCTCGGCGCCCAGCGCGACCGCCGCTGATCCTGCACCAAGCAATCTCATCCCACGAACACGGCAGCCAGTGATGGCTGCCGTGTTTGCGTGATGGGACTGGCGTTGTTCGCGCGTAGGTTGAACATGCTTCCAAGGTTTCTCCCAGCTCTGCTTCTCGCGATTTCCGCTTCAGCGGCCGATCTTGATTTCTACCGGGATGTTTACCCGTTTCTGAAGGCGAACTGCATCTCGTGTCACAACAAGACGACGACGAAGGCGGATCTGAACATGGAAACGCCGGAGCTCATGATCAAAGGCGGCGAGAATGGGCCGTCGATCGTGCCGGGGAAGAGCGCTGAGAGTCTCGTCGTGCAGGCTTCAATGCATGCGAATGACATGGAGATGCCGCCAGCGAACAACAAAACGGGCGCGGTGAATCTCACGCCGGCGGAGATCGCGATTTTAAAGCAGTGGATCGATCAAGGGGCGAAAAGCTCGGTGCAGCAGGAGCGCGCGGTTGTTTTAAAAACCATCTCCGCGAGCGTGGACCCGATCTACGCGGTGGCGATGACGCGAGATGGTCGCTACGCGGCCTGCGGCCGGTCGAATGACATTTTTATCTATGATCTGGCCACGCGGCAGCTTGCGATGCAGATCACGGATGCGCATCGAGCGCTGGTGCAGTCGCTCACATTCAGTCCGGATGGCACGCGGCTGGCGAGCGGGAGTTTCCGCGAGGTGAAGCTCTGGAAGCTGCAGCCGCAAAAAGGCACGGCGCAGCCTGTGGCGGCGAAAGCGGCGGATGCGGCACTTTTGAAGAAAATCGGCGACGCGGCGAAAACGGCTGTTTTGAGCAGTGCGCTGGCTGCGGATGGCAAAACGGTCGTGGTGGGTCTCGCCGATGGCTCGGTGCGGGTGTTTGAGGTGGCGAGCGTGAAGCCGGTGGCCGATTTGCGCGGCACTTTGGCGGCGAAGAACAAAACAGCGGAGCTGGAGTGGATCGTGGCCGCGCAGACGCTGGAGCAGGCTTTTCAAAAAGGCGACATCACAAGCATGGAGGCCCAGGACAAGGCGCTGGAGGTGCTGCTGGGCAAAGCGAAGGAGGCGATCGCGACGATGAGCAAGCTGGTGCCTGAAAAACAGAAGCTGGTGAAGCCGACGACGGATGCCAAAGTGGCCGCACAGAAGGTGGTGGATGATTTGATCGCCAAAAAGGACGCTGCGGTGGAGAAGGAACTCAAAGCGGCGCAGGACAAGCTGATCACCGCCAACATGACGGAGGTTTCAGCGCTGGCGGCCGTTTCGGCAGCGCAAAGCAATGTGAAGGACGCCGAGGACGATGTGAAGCGCATCACCGACTCCAAGGCCGCGAACGCCAAAGCCATCGCCGCAGCCAATTTGGCGATCAAAACGGCCAAAACAGCTCAGGACAAGGCCACTGCCGATTTGGCGGCTTTGAAGCTATCTTTGACGAAAACCGCCGTGAAGCCCATCGCGGTGACTTTTTCGCTGGATGCCCAAAAAGCAGCCGCTTTGCTCGAAGATGGCACGTTGCGCGTGTGGGCCGTGGCGACGGGGCAGGTGATCGAAGAGTCGAACGCGGCGGCAGCAAGCACGACGGTGAGCGCCGCAGCCGATGGCAGCTTTGTGGCGGTGAAGTCGATGTCGCTGAGCACAGGAGGCACACCAAAGTGGACGCTGGAGCGTGCTTGGGATGAAAAGGGAATCTTTGCGGATCGCGTGAACGCGTTGCGCTTCAGTCCCGATAGCAAAACGCTCGCCACAGGCGGCGGCGAGCCCTCGCGGAGTGGCGACATCGTTTTCTTCGATGTGGCGAGCGGCAAGGTGACGCAGCGTTGGAAGGAAAAACACAGCGACACGGTGCTGTGCCTCGATTTCAGCCTGGATGGCAAACGCCTCGCCTCCGGTGCCGCCGACAAGATCGCGCGAGTGTGCGATGTGGCCACGGGGAAGCAACTCAACCTCTTTGAAGGCCACACGCATCACGTGATGGGCATCGCCTTCCGCAGTGATGGCCGCGTTTTGGCCACGGCGGGCGCGGATGGCGTCGTTTCGAGCTGGGACATGATCATCGGCGAGCGAAAGAAGAAGATCGAAGGCTGGACGAAGGAAGTAACCTCCCTGCAATTCATCGGAGCCACGAATCAGATCGTCACCAGCGCTGGCGACAACAAAGTCCGCATCGTCACCGATGACGGCGGCGAAGTGCGCAGCATCGCCAACCTCCCTGACTACATGCAAGCCGCCGCCAGCCTGCCCAACGGCAGCGCCGTGATCGCCGGCGGCGAAGACAGCATCCTCCGCGTCTGGGACGGCACGAACGGCAAAGAGCTGGTGGCGTTTGGGAAGTGAGGCGGCCCATCGAGATGCTGAGCAAAATTTGGCGTCTTCGTTGCGTAGTTCCTCACGCATGTCCTCCATCATTCAGCCTCCATCTCTTGTTCGTTGTGCCGGGCCGCTCACGTCGCGGCGGAGTTTCATGCAGTTTGGGCTGGCGGGGATGGCGACGCTGAGCTGGCCGGGCTTGTTGAAGCTGCGGGCGGCGAATGCGGCGCTGCCGAAGGCAGAGCGGAAGTCGATCATCATGGTGTGGCTGCCGGGTGGGCAGTCGCACATCGATACGTATGATCCGAAGCCGGATGCGAGCAGCGAGTATCGCGGTCCCTTCAAAACGATCAGCACGAAAGTGGCGGGCACGCGTTTCACGGAGCTGCTGCCGATGAATGCGAAGATCGCGGACAAGTTCACGATTGTGCGTTCCATGTACCAGAGCGCAGGTGGGCATCCGGCGGGGACGATGCAGATGTTTTCCGGTGACAAGGACACGCGTGACAAGCCGAAGCCGCGGCTGCCGGATTGGATGTCGGTGGTGCATTATCTGCGTGCGAAGGAAGGCGGGCGGACGAATCCGCTGCCGAATTACATCGGTGTGCCAGCGGCGTCGCCGGAGTATTCGAGCCCAGCTTATTTGGGCGATGCGTTTGCGCCGTTTGCGGTGAGTGATGATCCGAACCGGCCTACGTTTCAGGTGCCGAACATCGGCCTCGCAGATGAGGCGGAAAATCGCCGTCTGAGCGACCGGATCGCGCTGCGGCGGAGTTTGGATAAGATGGAGCGTGCGTTTGATCGCGAAGGCGAGATGGGTGCGCTGGATGAATTCGAAGCGCAGGCGGCCACGCTGCTGACGAATCCGCAAACACGGGACGCGTTTGATTTGAGCAAGGAAGAGGCGGCGACGCGGGATCGCTACGGGCGGAATCGCTGGGGACAGCAGCTTTTGCTGGCCCGCAGGCTGGTGGAGGCCGGTGTGGAGATCGTGACGAGCAGTCTGAGCGGGCCGCTGTGTGGCCGCGTGAACAACTGGGACGACCATGCGGTGAATCAGCACCAGTTTGAGGCGCTGCGCTTCCGCATGCCGACGTATGACCGAGCGGTTTCGGCGCTGATCGAGGATATTTATGCGCGCGGGCTGGACAAGAAGGTGCTCGTCGTCGTGACGGGTGAGTTTGGACGCACGCCGAAGATCAGCTTTGATCGCAGCACGGGCGCGGGCGATGCGAGCGCGCCCGCGGGCACGCTCCAGCCAGGGCGTGATCACTGGCCGCGTGCGTTCACGAATGTGTGGGCCGGTGGAGGCATCCAAACGGGCGGTGTGATCGGAGCGAGCGACAAACGCGGCGAGGATGTGGTGGAGCGGCCGTGCAATGCGGCGGATTTCCTGGCGACAATCTATCATCACCTCGGCGTGGATTACACGAAGGTGACGATCAACGACCTGAACGGCCGTCCGGTACACATCGTGGAAAACGGGCGTGCGATTCCAGAGCTGATCGCGTGATTCGCGGCCTCAATCGGCGGGTGCGTCCGGCTTTTTCCACTTCGGGAAGCCGCTGATGAGCACGTTGTCGCCGATGGGGAGGACTTTGGCGTTTTCGAGCTCGACGGAGGCAGGCAGGACCGGGCCGGCGACGGATGGTCGGCCGCCGCCGCAGAGCAGGGGAGCGATATACCAGTGCGCTTCATCGACGAGCTGCTCGCGGAAGGCGTGGCCGAGGATGATGCCGCCGCCTTCGATGAGGACGGTGACGATGCCGCGCTCGCTGAGCTGGCGGAGGACATCGCGCAGATCCGGGCCGCTGACGATGAGCGTGCGGTCCTTGTAGGCATCGGTGAGGAGATGGCAGTCTTCGGGAATGTCGTGGCTGCGGCTGAGGACGACGCGCCAGGGCTGCTCTTTGCCGGTGGCTGCGCAACCATCGCGCAAGGTGAGGCGCGGATTGTCTTTCCGCACGGTTTCTGCACCGACGATGATCGCATCGGCACGCAGGCGGAGGCGGCGGCCGTGGATGCGCGCGGAGTTGCTGGTGAGCCACTGGCTTTCGCCTTCAGGCCGGGTGATGCGGCCATCGAGGCTCTGACCGGCCTTGGCGATCACATAGGGGATGCCGGTGGTGATCCATTTGGCAAATGGGCGGATGAGCGCCTCGCACTCGTCTTTGAGGGTGCCGCTTTTCACGCTGATGCCGGCGAGCATGAGCTGATCTCTCGCGCGCTGGTGATGCTGCGGGTTTGGATCGTCCGCGCCATAGACGACGCGACGGACGCCGGCGTTTTTGATGGCATCCGTGCACGGCGGAGTGCGCCCGTGGGTGCAGCAGGGCTCGAGCGTGACGTAAAGCGTGGACTCGGCGAGGAGCTTCGG
>Ga0315902_10009327_pt1 | contig 13149 bp, 8 predicted proteins | sample LakEriMetagenome_9_FD_203523 | JGI IMG/M metagenome (GOLD analysis project Ga0315902, IMG submission 203523) | Freshwater fungal communities from buoy surface, Lake Erie, Ohio, United States - Buoy 12 MA117 | ecosystem: Environmental > Aquatic > Freshwater > Lake > Lake biofilm | place: USA... | reverse complement strand
AAAACTCATATTATATACCAATTTCCGTTTCTCACCATAACAGTAAGAGACATATAGTTTATATTCATATCAACGTATGAATTACCATCAATTAAACCTGATGTTGGTGTTAATCTTATTCTGTATGAACCAGAGGTTCCTGCTTCATCTTTTATTAACAAATAATAACCATCTTTTAATGTTGTTGTAGGTAGTGTTAAATCTACATTTGATGAACCACTAACACCCCAATAACTTTTATCCCAAGTTAATGTTTGTGATGATGTTATTGCGGATGTCGCATAATTCAACGGTAATGAAATATCTCTTGTTTTAACAACACCTGTTAATGAATCTCTTACTAATAGATTAGTATTTGATGAATCAGTTTCTGGTGTATTTTGTAATGACAAATAATTGGTATGGAATGTACAAGCAGAAACTGAGTATACACCCCTACCAACCGCAGAAGAATAACTATGTGTTAATGTGTTTCCACTACCACCTAAAATTGACGTATAATTTTGTGTAACCGTATTTGCATTCCCACCTAAAATATTAGAACAACAACTATTCACCGTGTTACAATGTCCTCCCGCAATTATGGAGGATATACCTGACAATTTATTCAAACTACCTCCAAGTATTGTTGACACTCCTGTTGGTAAACCACATATAGTATTACAAATCCCACCACCAATAAAATTACAACCAAGAAAAGGCGTATCTATTTTATTAGCACTACCTGACCCAATCATAGAAACTGGCGAATCAACATAATTACCACCACCTCCAACAACGGAAGAGTTAAATCCTTGTGCAATATTACCAGAACCTCCAACAATCCCACCATTTAGGGCGTAGTTCGTATTAGAGTCTCCACCACCAATGAAACTCATAGTCGCACCACCGAGATTGCAACAACCACCAAAAACAAATGCCCCACAACCACCATTTGCAGTGTTTAGATATCCTCCACCAATTGCACTATAAACCGATCCTGTTGTATTGTTTACCCCACCACCAAGAAAATTACCACATCCATTATTATCAACATAATTCCCGAAACCACCGGCTATAACCGAATATACACCTTCTGATGTATTAAAATAACCACCACCAATTGATGACCATCCCCCATTAATTGTATTTTTATTTCCTCCACCTATTGTGGTAATGTAGCCGCTCGCGGTATTAAGCACACCCCCAAGAACTGAACCGTATGAACTGTCAACAGTATTTCCACTACCACCCCCAATATTAGAAAAAACATTTAACGATGTATTTAGTATTCCACCAACAACCGATGAACAACTTCCAGATACCATATTGTATTCTCCTCCACCTATGACAGAGGACTGTCCCATTGTAGTATTTTTATATCCACCACTAGTTGTTGAATATAAATCACTTGAAGTGTTACATAAACCACCACTTACTGTCGAATAATTACCGGCAGCCTCATTATCATTAGCACATCTTTCAACAGAACCAATACCCGAGCTCACTACCATTATAGATGTCCCTCCTGTTAATGCAGCAATAACTTGCTGAAAGCACGCTTTGTATGAGGATCCAGCGGGATTACCCTGAGAAGTGTCATATGGATCTACTATATGAAATAAATCCGTTAAATTAACTCCCGTTGCTGATATCTGATCCGTTAAAAATGCCATCTCAATTTTTTATATAAATACTTAATATCCGTTTATTGGAATTGGTAAATTTCATAATTCATAAAGAAGAAATCGTCCCCGTCTTGGAATTGCTTTTCTATTGGTGGTATTTCAACACAATTAAGAACAATAAACTTCTCACAAGTGGGATTTATTATCTTAACCCCAATTGCAGGTGCTGTGTCAAATTCAACAGGAAGTGTAATTATTGCTTGCGGCGGGATTAACGTATTAACTGTTGCAACTAAGATACAATCATTACCATATACATTACAAATGTAAATTTCATAGGGTAGTGTAAGTCCAGTAACATTATTTATTTGTAATTGTGTCATACTTTATTGAAAAATATACTCATCCCCATCTTGGAATATGAATTCAAAATCGTCTTGAAATACTTTTTGGTATGTCCCACATTCAATACAAGAAATATCATAATCAATAATGAGGTTAATTATTATTCTAGTATCGTCTAACCCCGTAGATACTGTTTGTTGACAACCTGTACCTCCTGTAATACACCCACTTTTTATAATTATTTTATTTGTTTCAATGTTAATTTCAACCGATGTAATTCCAGAAAACCCATATAAACCATTTTTAATCACATTTACCCATTGTTCATCTGTTGGGTAATCATTTAAACCCGTCGACGTGTAAAAGACTGTTTGAGCGCTAACACCATTTACATTCAAATCTAATGTAAATGTTGCGGAATTTAAAATACAACCTGTATCACCAGATGTTAAATCAAAAAATCCTTCATTTAACATTTGTAAAATCCCTCTTCTACCTAATAATCCTGTATTCTGAAAAATGTCGGAGCAAACTTTATATAATGAACTACTACTATATAATGTAGTTCCTAATAAATTTGTTGTTTTTGTATAAGAACAACCATTATTATCAATTACTTCTAAAGTATAAGTCCCAGCAGTTAAACCTGTTAATGTAGTACCCGTTTGCCCATTAACATTTGTACTCCAATTAAATGTAAATGGTGGTTCACCACTTGTTAGTAAAACGTCTATTTCACCATCATTACCAGTTGACGGTTGAGTTATAAAGAAATCAAAATAAACACCCAAGGAATTGTTGATTAAAGCGATATCTTGTTGTTGACATCCATCCGCATCAGTTACAAATATATTATATAAACCCGGTGATAAGTTATTGAATGTTGAGATTGGACCTGGAGGATAACCTGATATCTGATATGTATATGGTAAAGTACCTCCTGAAGAAGCAATAATTTGTATTTGTCCATTATTAAATCCACACGTAGTTCCTGATGTATTAGCACTTATTGTAAATAAGTCCGTATTACCAACAATCGTAGTTGCACTAAACGTACAAATCGCATTTGTCACCTCAATAGTATATGTACCACTAGAAATAGGATAAAACGAGTAATTAAATCCCGCAGTATTTGTTGAGACTGTATTTCCTAAAGTATCTTTTAGGGTATATGTAAAAGTTCCACCTGGTGAACCAGCATCTAAAACTATACTTATCGAACCATCATTATTATTACAAAAAGAATTATTTGTTGTGATTGACACAATTGAGAATCCATTAGGTGTCATTATTTCTGTGGAATCTGAATAGGTACACAATCCTGCGTCTGTCACATTTACAGTGAAAACACCAGAGGACAACCCCGAAAAGGTAAAAGTATTCGAAAATGTTACACCAAAGTCACCATTAGATCCCTGAAAATAATATGGAGGTGTTCCTCCAACCACTAAAACTTCAACAGTACCATCATCCGTGAAACAACTCGGTGCTGTTGTTATGAATGATGCAATCGACACAGGATTCACTTGCTGCACTAAAAATGTCTGTGAGTTTATACACCCATTAGAGTCAGTAACATTTACAGAATAAACGCCAGCAGTTAATCCTGTTGCAGTCGATCCTGTTTGTCCATCACTCCAATCATAAGTATATGGTGGATTACCAGTTTGTCCAGTAATTACAACCTTACCACTTCCAATAGGTGGTGTACAACTTGCATCATTAACAACATAACCCCCATATGTAAATGTCGTGGATGATGCAACAATACAAGATTCACTTTTTCCTGTACACCCACCACCATCATCTGCAACAACATAATATGTACCTGCAGAAATAGAATTAAAAACAACAGAGTTACCAGCATTTAATGTTTGATCGATTAATGTATGTGTTATATCATATAAATAAAAATCACCACCATCACCATAAAAACTTTGAGTATAAGCGGTTAGTGATCCGTTTGATGATCCGCAAGTAGTGTCTTGACTATCTAAAGAAACACAAGTTCCTGATGATATATAAATTGGGTAAACTTGTGAAACAAATGTTGCGTCGGTTATCGTGATTGAATAGGTTCCTGCGGGGATGTTTTCAAGGGAATAGTATGTCGTTGCCCCTGACGTTGGGAAAGTTCCGGTTGTTGGGGCAGTTTCGAACACAGACCAAGGTGATGATGTACCTGTTATGTCAAAATATATCGCGCCAACACCTGTATTTGAGCAGTCCCCTGTGACTGAATAGTTATATAAAGTAATACTCATTAATTACATAAAATATTAAAGTTTATTCCAACACTTAATACAAAAGTCTGCACAATATCTAAAGGTATACAAGTATTATTGTAAACTGTAAAGTTATTTAAACTATCATCAAAATAATAACTCAAACCAAAATCCTCTAAATTAACAAAACTTGACTGTAGCGCATTAAACCACTGTTGTTCGGTTGGTATAGAGAGGATATTTCCATATCCAACTCCATTAAAGAATGGATAAGTTATTATAGTAACTCCATTGAATTCCACATTAACAAACCAACTACTTTGTAGAGTATTTAAGTCACAATCACCGAAAGTTAAACCAATTGAGGTTAAATAATCACTTAGTAGGGTACCTAAAATACCCCCAAATGAATTGACAAGTGGATTTGTATTCCACGGATAACTTGAACAATACACTTTTTGTATCGGGCAATCATACGCAAATAACTGCCCATTAAGTACACAAGGGTTACAAGGTACGAGTACAATTTGACATCCCATTTGTCTTCTCCATACAAATTTTTGTCTATGAAATATTGAATTTTCGTACTTTGTACCAGCATTCCAAATTGTCGTTGCTGGAACCATTTGCTCTATAAGTCTTATCCAATAGTCACCAATTCCGTTTACATAATCTATCATTGTCTGATAAACAAAGTTATCATTTTCAATTCCTGCTAATTCTCTAGATTCCAAATATTTCCAATATATTGACTGTAGAGTTGGGTATCCTCCAGTTTTACCATCAGTAATAAATTGTCTGTTTCTTACATTGATTGTGTTATGCCAAAAAGTTTGTGCAAACTCAAAAAATGTCTTTTCTCTTGGTTTTGGTTTTATTTCTGTCCAATCAATACCCCCTCTTTGTGGATAAGGTGACACAACATTACAGGAATTTGGTGGTATGTAATTTAAACCCTCCTCTGGTATTGGATAATTGTATTTTCTTGACATTACCCACACATCATATAATAAACCTTGTGATGGGTTTAAAAATATATCAACATTTTTTACATTCAATACCAATCTATCATCACCAACCGTATAGTAAGCATTAAAATTACCATCAAAATTTCTTCTCAAAAATCCTAAGTTTGTAAACCAACTTTTTTTATTATCTACTATCTTTTTTAATTTAAATCCTTGTTCCATATATGGAAATTGTTTATATCTTTGTAGATATTCATCACCATAATTGAACGGAAGTAAATTTGTTTGTATGTTTGGGTTAGACCCAGTAAAAACAGATGTTGTCAAATCAACTTGTGCTGGCATTCTATGTTGTGGGGTTGATTCAATCCAACCACCACCTATTTGGAAAAAGTAATTTTCTCTCTCAACAGGCATACTCGGATAACCAAAACTATCAATTGGGTAATCATTACGAACTACGGTAATATCCCTTGTTATCGTGTTTGTTGTAAAACCCGTATATTGAACCCCCATAATTGAAAATATGTCTGTGGTGTCCAATACAGGTAATTCTTGCACATATGTCCCCCCAGACAAAAGTTTGTAGTTTTCGTTAAATTGAGAAAGATTTATTTTTTGATCTGCAATATAAACATATTCATTAAATTCAGTTATTGCTTCAGGCGCACCAATTAATCTCATCAACATTTCTATTGATTTTCTTGTACCTTTTGACTTAAACAAATAAGCAGAATTTAAAATTAAATTTCTATAATATTGATAGTTAATCTCCTCTGGTGTCTTACCTTCGGGTAAACCAGTGAAAGTATTTGTCCCTGTTGTGAACACAGAACTTAATAAATCTTCGTTTGAAATTGGTGATATATTATCTTTCCAACCTAATGTTTGTGATAAGTTTTTTAATAGCTGAGATGGAATATCATTTTTAACAGTGTAATGTACTGAATTCATATAAGCAAGAGCACCTATGAATTTTTTCGTCTCATCGAAACTTCTACCATATATTTGTAGGACTTTTTCTATTTTTTTATCCTCAGTATCAAACTCTTTTATTGCACCAGTTGTCAAAAATCTTGATATGAGGTTAGTTCTGTATAAATCTAAATTTTCCGCAATTACACTTAACTTATTCAAATATTCATCAAATTCTCTACCTGAAATATTAAGATTCCAAACTCCGTTTATTGGGAATCTAGCAGTCTCTTTTATTATGGTATAAGTCCCATCATCATTTTCTTGCGGTTTATTAAAGTACGCAGTGTATTTGGGGACAACTTGTCTGTTCAATAAAAAATTTTCAACCTGATCGAACTCCTCATTGAATACTTTGTTTACGTAGAAGTCATTCGGTCTAATAAGTATTGTATTTGTTATTTCACTAACACCACTAAAAGGGTTACCCTCGATATATATTTTTAAAGTAGTATCTTGAGGAGTTGTAGGTATCAAAGTATTAATTGGGTATTCTTTACCATTAGTGAATAATGAGTATTTGTTAAACTCAACTCCTAAATTTCTCAAATTAGAAACTTTTATTTCCCTTAATTGTAAGTTTCTTGTTGATTCTTGTGTAAAATCAATATCAAATGGGTTTCTTAAAAATTCGAGAGGTATCTCCAAATAAGTCTCATTTTCTATAACATCATATGAATTTGTTGATACTGTATATCCCGTCACAAAACTAGGTGACGTACTTGTGATTTCTAATCCAGCGGGAAAATAATTAATGATTTTTGTAATTGATACAGAAAATCTTTTTGCCAATGAACCAAAAATTGTAAAATTTGTTATTTCACTTAAATCATAATTTGGGTATACTTGAAAGTTTTTATTTACTAAAAGTTTCGACTGCTCAATATCTGCAATGTTCATTGAGTCTAATGAAATCGGATCAGAAAAAGAACCAATAGTAAATGTCCTATTTACTTTTTCGGTTACATTTGTAGTAAATTCAAAGTTAGCCTGTGTAAAACCACCTCCATCAACTAATTGAAGTCCAACTAAATTATCCGAAAAACTCCCTTCCCCGCTAGCCTGTGGTGGACAAGTATACTTTATAACCGCCATTATCCTGTTATATTTGTAAAGTTTTTAGTAAAATCAATATTATCACCTCTATCTTGTCTTACTTCATATAATAGTTCATTGAACTGATCTCTAATTTCATAAAGATTGTATTGTTTGTAAATATTATTTCCACTATCGTAGATTGTATATACTCCATCATCAATTGATTTAGTTTGATTACCATATAGTGCTATTGCAAGTGTTGAAATATCGTGTTCAACTATTTCAATCTCAGTTGTTACTGGATTAAAAAAAGTATTACTAACTATAATATTCTGATTAGGTTGTCCTATAAACGGTGTTGCATTTGGTTTATTAGTGGGTGACGATGATGGCGACAGAGTACAAAAAACTAAATTTGTTGTACCTTCTGTGTATCTGTACCTTATTGATTTTTGTGATGTGTTTGTTAAATTTTGAACCACTGGTTCACAATAAAATGAAGATGTTATCATTCTAAAGAAATTAGGTATCTTTGTACCATCTGAGTTCAAATACTCCACTCTGAAACCAACTAAACCTTGATTAACAAACTTATTTCTAAACTGTGTTGGTACATTATTAACATCAATAACAATACCTTTTACATTTGGTAGTGCTGAAAGAATTCCACAATCTGTTATTCTTGTCCTAATTTCTGCAGGACGAATATATAATGTATATATTCCCAAACGATTAAATACGTCAGCGGGAAGTTTCAAATTGTACAACCCACCCATTATTTCCACATTTGCATTACCCCCTGTTTGGTTATTATTGAAATAAGGTCTTAATATTGTTCTTGCATCGAGTTTGGTTAACACAAAATTTTCAGTGTCATCTCTACTTGGTGTGTAATTCAATATGATATCAACATCATCTGGACTTACATCTGCGGGTCTGATTGTTCCGTAACTACCTGTTGCCACTTTAAAATTATTTTATAATTGTTTATCGTTTAAAATATAAATACTTAAAATCATTATTTTTCCACATTAAAAAACCCATATCCATATTTCACCAAATCACCTAAATTATCCACCTCACCAAGTCTTTCAACATATTCCAAAGCTGACATTTTTCCTCTTTCAACAAATAAATTTGTAAGTACTTGAGGTTGATCGATTACATTTATTAACGCTTCATTTTTTGTTATTGCGGATAAAACTAAATCATCTTCAGTAAACCCTGATGATTGTATCACATACAGAGTCGTACCATCGGGGTAGTCATAATAGTCCACACCATCAATTGTATACGCAATGTATGTGTTGTTTGCATCTGGACCCCAATATGTCCCTACACTATTTGTTGTTCCTGTAACCTGTATTCCTAATTTAAATTTTCCATCTATTAAAGTATATTTAGGACCCCATTGAGCTAAATCATTTACAGATGATTGAGTGTATCCCGTTATAATAAAAGGGACGGTTGTATTATTAAAACTATAATAATCATCAATATTTGTATTAGAATCCCCTGAAAAAATATAATCATAATTAAAGGATGTTGCCGACCAACTACCTCCTGCAGGTGTAAATGTCGCGAACCCAAATGGGTTTGAGTTAGGTACAAATACAAATGGAACTGTTATTTGTTTTTTTACTTTTGATATACCCCAAGGTGATGACGCTGTCAATGTTATCGTATATTGATTATTTCCTAATGGGTAAGTATGTGAAACTGGCGCAACACCAGTTATAGTCTGAATTGTGGAACCATCACCCCAATCAAGAGTAAATGTTGTCACTTCCAAATATTTTTTTAATTCCACATCGGATGTATTGTAGAAATAATAGGTATATGGACTTCCTGTTGTTGCAGAAAAAACAAAGTTTGTTATTACATCTTTTTGTATTATTGCCCCATCAAAAACAGAGTAATACCCATAATCAACAGCAGTTTGTGTTAAAAGAATAGGTATAGTTAACCCTGTCATTATTGATGTACCACCTGAAGCACCAGTCAAAACCGCAGTCATACCCGTATAAACACCTGTTATTCCACTAATAACGTCCTCAGTTGTTGCCGTTATAGGGCAACAGGGATCTACATCATATGTGTAATTAATTCCACTAATATAATCTACGGTAATCAAATCCGATTTTATATTTTCTGGTGATATTTTGAAATAATACTTTTGTTCAATCATTTTATACCGGATTTACATATTGATACCACACTACAGGAAAGTTTTCTCTACCCACCCTCTGTATGTTATTATTAGGTCTAAAAACACGATATGTTTTGTCATTATAATCTAAATCAACAACATAATAGAAATAATCTGAACCATCGAAATTATATGGATTTGGGATAGAGTTTTGATTAACATTTGTCATAGTAATGAAATTACCATTTCTCCCATCAAAAAACTTAGCCGACATATAAAAAGTAGAAATATCTAAAAAATCTTGTTTTCTTAACCAATAAATAAAAAAACCTTCTTTATCACCCAAAAAATCCAATCTCATTTTAGGTCTTTTAATATTAACATTTGGTAATGATTGTGAAATTGATACATTTTGAGTTAACCCTTGTTGTACTGGTAATATTATTGTAAAATATATTCTTTGTGTTGTTGGATTTGGGGTGTCATAGAAATCTAACTTGAAGAATGAATTCGTAAATGGTTTACTATAATAGTAAACTTCAGAAGGAGTAAACCCAAGTGCTAAATAACTCATACTATAATTGTTTACAGTAGAAGCGCTTATATTTTGGGGTAAACCACTATAAAACTTAAATTCATAATTCATTGATGTTTTTATCGGTCCTAATAAATTATAGATTGCATGTGAAAATCTAACCACTTCAAAATCCGCAGCCTTTCCAATAACTTCTTCGAATACTGTTTTTTCATATTCTTCAACAGAGTCCGTTTTTCCCCCAAAATCCCACTTCAATTCGATAGGAATATCGATTTGTTTATCGTTAGGTGGTAATACTATTTTATATTTATTCACACTCATCTATTGTTGGTAAATTAATGTCATTTATAAATTTGTTAGGTCTTTGAGTTCCTTCTGGTATAAGTCTAAATATTGTGTTAACATATGGATATTGTTTTCCATTAATAAATGGATAATCCACACCTAAACCACTACCATCTATAAATCCGATTGGGTATAAATCTCTCCACCTAAAACTATTTGATAGATTTGAATAAAACGCATAATCAGGTAAATTAACTATTTGTGAGGAATCCGCTTCTTCAATATAGTCTGAAAAAACTCTTAACGTAATTGGGTTATGTGGTTTATAATAATAACCAAGTGGATTATTAATATTAGTGTTACCTGTTAAACTAAAAAATGTAGGATTATAGGTAATCTTATGATAAAGTGTTGATATTACTCTTTCTTTTTGCTCGTAATTGTTAAATTCACAAAAATCACCGTCTATTATATCCCCAACATTTAAATCCTCATTGTATATAAAATTTCCCGCAGATGGTACAAATAAACTAGTGTATGAATTTGTAGATATATTTGTATTTGACAAAACGTTATTTATGTTCCACCAAGGAGATGGTTGATTGTTTACTAAAGGTAAATTGAAATCGTACCCTTGTCTTAAGGGTCTTGTCCAACCAAAAAATCCCTTCCAAACTGTCGTAAAGTATAATTCCGTAATAGGTCGTTTTTGATTATCTATTAAATTTGATATATCAATATCCGTGTTAAATGATAATGTGTAAGATTGATTACCTTCTTTTATCGATGTTCTTGACATGTTATTTGGGGTTAATACAGTTGGTTCAAATTTTACTTTAGATGTAAAAGAATTTTGTTCAAAACCAGCCTTTACTATAACCGCATTTGAGGACTCAGTTAAAATTTTGTGTCTTCTCACATAGTAGGTTGATGTAGTTTCTGTTTGGTTACTAATATCAATAATTCTTTTAAACGTACCTGTCGTACCTTGTAAAAAAGTTGTTCCCGTATATCCTATGTTATCAATATTGAAAATATATTCTTCACTATTGCTCCCTTCATTACCCAAACTAGACACTAAAAATGTCGTATTATTATTATAATTAATAGTTAACTCGACATAATCGCCAACATTAACACCGTGAGGCATAATTGTCCTAAACGATATAACTCTATCATTATTGTTACTACCAACATCTATAATGAAAGGTATTCCATCCGATGCCGTCCAAAACCAAGAAGCATTTGTTTGCTCGTCAATCGCACTTAATTGTTTGTTCGGGTTATTATCAAATGCATAACTCATATAGTGAGTCCAATTGTAGTTTGTTGCACGTTTGTTAACAAAATTTAAATGATTGTTTGGTGGTTGAGTATAACCCTGTACATTATTATCTGTTCTAATAAATTCAAATTCAAAATATTGAGGATATCCTTCCCAAGGCGTGTTAGGATTAGTAATAGAACTTACAGCATTTGGTATTGCATTGGAATAATATAAATTATTCCTATATGGTGGATAAGTAGTAGAACCAACTAAAGTGTTTTCAAATATAAAAACGTACTTTGTTACAGGTCTGAAAATTAATGATGATTCTCTTTCATCTACAAAAATTTGTTGTAAATTAATATCACTAGATCTATCAAACTCAACATTTTCTTTCTGTGTCTGTTCTAATGTAACATTTGCCAACATATCAACGTTGGGTGATGTTGCATTCCTTAATGAACCAAGAATAATTTTTGTACTATCATCAACACCCATTAGTCATCTATTGTTTCAACATATTTTTTTATGAACTTATTCATTGCCGTGTTCCCATTTTTTAAACCAAAATAAAAATGATTAGGCGCCCCAACCAAAAATGGATTTAAAATTGGTGGTCCTGTCGGAACAGGATTACCTGATGGATTATAGTTTGTTATAAACCCATAATAAATATTTGGGAAGTTAGTTGTCATTAAAGGTGTTTTAAAATAATCATCACCTATAGGGTCTAATGATTGATATTCTTGAGTGTAAAATCCTCCACCAACATTTAGAGTCGTATACCATTCATTGTCTTCATTACCAAAAATACTACTATTAGATGCTAATTTCCATCGATAAAGTGGGACTTCTTGAGTACTTGGGTATCCGAATGATTGTTGTAATAATGGTGAAAAATTATAAATGTTAACACCTGGTGATAATGCCCTTCTGTTTCTATATTGACTATTGTTAGTTACTCCTGTTGCGTTAAAAAATACCCCAAAAACAGGACCTGTTGTATCTTGTCCTATATAAATTTTAGTGTCTTCATAATTTCCACTTATGAATGGATTTATTTGATATTCCGAATTTATGGAAAACGATTGTGCGATATCACCATCAATTCTATCTCCCGTTCTAGAGAAGAATTGGTTAATCGACGCTGATCCAGTTTGAAACAACTGTTGTCCCCAAGTGGCATTAACTAAACGAGAAATTATCCCTAACTGGAGTATGTCTGAAGTATCATTATATGATGAGCTCATATACGTATTTGCCAAATATCTACCTTCAAATTCTGAATTACCACATATTTCAGAAATAAACTCATCTCTTTTACCCATATCTAATATCGTTGTTGGGAAAAGGATTTGCCTATTATTTGCGGAATCATCAGGTGTTTGTGTTCCTGTACTGAAAATGATAGAAGCAACGGGTTTAGGCGATCCAATGAAGTAATTTCCATTCCAAGGAGAACTTCTATAAAAGAAACTATTACTAAAGTCATTATAAATAATAACATCTTTACAGTATCTATTACGTGCTTTTCCCGTAATATTAAACGTGGTTATTTTGTTGAAGGATGGCATATACAAAACACCATTAATCCAATTATTTTGGAATACGTGTCCAAATACCCCTCTACAAGCTGCGAACATTAAATTGAATCTAGCCTTCCATTCTAAAAATAATCTTATGTCATTATTAAGTTCGGTAACATAATTTCTGTTTAATAAGTAATAACATCCCTTTTCGACTTTACCTGTT
>Ga0315902_10009326_pt1 | contig 13149 bp, 3 predicted proteins | sample LakEriMetagenome_9_FD_203523 | JGI IMG/M metagenome (GOLD analysis project Ga0315902, IMG submission 203523) | Freshwater fungal communities from buoy surface, Lake Erie, Ohio, United States - Buoy 12 MA117 | ecosystem: Environmental > Aquatic > Freshwater > Lake > Lake biofilm | place: USA... | reverse complement strand
CAAAGCGCGAACATGATTGCCATCGTTTACCGTAGGATCACCGGGGTCGCCACCTAGATAGGTGTACGATACCGATGCCCCGGCCCCTGCCTTGGCACCGACGCTGAAGCCACCGGCCAGGGAGTTGCTGGTGGACGTATCACTGGCGGTAACACCGATTGTGCCACCCGCATAGATTTCGGCATTCGAGTACTTGGTGGAATCGGTATTCAAATCACCGATGTTCGAAATCTTAGCATCTACCGTGTTTCGGATCCAATTGAACGAGAAGGATCCTGCGGCGGATATTCCGGAACCGACACTTCCACTGAGCGTCAGAGCTGCGATTTGCGAATCGAGACCCGGCGGCAATGTGGTTGGCTCTTCGAAACGGGCATCGACTAGAATATCACCGTTTTTGGCAACCACTTTGGACGCGTCGATTTGAGCCAGAATGGTATCGCTGACCTTGTTGACGGCAATCGCCGCACCAATTGTTGCTTTGCCACCCGCGGCAATCGCTCCAACATAGGATGCAATGGTCGACGTATCCTTGGCATCGACGAACACCGATTGATCTGCCGTGACCGAGGCCGGACCGTAATCCGTAGCACCAATATGCGCATCAACAACGTTGCGAATCTTGTTAACCCCAACCGAACCCGCAAAATTAAAGGTCCCGTTACTGATCACGATACCTGCCACCACATCGATGATGCGGGCATCTTCATGGGCGAGAACTTCCACATCACCCGCTGTGGACTCGACCGTTGCTCCGTCGATCGATGACCGCACCGAGTTCTTGATATCGGCGACACCGATGGCAGCACCCGCTGCATTACCACCCTTGGTCAATTGACCTGTACCGGTATAAATCCGCGATACGTCTTTAGCAGCGACAACAACATCACCACTAGCCAGTAATGTTCGGTTGCCCGCACTCGAAGGTACCGACTGCATGGCAGTTGTTTCGACTTGGGAGAGAACATCTGCGCGCACATAATTGAGTGAGATCGCTCCTGCACCCGATGCTCCATTACCCAGTGCGCCGGCGATAGTCACGGTGACCATTTGCCCAGAAATCGGCTCAGGCAGGTCGATTATTTCGCCACCGACATCGACGCTGCGGCGTTTGACCAGCAATTGGTGCGTGCCACCCACGCCAGATGATGTAATGACAACAGCGATCGGCGTCTCTGCTTGCACGTCTGCCTGAGACTCAGCAAGTCGAATATGGGTGTCATCCACTTTGATGACATAATACGTTTCGCTATCCTGCAAGCCACCCAGAGCCACCGACGATTCGGATCCCTTGCGATAAATGAGGGCATCGCCCGTCTTGAACCCGTGCGCTGCTTCAAAACCAATGGTACTTCCCAGAGCCGCATGAATCTTTACTGCACTGGGAGTAAAGCTTTGACTGCTGGTGTGAAGTGGAACCAGCGCATGCTGATCACCGGACGCATTGGAAATCGCTAACGCCGTTCTGCTAATTGCGTTAGTCAGCGATGATGCCAGCTGAACCGTCTGATCATCGATCTTGATGATCCAATAAGCTTGTCCGTCGATGAGTCCCGGAATGTTTTCACTACCACCGCTGGTGTAAATCACTCGTTGCCGATCGGCCAAGCCGTGTTCTTTGCCGTAGGAAACTTTGTCGCCGAGCACTGTAATTACCGATGGTGCAAACCGCAGAGCACTAGCGGTATCTAGCTTGGTTAACTGGTGTGTCGACGAAGCGCCTTGGGATGTCAGTTCAACCGGTATGCGATGCTCTACGTTGAGCGGGCTGGTTGCGAGTTGGATCGTGTTGGCATCGACGACGATCACCGAGTACTCACGGTTTTCCTGCAACCCGTTGATCGCGTTGACTCCGGCACTTTTCTCATAGACGACGCGATCTCCCAATTGATAGCCATGATTGGGGATCGAAAGCGTATTGCCACCCAACACGACAGCATTGGCCGGATTGAATGTTTCGGTGCGTTCTACCAACGGTCCGAGATCATCATCGCTGGAGGGATCCTTGAAGCCAGAGAGCACCGAAATACGGCCAATCGTGGCGGTGACTTGGGAGTTCTCGATAAATGCGGCGACGCTGCTGGTCGTGTCGACACCTTCTGCATCGACCGACTGCATACCATCGACACCGTCATTGGCCTTAATCACGTTCGGATCAGCGCCGACGTCGAAGTTACCACCGATGTAGTTGTAGGCCATGGAGACGCCCACGCCATTGCCGGAGGACGATTGTGCCACTCCCAAGGCCGCTGAGTATAGCACAGCCGATTCGTAGGAGTTGACAATGACGTCCCCTAGGTCGGACGTTACCGTTGAATTGCGGATGTAACCTTGGACTGTATTGGCGATCGAATTGATGACCAGCGCGCCACCGATCGCGGTACTCTTGCCGCTGGAGGCAGCCAAGCCGATACCGATCAGCAATGGTTTGGAGGTAGCGATTACTTTGACATCGCCACTGAGTGCATGAACCGTAGAGTCATCGATGTGCGCAAGCACCGTACTGCTGATACGGTGGTAGTCGATAGTCGCGCCAACAGCAGCACTGCCACCTTTGGCGAAGCCGCCTCCGGCTGAGACCAGAAACGATTTGTCATTTGCCAGGACGCTAACTGCACCAGAGCTACTGATCTGAGAATCGGAAATATGGGCATCGATCGTGTTGACGATAATCGCAATAGACGAGGATCCGGCTGCGCCCCAACCACTGGCCCCGTTGCCAGAGGCAACGCCAAGGGCTCCGGCCCCAATGACCGATTTATTCTCCGCCACCACGTTAACTGTACCACGTACATCGATCGTCGAGTGGTCGATGTAGGCTGTCGTAACTCCACTTACTTCGTTGTATCCAATCGCAGCGCCAAAACCGCTTCCCTTCTCACTGCTAGCCCAACCGCCGGAGTATGCTGCGATCCCGGATTTGTCGACGGCGAATAGCGATACAGAAACAGGCGTACCACCAGGTGATGTATCCGAGATTTGCGAATTCCCTGTCAGATACGCCTTTGTTTCATTGGCGATGATATTCACGCCGATGGTTCCTGCCACCGCCGTGCCTTGCATACCATCGGCCCCTCCGTAGCTTTGCGCTAATGCATAAATTCTCGCATCAGACCCAGGTTGCGTGTTGGATGCTGAGATGCTCAACAATCCATCGCTCATAAGCAATTGAGAGTTTTCAACGTAAGCAAGTGTCGAGGTGGGGTCGGTTTGCTCCCCGATCAAATTGATCGCCAATGCCGCTCCAATTCCCTTGCTTCCCCCAGTTCCCGCACCGCCCGATATCGAAACGATGAGAGATTTTTCGGTCGCCTTCACGGAAGTATCGGATGCAACGTGAATCGTCGAATCTTTGAGATAAGCATGGACGTCATGATCGATTACATTGATCGACATCGAACCGGCGATCGCCTTAGAAGTAGCTCCCCCGCTCGCCTTGCCCACGCCAACTGCAATCGAACCAATGTATCCGGCTTGTTCAGCCTGGATATTTATTTCCCCCTGTAAATCCGACTGATTTACACCGTCCACATAGGCAAAGGTGTCCCCTTCGATTTCGTTGTAACTTACCGCTCCGGCGAGAGATGAATTCGACGTGGATGAACCGCTGCTTTTTGAGTAGGTTACTGCCAAGCTGGCAAGAATTGTTTGGTTATTCGCTAAGACATTCAGGTCCTTCGCATCGATGCTTTCAGGCTCTCGGATATAAGCCTTCACATCGTCTTGAACAAGATTCACGCTCACGACGCCTGCACCACCAAAAGACTTGTCCTTGGTCGTCGGTTTAACCTGATTCTTTTGCCCACTAACTTTATCACTTACGCCCGTTTTGAATTGATCCCAATAAGCGCTTGCCTTATCGGACGAGCTCTTCTTATCCCATTCATTTTTCAGGTACTCCTGTTCTGCATCGTTCACAACCTTTTTTTGCGGATCAACTTTGGATTCCGACTTCGCGACGGAAATCGCTGCATTTACCCCGAGGCTTTTGGCAACAACGGCAGTATTTCCGGTCGAACTAACAACGGTCGAGTTCGTTGTTGTCTCCCCTTCTTTGGCACCAATAAAAGCTTGTGTATCTCTTGTCAGCCTGTTCACCCCAACGGTAAAACCGAATCCAGTACCGCCGCCAGTTGTTGTGGAGAAGGAACCGAGTCCATTACCCGCGATACTGTTATCATGGGCGATGACCATCAAGCTTTGGTTCGTGACAAAGGTCGAACCCGATTTAGACTCAATAAAGTCATCAGCTTCATCGAGTTTTCGGTCGCCGTTAGAATCCAATGCCCAGGGGAAAAATTCAACCGTCGCCTTACTCAGGAAATCGGGCCCCATCAGGAAGTCGGTAGCGACGTCCTCACCTTCTACGGGTCGCACATGTATGGCACTACCTGAAACCGCATCTGCTGCAGATGCCGCAAGACGAATTCCGATTTGTGGCTTGAGCAATCCAAGAAGATTGGAACTGCTAAGCGATAGAAAGACTCCTGCAAGAGCGTCCTCTTTTGAGGCTGCTAACTGAATGGCATCTGGAAGCTCCGGTCTTACAATGGCGTACACATACCGATCCGAGTCGGTCTGGTTTGTGGGTTCAAGTAAAAACCTATCTCCAGTGATAAAATCATGCGATCCACCAAAGAGGTAATCAGATCCTAGGCGAACACTGTTTGTGACGACGTCGAGGGTGGACTCGTTTAGATTTATATCGGGATGGACAATCACAAAATAAACTTCGCCATCTTCTAAGCCGCCGATCGGGTCGTCGCCACCCTGCGAATAGCTAACCTCGTCCCCTGTTTTGAAATTGCCTGTAGGAATTGGAAGTAAATCGCGATCCCCGTCCACTCCACTAGGGTCAATCTCAGCCAGTTGCCCGTAGGTCAGGTAATCACCCTTCTTAAATTGATGCGGAAGGGTTTCCGCTCCTTCCCAGGGGCCCAGGTCGACGACCACGCCATCGGTGGCATTTTGAGCAGATATAGCCAATTGCACGAACCCTGGTAGAATCCGACCATAATACAAATCGGTTTGATTTACATACCAACCTTTCTGATTCGGATAATTCTGATAATCCCTGGGGTCATCCGTCGGATCAATAGCAGTTCCGTTCAGTGCATCCTCAAGGGTGGCTGCAAGTCGAAGTCGATTGGGATTCGCTAGATCAGCGATTACATACATCTTCGCAAAAGAGCTGGGATTCTCCAAACCGCTTTCATAGAACGCATTCCAAAAGACGGCATCGCCCGTGGAATAGCCATGGGGAGCCACGAAAATGATGGTGCGAGCTGTTTTGTCAACGGCCTCGGGGGCGTATTCCAATGCTGCTTTGGAAACCGAGTAGTAAGCTGTAAGGTTGGTCAGCCCGTCAACGGGCATATCCCCCCTCTTCTCGTAAACGATCTTGGTTCCCGTTGCAAAATCATTTTCTAGATCCGGTGTGTCTAGAACAATACCATTTCTTGTTGCATCCACACTGACATTTGGATCGAAATCACGAACTTCGCTGCGGTTGGTAAAGAATCCTTGCAATCCCTCGCTGACCGATTCCCAACCTGCAGTGATATCCCGGACGATTTGATCATTCCCCCGACCAAATATGGGTCTGATGTCACGTTCCAGCTCAATAAATCCGTTCCCAGTTGTGACCGTCGCACCATCGTTGATACTCGCAGTCGTGGAGTTATCAAGAATGATGAATGACCCGCTTCCCGCATACCCGGCTGTCTTGCCACCCCCTTCGGCACTAGAAAGCGAAACGTCAAGGAAGTCGTTGTCCGAGCGAACCATCAAAGTATCCCCGTGCACCCGCGCCTTGCTTCTGATTTCAGCCAGGACATCGTTTGCGAAATTCGTGATAATCAAACTTCCGCCTGCTCCACTACCCTCAGTCGCACTGACACCTTTACCAGTAAACAGGAATCCAAAATTACCAGCGAGGTTGGCGGTCTGACTTTCTGCTTTTGCAAAGACAGAGACATCTTGAGTATCTAGAGGGGTGGCAAGTCTGATTGCTGCATAAATCGTCGAGCCGGTAGCTTCAGAGGTCAGGTCGATAAACTCTGCCGAACTTGAATCGCGTGGCTTGAGCCGTATTTTGGTTTCCGAGCCTGGTACCGGAAACACTCGATAGATGGCATTGGGTACAAGTCCGAAATTGCCGGATCCCTGTATGGTGTTGTAGACCACAAGGTCGCCATCTTGGAAGTAATGCGGCCCGCCCAGGTCAATCGCATCGGTCGTGTGATTTACAGCAATGCTCGCTCGGAACGCGAATTCATTGACGTGTGCGTTGGAATCGACAACGGCATGCGCTTCATTAGAGATCTGGAAATAATTGATCGCACCTGCTTTGGCGTTCTCTGCTCCCTTGGACGTGGCTTCCGCCCAGGTGCTGAAAAACCCTTGTTGAATGCCTCCACTACCGCTCGCTTTATCCCCGACAAAACCGACAATATCGTCGGTTTGCAGATACTTAATCTCATAGGGTTGGCTAGTCTGCCCGCTGATTGAAATCGACCCAACTGCCACAATCGTGCTCTCTTGTCCTACCGATGCGATCGCCTCGTGATCAAATATGCCGACACTTACTGCGATGCTGTTACCCGTTTCAACCTTTTTTCCTCTACCTTCCTTGACATTCTTCTCACCTTCCGCTCCAGCGTTCACATCCACGGAAGAAATTGCAGAAACCTCTGGAATCTCGGTCGAGTCAGCACTGATGGATATCGAATCTCCTGCATAGATATAGACACCATCAGAAATCCCTGTGAACGAGCGATTGTCGTGCACAGCGACCGACACAGCCCCACTGAATGAAAAATCCTCTTTCTTTTCATTGTTCGCATCTTCCTCCTTCTCTTCTTCACTGCCGCTAGTATTCTGCAACTGCTGACTGATTTGTTGGGCTGTACCTGGATGTCCTAACGCAGTTCCAATAAAAAGTACCAAGTCACCCAGGATGTTGGGCGATTTGCTTTTTAATGAATTCCCAATACTTGTAAGTCCAAGTGACTCCTTAATTTTTCTCCCAATTTTAGATGTGTTGCCAATCGCAGCAAGCGTCGCAGTGAGATTCGACTCCGTGTCGATTTTCGATCCCAAATAGATACTGCCCCCAGCGGTCAAATCCGCAGCTATCTTCGTTGCGACCGTGGAAGTTCCATCGAGTTTGTCTGTGGTGTCAAAAATAGAAACCGCAAATCCCAAGGCGGTCTTTCCATCGTCAAACCCCCCGGGAGACGCTTTGACCGCTTGTGCTTTTTTCAATTCAGACGCAACGGTGATATCTCTTCCGGCCTGCACTGTCGCACCAGCCTCAACGGTTGATTTCGCAACCGCGGTCGCCTGTCCGATTGCGACCGTCATATTCAGCTTGGAATCGGAATCCGTGGCCGCAAATAAAGATCCTGTGGAGCTTGCACCTGACTCCAATTCGCTTCGAGACGTAGATTCGATCTCAATATCTCGGCTTGCAGTCAGTTGAGTTCCTGACCCGACATTGACTGCAGCCATGGGGTGAGAATATGCAAAGGAAACGGCGAATTGTTCGTTCACTGAGGTTGCAACCGCAACCGTCGACGCATCCGCACCTGCACGGATATCCCTCCCGCTGAGAGTCGCGTTACCTACAAAATCAATCTTCGCGTTAGCTTTCGACGTGGCGACCGAGAAGAAAACAAATCCTGTTCCAAGAACAAGCTCGTTGGCGACCGTTTCTGTCAATTGGCCGTACAATGGTTCTGCGGTGAAATACGTGTCGCTGTTGCTCTCAGCATCGATGGAAATTTCACCGTCACCACTGTTTAAAGTTGAGCCGTTCAGCTCAATGATGGCTGACGTTGAAACAACCTGAACGAAATAGGGAACGATTGGCTTTCCATAATGACTGGCAAATAACGAAATATCGCCTGAATCGTGAGTGGGTGAATCTGTAAGCAGAGCCGAACCCGGGTGGAGCTTAATCGAAACACCATCGATACCTAGCTTCGTCGCATACTCCCATCCCTCAACGACGCCTCCTGTGTTATCGGACTCGACGGTCAAAGCGATATCGCCCGATGGCCCACCGGGAAATCCGGTCTGTGCATTAGGATTGTTTTGAGTCGATATCGTCCTGTTTTCCCCGACCTCAATTGAAGTGCCAGTAAGCGAGATGTCGTGCCCATTCGTGTAAATATTCGTCGCTATGATGATGGTCGTCTCTGTTGCTTCACCCGTGAGCTCCAGATCGTAGTTGACTGTTAGATTGGAATAGGATTGATTCGGATTGGCAGTGAAACTGATTGTTTGGGTGTTGCCTGAACCTGCCCTACCGACGATGGTCAGTTTCGTTGATGGCTCAAGGTACTCTTCGGTACCGATGAAGAGTCTATTAGACGACGCACGATAAACATCGTTTGTGGCTTCCGTAACATATACCGTTTGTTCCTCGACAGCAGAGCCAGTTGAAACGTCTGCTGATTCAACATCAATAGCTAGCGATTTATAGACGCCGGATAGCGTTAAGCTGTCCTCGCCATGACCTCCAGCGATAGAAACGAGAATAGGGAATGCGATATCAGCCGAGCCTAGAGCCATCTCAATAGAGTCAGCTCCATGGCCAGCATTTAGGTAAAGCGATTGTTTCGGTGTCCCGATTTGGATCTCGGAAAAGGTATTGTTGAGACTCTGAATCTTGACAATGCCATTACTGGGCGATGTCACTTTCATCTGATCAACGCTATCGGATGCGTGGAAAGTCAACTTTTCGATGAAGTTTGTCTGCTGGAGAGACTCGATACTCGAATCGATCTCTAAATCCGCGATACCCGTAACATTCGCACCGAACTCTAATCTGTCGGTTCCACTACCGCCGACAAATTTCACGGGTACCTTTAGCTGTGGAGTCTGGATGACAAGCATGTCGTTGCCTCCCCGAGAATAGATTTCCAAGGTTCCAAGCGGGGCATCCAATGTTATGGGCTCAAATGTGTTCTGTGAGCTTGTTAGTTGCAGCCGTCCCCCGGTAGCACTACTGAGGTTGATAGTGTCATCCAATTCCGTTGCTTTGACGACCACGTTCTGGGTATCCTCGAACCCTTTGTACGTTATCTGCCCAGCTCCCACCGAAATGGAGCCTTCATCGTTAGAGGCATTGTCGAATTCGACGTTCACGGAGCTTGCACCTGCGGAGATTTCAACGATGAGTCGGTCGTGAGTACCCCAAGCGTCGTCAATCACGATTGGATGAATTAATGAGGATTGGTTCACCGTCACTACGTCGTCGCCCAGAAAGGGGGACAGTTTCAGGCTGCTTATTGGAAGTGCAAAAGTCACCTGACCCAACGATCCTTGCGCGCTCGAGCCGAAAACCTCAAAGACTCCATTCTCGGCTGTGATAGTCAGTTGATCATCGAATTGAGTGCCCAGTACTTCGAGTCCTACCGCATTCGAAATACCCGTCACTGTGGCAACAACGGAAGTGTTGCGCGTTAGAGTCGAGGAAGCATCCGTGGATGTAACCGAAAAAGTCTGCGGGGCGACACCCATCGTTACCTCCAGCACCAATTCATCTGCGCTATTGGATTCGCTTTGTCCCTCTATCTTGCCGGTCAGTGCACCTTCTGGTCCGAAAACGAAGGTGTCTTTTCGGCTCGATGCACCATGGAGATTCTCAATCTGATTGAATCCGATGTTGCTTGAAGACGTCGAACCTGTGTTGACGGTACCGAGATTTTGGCCGCTGATGTAGAATAGACTTTCGACACTGGATGGAGCCATCAACGTATCAATTCCATCTCCACCCTCCACAGTCATCTTGAGGAACCTCAAGGCTGCTTCAGGTAACATCGGGTCGAAACGCAGCGCGTCATCGCCGTCCCCGAATTGAACTGTTAACAAACCGTTTATTTGCTGCTTGAAATCAATCGGCGCGAAAACAGCGGTTGCATCCTCATTGCTAAGCCGTAGCCAGCCTTGGTAGTTGCCAGCGGTTTTATCAGATAAAATGGCGGTTAAGTTTTGCGCTGACACCGCGTTAGGCAATACGATACGCAAATCGTCTGCAAATGCGATGTCTTCATAGATCGCGATTGTTTCATCATCGATTAGCAAGATCTGAGTCGCAACATCTACGCCATCAATTTCTTCGACGTTGGTAGTGTATTCGTAGGTTCGTAATGGTTTCCGAAGATCGGCTTGTATGACCGTTACGATTCGGTCTTGTTCGCCTTGGTTTCCATGTATCACACCCGCAATACTACCACCGTCCTGGATGTAATAAACATCAATGGTTTCGATCGCACCGGTGAGATTTTCAACTTGGGAGAAGGCGATGCGGGCGTTCAGCGTGCCCGTGTTTTCACCCGTGATTTCCCAGTCGTTTGTGACCATTCCAGGAGCTTGGTCTGGACCGGAGACCTCCCCGATCAAGGAAGCTAGGTTTGGCCCCAACAGCGTGTCGGTTCCATCGCCGCCCACGATCTGAATTGATTCGTAAGAGCGTGTTACCACTTCAAACTGGTTGTCGGATGTGCCACCTGTTAGCTCGATGCGTTCAAAACCTGTGATAGGAAAAGTCTTACCCCCCACAATCACTTTGTCGCTGTGAAGGGCGAAGTTGGAATCTTCGGAGATTGCTAAACCATCCGTGCCAGTTCCTAGGAAGGAGATCGACACGGCGGGTAGGCGGGCCGCATCGAGTTTGAGGGAGTTGTCCGCAGCGTTCCCCGAGATTCTCACGCCACCGTCGTTGGCCGATGCTGCCGATGCGGTAGCGACAATCGTTCCATTTTGGAGCAACTGGAATTGACTTGCCTCGGTGCTGTAGGATAAGACCATCTGCTCGGTCGTAACCGCTTCGGGTATTTGCATATCCGCAGCGAGCAAAAGCCGGGGTTCTAACGGTTCATAGGATTGGGGTCGGTAGGCTTGGCGATTGGGATGGATGGACCCTCGCGGGGTTTGCTGTCCAAATCGATGGGTTGGTTCCTGCCCCCGCGGGAATCGCATCAAACGGGTAACCAGGGTTCGCATTTGATCGGCCAGTCTCGATATCCCGACAAGTGTCAGGGAGTTACGGAGCAGGCGTTTGAAGAGTTTTCTTCGCAAAAGCGTAAGGATGCGTTTCGCGCGGCGTAGGGATAACTCGGGTTTTTTCATGGTTAGAACCAAATATGGGGCAGTTGGCGAGACAAAGAGTCCAGGGAGCTCAAGGGGATAAGCGCAGGAGTGTCGGCTCGGCTGGTCGTTAAAGAATCGATACTAAACGGTGTTTTTGGTTCGGTCGGGGGGGACTAAACCTCGTTGACGATTGTAGCAATCCAAAAACTGAGCCGTATTGCTGAGACGCGTGAATTTACCTAAAATTTACGATCTGGCACGAAATCTTGGGTTTTCGAGGGATTATGCTCGTCCAGATTTCGGGTTTTAGGGTCTTTGGCGGGATTGGTTTGGGCGGGGACGGTTTTCAAAATCCTTGTTTTTTCGTTTTCTAGGTGGGATTCAGGGTAAGGCAGCAAGAAATGGCAGAAGGCCCAGGGAACCCAGGGGTTGGCATCCGGCATTGCGATTTCGTTGAGTTGACCATCCATTTTCGTTGCAATCTTCGCTGCCAGCATTGCATGATTCTCGAGTCGATGCACTGGCTCGAACCTGCAAACGAAGCGGAGTTAGAATCTTTATTCGAAGAGCAGCGTCAGAAGAGACTCTGGAGGGCGCTGATTTTGACCGGTTCCGAGGTGACTCTGCGACGGGATCTTCCTGATGTCGTACGTCGTGCTATCGACGCAGGCTTTGAGTTTGTTCGAATCCAAACGCATGGCATGCGGCTGGCCAATGAAGCTTATTGTCAGGAACTGGTCGATGCGGGGGTCAAGGAATTCTTTGTGAGCGTCACTGCAGGGGATGAGCCGTTGCACGATCGAATCACACAAGTCCCCGGTTCGTTTCAAAAAACCCTCCGAGGTCTTGAGAATCTGTCCAAATTTACCGAGGTCCGAACGCTCACCAACACGGTCGTCACAGCGCTGAGTTATCAATCATTACCCGATGTGGTTCAGAGGCTCAAAGATCTTGAGAATCTCAAGGAGATGCATTTCTGGACTTACTGGCCGATGTCGCCCAACGATGATCTGTCCCTATGCGTTTCGCACCCAGTGGCTGCCGAATACCTCAAGCGAGCGATCGAGTTGGCACGATCCTATGGGCGGATCGTCGAAGTAAAGAATTTCCCGCAGTGTTTGCTCGGGAAATACGCGGACGCTCTTTGCAATGATCAACCGGAATTGCGGATTGATCCTCGGTTTTGGACGGAGTTCCACCGCAATGGATTTCATCAGTGCGCCTACAAATCGGTGTGTGCTTCCAAGCAATGCTTGGGCATCAATACCGCTTACGCCAACCGATTCGGCTGGCATGAAGACCTCCTTAAACCGTATTCAATCGAGGAGTTCGATTCGCTGGGAGTTGTGCGATGACCAAGGTGATTGCCATCACCGGGTGCATGGGCAGCGGTAAAACGACTCTTGTACACCATCTGCACCAATTGATCCCAGGCAGTGCGGTGCTTTTCGAAGATCATTTTCAAACGATGACGCACATGGATTTGGTGGAACTTGACCAATGGAAGGATCGTGGCTCGAGAATCTCAGAGTTGAATCTCAATGGATTTGATAGAGCGATTCGCGAAGCGCTCGGCGCAAGCGGTAGCCTTAGAGCCAAGGAACCGAAGCTTTTGACCCCGAAGCTTTTGATCATCGAGAGTCAATTTGGACGGGCACACCCATCCTTGGCCGATCTTGTGGACTATCAGATTTGGATCGAGGCACCGCTAGACCTTTGTTTGGCTCGTAAAATACTCCAACTCTTATGCATCGACCCAGGAGACTCGAATGAGCCTTTGAGCCCGGTGGAAATCCGCGGGTTTTGCAAGTTCTACATCGAATCTACGGCAAGACTGCTTCGTGAGCAAATTCGCAAGGTTGCATCCGTTTCGGATGCAACCTTGGTCAACGACAAAAACACTGCTAGTATGGTTGACGAGGCGCTTCAAATCATTTTGCAGCGGGCCTCTGGATCCCTGGGTTTGGATAGCGATTGGCTCTAAACCTTGGGTTTCGGGTTTGCATTGTCGAACAACAACGCTGATACTTACCCTCCGATTTCCCGCTC
>Ga0315902_10009324_pt1 | contig 13151 bp, 22 predicted proteins | sample LakEriMetagenome_9_FD_203523 | JGI IMG/M metagenome (GOLD analysis project Ga0315902, IMG submission 203523) | Freshwater fungal communities from buoy surface, Lake Erie, Ohio, United States - Buoy 12 MA117 | ecosystem: Environmental > Aquatic > Freshwater > Lake > Lake biofilm | place: USA... | reverse complement strand
GTCCGCGCTCGATTGCTTTCACATTGATAGTACGCCCAATCTTCGTTGGACCTATACAGTCACCAATAGCTTGATAACCAATATAAATACCATAGGTATTTGAATCATATCGTTCAATGATAGACTCAACTTGTTTTGCTCTAAATGCTTTAATCACGTTAAGCCATTAAACATTTAAGGTTAATGAGTTCAGCTGCCAACAGCAGCGTAGCTGTGGTAGCCCCTGAAAAGATCCCTACAGCTAATCCAGCAAACGCTATAATTCTAATAGCAGCTTTAATGTATCCTAGTGTTTTAATGCTCATTGTGTTACTCCATATAAGCTATTGTAAATAAAAAAAGAGGGCTTGTCAACCCTCTTTTTAAAGAGATAGATGTATTGCTATTACCAAGAAGCGACTGTAGCTTGTGTAACTGCTAGCTCAGGATCTGGAACAAGACCGTACTGTGCAAGCGGACTATCTGGACCTGCCATTTCATCACTGATAAAGAACTGTACATACTCTTTTAGTCCTGGAATTACACCAATATGAGCATTCTTTACATAAAAGTATAGCGGACGGCTGATCGGATAATCACCGCTTGATATTGTCTCTACGCTTGGAGCTACGCCGCTTACTGTAGACACTTCTAACTTGTCAGTATTGTTTTGATAAAAACTAAGACCAAATACACCGAGCGCTGTCTTGTTTGCGTCTAAACGAGCAAGTGTTTCAGTATAGTCCCCATCAATGTCAATTGCTGCGCCATCAGTACGGACCTTTACACAAGCCTTTTTCTGATCGTCGTCTAGTTTTTCAACTCCTAGTGCTGTTTTACAGCCAGCTTCCATAACCTTTACATCAAACACTTCACGAGTACCGTGCTTGGTACCTGGAATGTAAGCTAGAATTTCAATATTTGGCAGTGTTGAATCTACATCGCTCCAAAGCTTGGCAGTGCTTGACTCGTGTAGTGCATTGTATAGTTGTGCTGGAGTTAGATCGTCGATATTAAGTTGGTCAATATTTGAAGCGAATACGATCCCATCATAACCGATACGAATCTCGCTGATTGCGCCGATAGCAGCTTCACATTTAGCCCATTCTTCATCTTTCATCTTAGAAGAGCTATTGGCAATATCAACTGTGTTTTCGCCAACTCCTTCGCATAGCTTTTTACGGCCAGCGCCAGATCCTCCACCTTCTACAACAGGCGATGGAAAATCAAAGTTTTCACCAAATGCTTCTGCTACAATAGTTGCATAAGGCAGAACAGTTGATGATCCAGTCACTTGAATTTGATCTCTAGCATAAACGCTAGAAGCAGATATAGCTAATATCCCAGCAATAGTTAAAGTTTTTATCATGAGTTTCTCCTATAAATTACATAGAGCATTCTATGCTAATTATAGAATATCACAATTTTGTAACAATTTTATGACAGCTACATAAATTTATTTAAATTTACATAAACTAACTTAGGCCAGCGATTAGGCATAAATTCTAAACTAAGTCCTATATGAGTTAGTGGAAGCCAGACTGCAATATGAGATAGCTGATCCCAATTAATAGGTAGCATATCAGCTGCTGCAAGATTTTCTGCAAACACAAAGCTACCTACAGATAAGCAGCCGCCTAAATAAAACTTAGTTATGCTAAATATTCTTAGCTTCTTAGTTCTCTTATTTCTATTGACCACTTATCTAAATTCCTATTTCGTAGTAGTTCATCTGCAACATATCCTGGAAATTCTGTAGTAATAATAACCGGGTGGTCGTCTATGCAGTGAACCTTACCAGTTTCTTTGTTAATTAGCCTAACTTCAAACATTTTTATTGATCCACATAATTTCTTGTTCTGAAATCTGAGTAGAGACAGTTCCGTACTCAGACTCAAAACTATAGTCAAGAGAACTGATGAGTTCATCTACTTCTTCAGTACTAAGGGTGTCCTCAGTTTCAATCAACAGCCTAACAGATAGGTATGCGCAGTGTTTAGGCATTGTGGTTTTCCTCCCAATTGTCAATGTAATTAAGTTTTTGTTCAAGCGACCAGCTAGAAAGATATGAATTGTCTGCCTCAAACTGCTTCAAAGTTTCGTCTTGAGTTAACAACACAGCGTCAATAATATCTTCGTTTACATGACTTTGAGAAAACTCACGTACTTCGTTCATAACAACACTATCTTTAGCCCACTCAATAGCTTGTGCGTCGGTAAGCTCAATAGCGCTATCCTTAGCAACAGCTTGCATAGCTGATAGCGGTACTGCATACCTATGACGAAAGGTAGAAATTGTAGTGATTAGCACATATTTATCGGTCATTTATTCTTCTCCAATGAATTCCTAAAATTAACTTTTGCATTAGTCTATTAAAAGCGTTTGGCGCAGAATATGAAGAGAATACTAGACTCCAATTACCGTCTAAACACCACTGCCAACTAGGTTTTTCGAAATCAATAATTCTTACGGTACCTTCATCAATTATATTATAATCCATTGTTTGCCACCTGTTTTCGTAATTTACAGTATCCTGACGACCACACATCCCAAATAAACCACAACGCTATAAAAGATAACATATCTAAAAGTAGCGTTTCTTCAGTAAGCCAAATCATAAATACTTTAGCCCAGGTATCTGCAAACATAAAAGCTATAGCAATGTCTAAAGGTTTAATCATAACTTGCAAGTTCCTCTAAAGATTTAACGAAATCAATAGCTACATTATACCATATAAAGCTAATGTATATAGCAGCTATTGCGCTTATAATTATAACACTAAGACGCTTAATCATTCTTTTTCAAATAGTCCCTAACATCAAAGTCACTAGTCTCTAATAACTGTTTAAACTCTTCTGAGTCCTCAAAACTTTCTGGATACCCAGCATAGTCAGAGAAATCAGTTTTTTGCTTTTTAGGCTTGCTAGGCTTAGTGCGTTTATAAATACTTTTACTCTGTTTAGCTGGTTTAATAATTTTAGTGCTTTGAACTGGTTCATAATGATTATCATATGCTGCCGGATCATAGTAATTACTATCATCTTCAGGTTCGTAATAATTATTTTCTCGTGTCTGATTTTTAGACCAGTCATATACACCCGTAGTTACAGTAGATACAAAAGAGAATATAGCTATTAGCGGAAATATTATAAGAAATATAATTAATAGTAACTCTAACATGATAACTCCTTTTTTATAAGTTATCATAAAAAATACGAGCAAGCAATAAAAAAGAATAAAGCTAGAGTAGCAATACTCTAGCTTTATCACTTGCGTTAGCAAGGTAAGTATCAGTAGGCTATAAATTATTTGGCCTGCATTGTCTATGACGTAAGCAGCTAGGATGTCCCAACTGATACTAAAGGCAGTTGTTAAGGTACAACTGCGAAAACCATTCCTACTACCTCTCCGCAGAGTAGAATTCGGAAACTCTATATTTAATAATATAACTTAAAAACAGTAAGTATGCAATTAGTAAATTGATTTATGGCGACCCTACGCGGACTCGAACCGCGTTCACCAGGTAGACAGCCTAGCGTAATACCCATATACCATAGGGCCAATTTGAATAGTGTATGTCACCGCAATACAAGGGTTATGCGATACCCTCACCGTATCCCCACACCCGCATTCCTAGGAACAGGATAGAAAATCGTTAGGCTCTGAATCTTACACATACACTAATTTGGAGCGGGTAACGAGAATCGAACTCGTGCGATCACCTTGGCAAGGTGTCAGGCTACCTCTACATCATACCCGCAATTACCTTAACGGTAGGCCTCTTGCAGCTCTGCCGTTACCTTTATTTCTTGCACCCCAAGTAGGTTGCTGTGAATGACAATTAGGACATAGTAATCTTACATTATTATATCTATTATTTGAGGCATCCCCGTCTATATGGTCTACCTGAAGGGTTATTTCTTTATCGTTCCAGTTATCTATATTGCATATATTGCAGAAATACCCAACTGTATCAGTGATGTAGCCTCGTAATGTTCTTCTATCTGCTGAAATATTATCACCTGATACCCATTTCTGAATAGAGGCATTTCTTTGGTATTGTTGTTGACATTTATTATTGCAGTAAGTATTAGTAGTATTACGTTTACATTTATTTTCTGTACCGCAGTTTCTACAAATAAAACTAGATATTTGTTCTACCACTGAGCTACCTCCACGTTCTTTGGTGGACCCTAGGAGGATCGAACTCCTGACCTCCTGAATGCAAATCAGGCGCTCTCCCAGCTGAGCTAAGAGCCCAAATAATAACAGGATCGTTTTTGTCCGCTAAGACAATCCAAATGATTTAGCGTAAAGTTTTGCTGAACCGATCCTTAAACATGGCGGAAAGTGTGAGATTCGAACTCACGGAACCTTGCGGTTCGACAGTTTTCAAGACTGTAGGCATAAACCGCTCGCCCAACTTTCCTCTATAATTGCCAATCTACTCCCTCATGGCAGGTCTCCTAGCTATCTATAACTGCTACAAAGCCGCAGGTTTCGCAGTGTCTAGGACGTTGGCTTTTATGAGAGTCGACTATATCCCTCACGATTCTACCCCGACTAGCGGGTCTGCGATTATTGGTTGCGGTGGGGAGGACTCGAACCTCCGGTCTCTTGGTTATGAGCCAAGCAAGATGCCTCTTCTCTACCCCGCAATAATATTTGGCTCCTCGACCTGGACTCGAACCAGGGACATTTTGATTAACAGTCAAATGCTTCTACCAACTGAGCTATCGAGGAACAATCTTTATTTAATATTTATAACTCATTTTTTACAAGCAGTCAATAGTTTTTTAAAAATTTTTACTTAGGCTAGTATTTTGCCCACCATAGGCGTCTGTCCAGATTATGGTTGGAAAGATAGGAATCGAACCTACAATATATTTTTTGCTGTAACTAACCTAAATTAGTAGCTACGCCTTAGTAGGCGTAGCGATCGTTCATAAGAGTCTTCACCATAACGTTGTATGGAGTGAAGTCTTCAAGGTCGTTTGCAAGAACGCTCTTCATGATCGCAGGCGAGAAGCCAGAGATATGAGCAGTACCGCGTTCGTCAAACTTGACAGGACTGTTACCGTTTTCCTTACCGTACATTGACAGGTTCCAGAACACAATCTTCGGTACAGTGTAACCAGCAGCTTCGTACTTACGAGCAATCATCTGCATAGCAGAGTCGTCGTAACGAGTGCACTGGTCAAACTGCATGTCCGAAAGGATAAGCAGCATCTGAGGCATGTCGTCTTGAGAAACTTTACCGTTCACAGCGATTTTGAGAATCTCATCAAACGCTGCATGTAGGTTAGTGGTCATTTCCCAATTAGCACGGCTCATCTGAGCCATCTTCTGAGATAGAGTACCTTTGAGGTGCTCCATCTTCGGCCTACTAGAGAAGGTCAGGAATAGATCCTTGAAATCTCCAGCGTTCTTGTCTGCACAGTAAAGACCGAGCGAAACTGCAACGTCGATAGGCGACAGTTGTGAACCATGAGAGTAACCGAGGCTACCCATGGAACCAGACACGTCAACCATTGGCAGAATGCGAGCATCACCGATGTAGTTAGGCAGAGCCTTCCACTGTTCATCTGCAACAGCTGCATTACCCTTTACAACCGACTTAACGATATCGTAAGGGTAAACTGCTCCCGCGTTGATCTTGACTTTAGTGTCACGCTGTTCAACCGGCTTCTTTAGTTCTGCAATATACGCAGAGTATGCGTCTTTTGCATTACGACCAAAAGCCTTTTGATAGCGAGCAGAAGCTACCGAAGGAACGTGAGAGAAGTTGATTGCTTCCCATTCCTTAGCACACATCTTGCTTTCAACAACATTAGTCAGACCAACAATCAGCTTACGATACTGCTTAGGGCTCAGTTCCAGGAACCGGGTCAATTCAACAGCAATCGGACCTTTACGCGGCATCCACTTTGCAGCAAGACCATCCTTGTTGGCAAGAGCTTCACGAATGAATGCAAATGCTTTATTGCGGTTGATCGGATCACGGTAGGTGAACAGGTCGTCCCAACGTCCCAGTTCAGGAACCTTGGACATAAGCTTACCTGCCAGAGTTGGGTCGGTAGCCTCTAGCGCGGAGAGCAGATTACGGAAGGTAGCGCGTTCACCAGCGCCACCACGAATATCACGAGCCCAAAGAAGCATACGAAGAGTAAGCTCTTTGTTTTCTACAAAAGCTGCTACAAATTGCTTGGTAATATCAGTGCCGCGTGCAGAACCGATGATACCGAACAAATCAAGAACAGGTGATGCAGAAGTGGCACGTGCCTTCATACCATTAGCGGTACGAGCAGGAGCATTGTTCTTTTGATTTTTAACTGCGTTAACAAACGACATAATATTTCCTTTCAGGTTGGTATTTCACGGATTCGAACCGTTAAGTTTGTTTTGAAGACAAAGTGGGAACCATTCCCGGTTTTTAGTTGCTGAAACCAACCTATGGTTTCAATAGTTTATTCAGGATCGTGCCTTTCGGCTTTGGTTTCATTACAAGTGAAGTGCTTTCATAGCTAAGTATGCTGTAGCGATCCTATATTCATTCTCCCATAGGAAGACGGCAGATTGCACATTTGTGGTCGTGCACATTAGGTTGTAGATACCCACACCCATCGTGCTTACATGTTTTTATTTTAAAAAGATTTTTAAACCAGTTAATCATCTGTGCGATCCTATTTTCTTTATATTATCAATATAACTAATAACTAAGTGATAAGCAATCTTTAATTTGAAACAGCTGTATGCTTTGGTACTGGATAGTGGGATCGAACCACGTCCACCTCAGTCACAGTGAGGGATGCAACCATTACACCTTATCCAGCGTTGTTTTTTCTTTACCAGTGTGTGGCGGATTAGATTTAACTAATGACGAATCGCCAAAGTCAACAACCTCATAGTCGCCATTTTTGATAGCTTCGTTTACTTCGAGTAATCCATTCACGATATCGATGATAGGAGTGTTCATGAATGATTCACCAGGAGTAAGGTGGAAATTTTGTAGATCGACTCCATCATGTCGCATTTTTTCAATGTACACATAACGAACGAGCTCGTACTTAGCATTACGATTGCTCAAACACTGATTTTCATCATCAGTAAGAGACTGGCCTAATGCTGCTTTAATAGTCAAATCGTATGCTTTATCTAGCATGGTTATATCCTTTTTTGAATAGCGCCTCCAGATTATCGTCTAGGAATTATATGATTATGGGTAGCTACTCCCGTCAAAAATCCATGGGGCGGTCCCCCATCTTGTCTCGAATAACCTAGATATTTATTGGAGCTTCTGAAGGGACTCGAACCCCTAACCTACACGTTCGTAGCGTGTTGCTCTAATCCATTGAGCTACAGAAGCATTATTTTTCATGCCAGTTACCCATTATACTTTGAGCATTTAGCATATGTTTAAATAGTAACCCGTTTTGAGTGTCAGTACGAACCCAACGCTTTTTACCTAAAACCTGCTCAAATCCATAGTCGTTATCATCAAAGATTATATAGTCTTTAATGTCTTGGCCATAAGTTTCAAGATACTCATGTATTTCGTGAGAACGGTCATACGGTTTTGCTCTGGCAGCCCACAGATTGTCTGGGTCAGTTTTCCACATCCTCGCAAAGTCACCGCGAAAGCCGGAGTTAGCAAAAGCTGCACGAATCCAGTGTTCAACAGTATTGTCATCGTTGCGTAAATCGTTTTTCCAAGTCGAAATTAGAACAAACTCTACTGGGTAGCAATCATGTATGCGATTCATAAAATCTACAGCAACAGGGTCAAAGCGATGCCACATATCAAAAACTGCGTTATGCGCATAGTGAACACGCGAGCTAGTAAAAACTCCGTCAATATCTAGAAACACTAGGTATTTACGAGCTTGTTTCATTTTTTATTCCTTAAGTTATTGGTATCCCCAGCGGGTGTCGATCCCGCTTCTTCGCCTTGAAAGGGCGATGATCTAGCCAACGTAATCTATGGGGACATGATATTTGGTGGGAGTGAAGGGAATCGAACCCAACATGAGTTTCCTCGACGGAGTTACAGTCCGCTGCCTCACCTTGAGGCGGCACTCCCGAATTTTGGTTGTCCAGGACAGGATTGAACTGTCGACCCCAGTCTTATCAGGACTGTGCTACTACCGCTGAGCTACTGGACAATATTTAAGACGTATAGTTTACAGCTCGCAACATTAAAGCTGTTTGTGTTGATTTTTTAATCTCTTGTCTAGGATAGAATATATCTTTTAGCGTTCTATCGCTGTTAATAACTTTATACAGAAAGTTTAGCTTGTGAGTGCTATGCCAATCTAGAACAGTTTGTTTACATGAATTTGAGTAGGTTAGCACCCACCACTCACGCTTTTCATAAGGAATTTCATCCCAATCATCGCTGAGCTTATGTACTGCAAAAAGATGATACATGTATTTTCCTTTTCTTATAATACATAATAGCTTGTTTTAAGCAAAGCATCAAACGTAATATTGGTGGAACAGGTTGGAATTGAACCAACGACGCGAAGTGTTAGCCAACACTCCCGCTCTACTCAGACCAGCTAATAGACGGCTAATCTACCTGAGCTACTGTTCCGTAATTGGTGTACCTGAAGAGAATTGAACTCCTGACACGCGGATTTTCAATCCGCTGCTCTACCAACTGAGCTACAAGTACATTACTTAGAAGATACACCGTGGTTTATGGACTCAAACCATAGTAGCACAGGTTATCAGCCTGTCCACGTATCATACCCAACGTCTTGGCGGTGTATCGTCAAAATAATGGTGAACCGGATGGGATTCGAACCCACGTAACGCCGATTAAAAGTCGGCTGCTAAACCAGCTCAGCTACCGGTCCATTATTTGGTGGTGCCAGATAGACTCGAACTATCTCTTCGGGCTTATGAGACCCAAGTCCGCACCGTGCGGTGTCACCAGTATTGGAGGTGAGTGTCAGAATCGAACTGACTACTTTCGTGCTTCGGATTTGCAATCCGACCCCTTACCATCCGGGCCACTCACCGATTAAGAAATAGAAAAGGCCCCTAAGCGATGCTTAGAGGCCTTGAAACTAGAGAGTGTTGCACACAACACTACACGTTTCCAGAACCCTCAGCAGGTCGGATCATAGAAATATAAAACTTCTCACAACGCATAATGTGCATATTACTACTCCCTAGTTAATTAATGAATTTGAAGATATACCGCCGAATGGCATAAAGCCTATCCCCGTGTCATAGACAAAAAACAGTATATCATAAAATTAATTTCGACACACAGCCCCCGCCTTCTCGCTTGTATCGCCTTCCCGCCATGTGTCCGCCTATCACATACTAATACAAAGGGCTCGCAAAAACAGGATCTTCCGTATAGTTAAAAACTAGCACTCCTAATTTACGCTGCTCCGCGAAGGCAGGTATTTTTAGGTGTAAAGTGTATGTTCGATACGAACTCTACGATCTCTTACTATCGCCTATAGAACAATCAGGATAGTTAGTATCCCGGCTATAACCCCCGGACAGGTAGTGCTAATTATTAACAATCTTGGGGCAGGATTTACACCCGCGTAGCCTTGATAACAAGGCATCTTAGTAATCAGCTTAGCTGTGTAGCCGTTAGCTTACAGATCACCCAAGATTTCTTTATATAAACAATATAACTCAAACTCAGCAAGTAGGCAAGTAAAAAATTATTTTAATTTCTACATTGCCTCTTTGGAATGTTCGATAAGCGAGTCCCATCTAAATGAACGCCACTCGCCCTTTTCTACATCCCATACGCTTTGGACATGCTCTGGACCTTTAGAGATACTAAACGTGTTAATCCCAATCAGATCTGAAACGAGGGTAGCTTTCATATCGCGAATGCTACCATCTTTTTTACGAAACTTAATGTTAACAATACCATTCTGCAAGGAATTGATTATTTGCTGCTTCAACTTCTGCCTCTTTCTCATATTCATGGTGAAGAACGAATGAAATGTGGGAAATATCGTGTAGAGCATCAGCTTTGTTTGTAGCCTGATCTACATAGGCATGTAACATTTCTTTAATATAGTTAAAGGCATGATTATCTGACATTGTTATCTCCCGCTTTCTATAATTAAATATAACACTATAAACAGCGTTGAGCAACTACTTAGTGACTTAGAATACGGTGCATCAGTAGCTCTACATTAAATTTAAGATCGTCTAATGACCCATTATTGTCTAGCACAAAATCACACATCCAAGGCTCAATAGTATTAGAGTTTTTATCTTCTGGAGGCAGATGATCGCTACGATCAACCCAAATAGCGTAGTCATACGAGCTAGAATTTTTTAGTGCATGAAACTCTGCTTTATTTCGCAATCCGCAGTAAATATCGTAGCTTTCAAAAATTTCTCTACCAAGCCTAGTAGGGTCAGGCTTATTGTAATCTCTAATCATATTATACCAGATCTCACGTTTGTTGTGCCTATCCGCATAACATTCTTCGAATGTAGAATAGTTATAGCCTAGATCTGCATTCATTCTATCGTATATAAATTGCTGAGCGCAAAACATGCTACTAGACTGAAAAGTTAGATGGTAGTGTTGTGATAGAATCTCACACACTGTATCTTTGCCATGTCGCCCATGACCTACTACAAGTAGTTTTACCATTTATTTACTCTGTATAGCTTTCATAGATTCTAACGACTCTAGATTGTAACTGCCTTTTGCTTTGTTGCACTCACTACATATAATCTGAATATTTTCAGGATCTAGTCTTAAATCCCAAGCATACATCAAAGGTTTTATGTGGTCTGCATTTTTTGTTAATCCATATTTTTTAAAGTCTCTACTGCACATTACGCAAATAGGGCCTGCAGACTTCTTTAATTCTGCTCTTAAAGTTTTCCACTCTGCAGTTTTGTAAAATGCGTTTGCTTGCCTCTTACTTACGGTTTCAGAGTTTAGTTTAAATCCGTGTTTATCTAGTTTACACACTTCATTTTTAGATAGCCATTCAGCTATTAGGTCATCGTCTCTTTTTTGTCTTTGTGCTTTAGGCAGCTCAGTCTTTTGATTATCAAATAATCTTTGTCTGGCCCATATTTTTTGATGGAATGCCATATTGGCATGGCCTAGTTTATCTGGGTTTGTAGGAATTTTTACCAATTATTAACCTCATCTCCATAAAGTTCACGAATAGCTGCAACTAACATACGAGCGTCTACAGAAATTCCTTCATACGGATTTTCTGTATAGCATATCACAGTGCGATATCGCTTATTAAAAATCTTATCTCGCGCTACAGTAACAGCAGCTGTACCATAAGAAAATGTTACACTATCTTTCTGGGTCGCCCCAAGGTGTTTGTTTTGGCTGCTCATGGCGAGTCTTTCTTGATTGTTTCTTTGGTGGACGTAATTCAGCAATAGCCCAAAACAGCATAGGTATAAATCCAATTAGCATTGCAGCAGCTAGTAACATTTTTTTATCCGTGTTCAAACCTTGATAAAGATTTTGGAATTGGTAGCGGTTCTTGCTTAGTTAGTTTATATAGCGCCCAATACGCATTTCGTTCGTTTGTAGAAGCACGAGTTTCCTCATGCTTCTTAAGAACCTCAACATAGTGTTGAAGATCGACGATCAATTAGCTGATACCCATAGCCGCTAGAGTTTTAGGGCCTACAATACCATCAGCGCTTAAGCCATTCTTGGCTTGCCATGCTTTTACAGCTCGCTCAGTGCCTGGACCGAAATCGCCATCAGCTGAGACTCCTAGAACTGCTTGCATACGCTTAACTAGTTCGCCTTTAGAACCTTCTCTTAGAGTTTGAGTTACTGCGTCAGTAATTTGTGGGTTTACTGGTGCAGCAGAAATTTTACCGCCTAGAACTTCCATTGCATTTTTATAGCGAGACTGACGATCTGCAAGACCAATATCTCCGCCATTAATACGCTTGGTCATTGCAGTAACATCATCACCGTCTGCAAGCGAGTTTAGTTTGTTGGCGTCCCAGAACCAACATGCTGATTCAATAGCTCCTTTTTCAGTTGCAACATACTCAGCCGCTTTCTCTGCACTCATTCCAACGCTAGCTCCAAAACGAGTATAGTTATCACGACCGGTTAGCTGCTTGAGCCCACGACCGCGGAAACGCCAGCCATCTCCAGGTTGGGTATTGCCCATTTTAGACTTACGAAACTCGTCCATGTATACATAGTTTGCAATCTTTTCTGGATTCTTTGCATACTCAGCAGCGTTACGCTTGCCAGGTCCAAAGTAACGACTGAAGATTTTTAGTAGTGTTTCTTCACGATAGTTTAAATTTTCTTCTAAAGTACGAAAGTTATTAGATTCATGTGCGCATTGGCTAACAAAGTGTGCAACACGGCGTTCAGTAGTAATTCCATATTTTGGTAGTATTTCAACTAGAGCGGCATACCAATGATCTACGCGGTCATTACCTGGAATCATTGCTGCTAGATGCTCTTTCTTAAATTCAAAGTCAAAACTCAAATATTCTCTCCTTGAGCGAATTGCGGATGCGTGATAACGCTAATTCCTGCTTCGCTGTATCTGTTACTAGCTACTAAAACATCTTTAGTATATTTTAGTAGTCTAGCCTCTTCTGCTTGTGTAACAATAGTGGCATAACCTCTATCGTACATCCACTCTTTTAGATCGCCTAACGACCATGAGTGAAACATTAATCCGTCTTTTGCTATTACAAGCGGGTACTGGTGCTCAACAGTCCAGTAACGCTTTCCAGACTCATCACGTGAGTTGCAAATCTGTCTATGGCTAGGAGCTTTACCGCCTCTTTCAATGCTAAGAGCATTGCCTACTTCAACATATAAACTATAAGCATTGTTACTCCAATGCTTACACCATTGAAGCATACTCATAGTGTTATTGTGAACGCTAATGCTTTCACAAGAAATAATATCACTAGCTCCACGCAAGCAACGATCTAATATAGCTTTTTTATACTTTTGTATTAAATCAGTGTGGGCAATATGGTATCCTAATGCTAGGTATTCGTCTACCTGACTTTTCCAATCACTCATTAGTTTAAATAATTAATAGCACTTTGCTCATCAGCAAAGTATTGATCGTCAAACTGGTCATGAGTCATAATATATCTAGTACCGCTGTGCATATTTTCAACATATATTTCAGATTTAACATCGTCTAT
>Ga0315902_10009323_pt1 | contig 13152 bp, 9 predicted proteins | sample LakEriMetagenome_9_FD_203523 | JGI IMG/M metagenome (GOLD analysis project Ga0315902, IMG submission 203523) | Freshwater fungal communities from buoy surface, Lake Erie, Ohio, United States - Buoy 12 MA117 | ecosystem: Environmental > Aquatic > Freshwater > Lake > Lake biofilm | place: USA... | reverse complement strand
TGCTAACAGTCGACCCCTTCAGGAGGTGACCACGAGGGGCCGCCCGATCGCGAACCCCATTCTTTCCCGTCGAATTCGCAATGCCGGAGGAGGGACTTGAACCCACACGCCCTTGCGGGCAACGGATCTTGAGTGCGGCTAGGAGTTGCGGTCGCGTAACGATCGCCTCGCGGCCGTTCGTTGTTTCCCGCATTTCGGTCGCGTTTTAATGCGGCGTGTCGCAGGCGTTGAACCTGGTTTTTCTTCGATCACGCAACACGCAACGCAACACAGACCGGAATGACAGGGCCGACAGCCAAGCCTTCGGGCGCTGGGTGCCACCCCTGGGGCAGGCCCCCCCATCGCGGTCCACTACTCATTCATGTTTGGCTCCTGGATTTTTTCAATAATCCGGGCGTCAGGTGGACATGGGACAGCCAGCCGATCCCGGCTCTTGGATCCACTGCGACGGGCGTTACGACGGGTGACGTCCATTCGTCATGCGAGCGTCAGCCGATCCCAGCTCTCGGACCCACTGCGACGCCCACCCTCAATCGTTTCTTCCACGCCAAGTGGGTGCGTCAGCCGATCCCAGCTCTCGGACCCACTGCGACGGCAATACCGCCGGCGGAGATATCACACAGTGGACAACCTGCGTCAGCCGATCCCAGCTCTCCGACCCACTGCGACATCGGCAATGGGCGAAGGACGGATTCTGTACACTAACAGCGTCAGCCGATCCCAGCTCTCGGACCCACTGCGACCCACGTTTCTCCGCTGCGGTTTTCAGTGCCTTGTAGCGTCAGCCGATCCCGGCTCTCGGACCCACTGCGACAAGTAGCCAGCGAACCAGTGTTTCTACGGAACTGCAGCGTCAGCCGATCCCGGCTCTCGGACCCACTGCGACCCAAACCCCGAGAGAGGAAACGAGAGATGACCAGTTATCGCGTCAGCCGATCCCGGCTCTCGGACCCACTGCGACGGCAGGCCGGATTGCGTCCCAACCCCCGTCGCCCTGCGTCAGCCGATCCCGGCTCTCGGACCCACTGCGACACGAACGACGGGCAAATCTCCTGGGACACGGTCATCGACGCGTCAGCCGATCCCGGCTCTCGGACCCACTGCGACGTCGCGCAACTCGCGGAGCGTCTCAGCCTCCGCGTCGGGCGTCAGCCGATCCCGGCTCTCGGACCCACTGCGACAGCCCCTCTCGGAAGCCGTTGTCAGCAAAGCCGATGCAGCGGACCTCGCGAGCGGTCCACATGAGGCGAGGCTGAGCCGACCACCGGCGAAAGCCTCTCGCGACACAAACCGCTGAACAGCAAGCGGTTATGCAGTCGCGAGCGACTGCCGGGTTTTCGGCACCACCTCGCCTCTCGCGTTGTCAAAGAGCATGGGATTGACCCCGACAGACGAAACCGGCGTTGAGGCCGAAGACGCAATCTGCCGGTCGAATGTCCCTGTAGGACTCTAGAAGGGTAACGCCCCTCGCCGGGCGCGTCCACCTTTAAGGTTCCAGAGGCGGAGGATTTCCACCACCCGCTCTTCGATGCTGCGCCAATAGGCCTTGGTATCAACCCATTCCCTACGGCTGACGCCCTTCTCCTGCGGATCGCTCCAGGCGTTCACGTAGCCCTTCCCGGCCTCCGCGCTCGCGTCCAGGATCGCTCTCCCAACCGGTACGGCAGCCGAGCCGCCCACCTTCGTCTCGTCCACCTCGCCTGTTGCTGTCTTGCATGGCAGCCTCCACCAGGCCGCCGACCAATCCGGGTCCAAGAGCGCCACCAGCCCGATGTTGGCGGCAGCGTTCATGTCGGCGTGAATGCCTTTCGCCGCAGGCGAGGATGAATCCGCCGCCACAAACAACTGGCCACCCGGAGCGATGACCCGCACCGCCGGTGAAGCGATGTCGCCATTGCGGGCCGCCTCCGCGAGGGTGACCAGGAGCTTCTGCCTTGGGGTGGCGGCGCCATCCTGCACGGCTTCTTCGGCCCGCGCAACGAGCTTCCCAATCCAGCCCTCCGGGTTTGCGAGTTCCTTCGCGGGGATGTCATTGCACCGCAGGCCCGGACCGCCGGTGCGCGAATCCTGCCGGGAGGTATAGGCCGGGCTGACCTGTCGCAGATACAACCCGTGCAGCTCGCAGCCCTCCGTCAGATATTTGTGGACGGCGCGAGCGGCCCAGGTCATCAATCCGCGATTCTCCCGGCGGGTCCTCTTATCGTCGGGGCGATAGTTTTCCAGGTTTTCGATGACCACCGCATGACAGGGCGCAAATCGCGGGTCTGCAATCGCGGCAATGGGTCGCTTTCTACCCTTGCGATGCAGGGGTTCCTCGCTCCCCACACCCAGCGCCGCCTCCACAATGCGGCTGGCGATCTGCTTGACGCGGTTCTCGCGGAGTCGCTCCATCTTGGCGAGCATCCGCCTCCCGAACTCGGGACGCAGTTTCTGGGCCGCCGCCTTCTCCAATCGCTCCACGCCGGCCCGAAGATTCGTTGGTTCGGGCCGTGAGGTATAGGCTCGCATGACTTGGTACACGCCCCGAATGGTGGCGATCCGATCCAGGCTGAGGCCACCGACTTTCCGGGCCAGCCGCACCCGCTCGCCCTTGGTGCGCTTGCTGAATCGCGGGATCACCCAATCCCGCAGCCACCGCAGACGCTTGGCCCACTCCGCCGACCGCTCTTGCCAGAGTGAGGCCAGTTCACCACTGATGGCCACGTTCCCGCGAAGCCGCTCGGCGGCAGAGCGGAGGGCGTCTCGCACTTCCTGGCGCTGCTTCTTGTTCAGTCGGCCCACCAACGGAGGCCCATCGCTCACGTGGGTCTGCCACAGCTGCCGCAACTGGGAGTCCTGGAACTCCTCCGACGATGCGAGCGCGTGCCAGATTACGAGAGCATCCTGGGCGGCCTCTACCTGGCCTTCGTCATCCAACGGCGCCATGCGACCGCCCATGATGGGGCGGGTTTTCGCCGACAGCAAAAATGCCACACGTGCCAGATCGGAGAGCCGTCGCAGGCCCAATCGACACAGACGCTCGGCCTGCTGCTGGAGCCTGTCGACCGGCGGAAGGCGCTCTGGCTTGTCCTCGCGCAAACAACCAAGCCACGCCCGAAGACCCTGTAACGCGTTCCATTCGTCGTTCGTTGCAGGACGGGCTGCGGACTGCTCGCCATCCAAGCGGATGAGGAACTGCCGATCCAACCGCGCCCACGCTGACGGCCCGATGCGGCGGAAGACCTGCGTGCGGCCACCAGTTCGCGCGAAACAGGACAAATCGCCCTCCGTCACGCTGTCGGCGGCTTCCTTGGCTGCGTTCAGTTCTCGCCTAGAAACCACTTGCCAGACCGCAGCGGCGGCACTGCTGCGAAGTCCGAGATCGACCGACAGCACCCGCAGGCCGGGAAGCCGGGACAGGATGAGTTTGGCCCGCCCCTTGCGGTCCTTGTTGTCCTCGCGGAACAAGTACGAGCCACTGCGCCCCGTCGCCCATTCCCAGCCGTCACCCAACCCTTTTTTCACATAGTCCAGCCAGGGACCGCTGGGCTTGAGTTTCGCGGAATGGGATAGAAACCACCCGACGCGTTGCAGCCGCGCCCGGAGTTTCTCGGGCCACTTCGTTTCGTCATCGTAGGGCAGATCTTGGAAGTCCAGCGATCGCGCGAGGTCTTCCAGTTCCCGGCGGGGCGCCTGTAAGCGACCATTCCATGGCGCGTCATCGTCGATTCCGTCCAGCAAGAACGGCCCACCAGCGGCGCCTGCCGTCCCAAACCGGGTCGCCCGCGACACCTTCTCGCCCTTGAGATCCTGGACGGAAGCGAGCGCGAGGTCGTTCAGAAGCCGCGTCGACTGCCAGCGGTATTCGACGGTCCGCATCTCGCCGATACCCCAGAGATCCAGCGCCACCTGTTGCAATACCGGATCACTGGCGAGGGCGGCCCTGGCGCGTTCGGCATCCTTCTCAGACTTCGTAGCCCGCTCCAGATGCTTCTTACGCTCGCGTATCTCAGCCTGAGCGGAATACGTGATCGACCATTGCGAGTTACCGAAGCCGATGAACGATGGGCTTCGGAGAGGATCGGGGTGGCGGTACGCGGGAACTTTGAATCGCACTGCGTTCTGGTCGGCGACAGCAGCTCGCACGTAATCGGTGAGGATGGAGGGATCGCCCTTGCCATCCTCTGATCGCCAGACGCACGTGGCATCGTCCGCCGCCAGCGCCTCAAAGAGCTGCATATCGCCTGGCTTCTCTAGGTCGGCCTGCAACTCCCGCACGGCTGCGATGCGGTCCTCGCTCGTCTCGCACCCTGCCCAGGCAGACACCACTTCCGACCAGCCGCCGAGCGCACGCTTGCGGAGATGGTAGCCGTCGATGGCGCCGCTGGCTGCGGTCCTGGCCTCCACATACCCATCCAACCACTCTCGCGCCGCAAGCGGGACAAGCGCGATCCGAGCCTGCTCGGGCGCAAATGACTGCCGCTCCGCCTCCGCCTGCTTGGCTTTGGTGTGAATCTGCGATACCCGCCGAACAGCGAAGGCGAGCATGGTCGCGTATTCGAAGTGGTGGCTTCTGCCATCTGCCGGTTTGAACGGCAATCCGGTGGCCCCTGGGAGCGACGATTTCATGGCCGCCGCCCATGCGGGGGCTTCTGCTCCCTTGAGCGTTTTTCGCAGCCCGATCTCTTCCTTGCCCATCTCCGCGAAGCGGTCCCAAACCGCCGCCGACACCCGGCTGGCCCCGGCCAGCTTCTCCAACGCGATCCGCGTTTTGTTCGGCTTGCCACGCCACCCGATCGCGGCGCACAGATTGCGAAAATCCTCGCTCGGTTCGGCACCAATCTTCGCAAGCATCCGCGCGACCAGCTTCGGCCCTGCGGAGCCAACTGCGGAACTCCTATCGATCCCAACCAGTTTCGTCAGCGCGCGAATGATCGCCGCGTCATCGCTTTTTGCGCCCTCGCCCCAGTTCTTGCTCACCCAGTTACCGGCGGTGGTGTTGAAGTTTTTATCCTCCGACTCTCCAGCCGCGACCGTCGCGAAATACTCCTTGGGCGAGCCGAACAGGGTGAAGAGGTGTTTCGCGGCATCGATGTCCGAAGGTCTCTCGCCTTTCGGTAACGCGTTGAAGCAGGCTGTGCGATCCACCCACACCGCGTCGAGACGAATGGCGGCCCGCAGGGTGGCGTCGCAGTCCTCCAGCCAGCCCGCGACATCGGTCTCGCCCTTGTGTTTCAGAATCTGGTGGAACCGGTCCAGTACCTTCCTTTCCCTGTCACTGTCATCCGCACCCGCAACGATGGCGGCCTGCGGCGCCAGCTGCACGGGCGTTTCGGGGCAAAGCCAGGACAGGGCCAAGATGCGACGCAGTTCCGAACGGCGGGCGGCGAGAAGCTCCTTCGCCACTGCCGCCTCCGTGATTTTCTTCTTGCGGGCCGCCACCTCTTCTCGCACCTTCTTCTCCGTAGCGGCTTCGAACTTCGGATCCTGTCGGATCGCAGCCGGTGTGACTGCGGCGGCTCTCTCTTTGACCGCTTGGACGACGTGCCTCTTCTCCAGCGCCAGCAGTTCCTTCTGATCCGCAAGCGAAGCAGGCAGCCCACCGCGCAGGTTCAGCAGCCACTCACCCCACGCCCTGACGCCCCGATTGAAGATCACGTGATTGCGCCAGAGGGCGAGGCGATCCCCCTTGAGCTTCAGCGTGTACGCGCGCGTGGTTGTGTCGGACATTGACGCATTCCGGCGGAGGAGGCAACCCTGGAGAGGGGGTAAGCCTACTGCGGTATGCGGGCCGGAAAAAGGGGCCGAGCGGCAGGGTGGGCGGCGCTACTGGAGGGACGCCATCGTCGCCTCCAACTCCTCGTCCGACATCTGGCTGTAGTCGGGTCTGTCCAGTTCACAGTGCTGGATCAGCCGTATCGTCGCCTCCAGGTGGCGGATGGCGGAAAACCCGCCACGCTGGAGGTCGCCGTGCAGGCAGGCGATCCAGGCTCTCGCAAACCCCTCCGCCCCGCCGTACCCCCGAACGACCTCCGCACAGAGGGCCTTTATGCGGTTGGAGGATGAGGCGTCCCGCACCCGGGACAGATCGCGGGCCATCTTTCGCTTGCTCAGCCGGGCGCGGACTGCCGCCCGCCGGTAGCGTTCGAATTCGTTGTGGCACTGGCGGCACTGCCGCACCCGGTGGTCCGAACCTTGCTTGCGGCGGCGGTATTCGGCCAGCGGGCGGGTGTGAAAGCAGGATTCGCAGAGGCGGGTCGGAGCCGCCGGGATATCGGTTGGGCAGGGACCGGGCATGGGGCTGGACTCCTTCGGCTCACGTTTTTCGAAACCTAAGCGGCGGGCGACCGCCACCCGTCCACTATACTTCCTTACAGTGACCGGCGGTGCCGCTCCACCCGAGCTGCGCCACCAGTTTTTTGGGGCGTCGGACCTCGCCTAGAGGCAAAGGCGTCTGCCGAAGGGTGGCCGCCGCACCTCGTTCGCAAGACCAACTTCATGGAAGGAAGCCCGTTATGGCAGGGATGCTGTCGCAGTTCTCGGACGTTCAACTCACCGAAGTCTACCGCTACACCACTTTGGAAATTATCTGCACGGCGGAGGTTGAAACGGTGTCCGTCCCGAAATCGGAATCACACGCCCGGAACCTGTTCCGCCTCCCATCCCGTCTCATCCAAGCAGTAGTCGACTTCAATCAGCGCCACTCGGCGGCCTGCATCGAAAAACTGACAGCAATCCCTGCCGCCGATTGCGGCGATCCTTGGGACTCGGTCGGTGAACGGCGGTTGGAGGCAGAGGTATTAGCGGCTCTGCAGTCGATCACTCGGCGGGCAGTCGAAGGGTGGAATTTGCCACTACGCAACGCGGATATTGTGGCCGACATTGCGTCCCGCGAGTTGCGGCAGCGGATTCGCGAGGAGTACGAGATCGGTCGGGACGGCCACGTGCAGGCAATAGCTTCACTGCGTTCTGCGCAGACGCCGACCATGCCCGGCGACGCTGGCCCGACGGACAAGCGGAGGAGGCGAAGTAACCGCAAAGCGCCGATCGAACAAATGCTCGGGATCTTGGAAAAAAAGGCATCTGACCGGCTGCGACGAGATTTCTCCGACCCTGACACGTTGCATGAGAAAATGGTGGCCGAGATTTACAGCCTATCGGCGAAAGACCTGGAGGCTCCGGTGAACGAGGCGCTTGAATCACGCGGCATAGAGCCAGTGTCTGCCAAGACCATTTCCCGAAGCGACAAGTACAAGAGCTGGAAACCGTATCGACGGCATATGGTTTTGCCGGTCAGCGTCGCCGCCGATTACGGGTCGGCCTTCACCCAGCTCGGGGAGCGTACCCCGACCGCCAACGACTTCGTCGATGCCGAAGCGATGGCGAACGGCTTAGCCAAACGCAGCGGGCGGAGACTTCGATCCAGTAGCGGGCGCCGGTCCGAGCAGGATCGGGCGGCCGATAAGTGGGCCAAGAGCGCCGGTGTGGTTCTGCCGCCCGCCGATTAGCCCCCATTTTGGACAGTGGACAACGGCGCTGTCCATTGTCCACTCGCGTTTGTAGCCCGGTTTTGTCCGGGTTAGGCCGCGATCGCCGCCCACCCAGCGATGGACAATCCGCAGCGTTGTCCACGCCGCCCTTCTCTCATCAGGCCGCAACATCGCGACCTGGATTCCTCACGGAGAAGAGCGATGACGATGAAGCAAAACGGCGGCAGCCAGCTTGTGGCCCTCAAAGCGGCCCCGGGGACGATTAGTCGGGACGAGGTCTACCGGGCCGACGAAGCCAAGATCCGCATGGGCTGGCGGGATGCGGGGTTCCGGGCCGCTTGTCGGCGTGGGCTGAAGACTCACCGCTGCGGCAAGCGGACGTATGTGACGGGCGCCGCGCTGCTGGAGTTCATCACCGGCGGGAAGGGTGGTGCCACGTGAGGCGCAAACGTCCCAGCACCGCCAACCGCTTCCGTGATGCACGCCGCGATTTGGTGCGAAAGGCCCGGTATCAGCCCAGCGGGCAACTGACGTTCCCGGGCTGGTTCGATACCCCTGCCGAGATGCCGCCCAGCACACGCCAGCCTGTCGCTGGAGCGTGGACCGGAAAGCGTCACCCGTAGTCGCGGCTGTAGGCGGGCTGACAGCCGACCCGCCCACCCAGTCGACCCGCTACGGCGGGGCGAGAAGTTTGTCCAACACATCAAAGCTAAGTGAGCAATCATGGAAAATTCCGATCCGCGCGATTTCACTGCTGAAACCAACCGCCACACTGCCGCCTTCAACGCCGCTGGCCTATCAGCCCCTCAGTCAGCAACGCCTGACCCGTTCGACCCAGCATCGCTGCGGCTGGGCGCGGATTTCTCAGAAGGGTTGGGGGTACGGAAGGTGATCTCCACCATCCCCTGTCGGAAACCCGGCAAGAGTGAGTGGTTCATGGTGCGGGCGGGCGAGGAGTGGCGGCTCCAGACAGCCGTGCTTGAGGTGGAGAACGGCGTCGACCGGGCCACCTATCTCGTCAGCAAAAACCTCTGGGCGGACCTCCATGGCGAGATCGTCCCGGCGCTGGTTCTCACCTGCACCAACCGGGCGGGCGACCTCTTCCTGTGGCGAGTGAAGCTGCCCGGGCCAGATGGGCGGTCGAACACGTGGACCGAGTCCGCGCTGCGAATCGCGCAGGCTGCGGAGACGTCTTGGTGCCGAATGGTGTCCGACACCTCCAACGGCCACTACACGCACTTCGAACCGTCGGCAGAGCTGCCCGCGCCGAAGTGGCCAGATCTCGTATTCAACGAGATCCTGCGAATCGCGTTCCGTGATCGGTACATCGAAACGCCCGACCACCCGATCCTGCGACAGTTGCGGGGTGCCACGTGAGCAACCTCGCAGGGTTTGAGGAGGTGTGGTGTGTCGACACGGAGTATTCCGCAAAGGACGGTCACCGGCCCCAGCCGATCTGTTTGGTAGCCCGCGAGCTACGGTCTGGTCGCCAGCTGCAAGTGTGGGTGGACGAGCTGTCGCGGCTGCGAGCTGCGCCGTTTCGCACCGACAGCCGCAGCCTGTTTGTGGCATATGCGGCGGCGGCGGAGTTCTCGGTCTTCCACGTGCTGGGGTGGCCTGCCCCAGATCGCGTGCTTGACCTCTTCGTTGAGTTCCGCGCGCTCACCAATGGCCTCCTGACGCCGAGCGGCTGGGGGCTATTGGGGGCGCTCGTCCATCACGGGCTGCCCGCTATGGATGGCGGCGAGAAGGAGGCGATGAGGGAGCTGGCGATTCGGGGCGGCCCCTTCACCGACGCAGAACGGACGGCCTTGCTGGACTACTGCGCGGAAGACGTCACAGCCCTCACGCGGCTACTCCCGGCGATGCTGCCCCGCATCGACCTTCCTCGCGCCCTCCTGCGGGGGCGTTACGCGTGGGCGGTGGCGGCTATGGAGCATCGCGGCGTCCCGATCGACGTCGCGACGTTCCAACACCTCAAGGGCAACTGGCACGCGGTACAGACCAAACTGATAGCGGAGGTTGACCAGCGTTACGGGGTTTTCGACGGAACGACATTCAAGCGGGATCGGTTCGCCCGCTACCTGGTCGCCCGAAACATTCCCTGGCCGATGCTGGACAGTGGCCAACTGGATCTCACCGATGACACCTTCCGCTCGCAGGCGAGGGCCTACCCGGCGGTGGCCGAGCTGCGTGAGCTGCGAGCCGCGCTGGGGCAGATGCGGCTGTTCGAAGACCTCGCCATCGGCCCCGATGGTCGCAATCGCACAAGCCTCGCGCCGTTTCGCGCCCGCACGGGCCGTAACCAGCCGTCCAACGCCCGCTTTATCTTCGGCCCGTCCCGGTGGCTGCGAAGCCTCATCCTGCCCCAGCCAGGCTGGGCCATCGCCTACTTGGACTTCATCTCGCAGGAGATTGGTGTCGGCGCCGCGCTGTCGGGTGACGAGGCGATGCTGGAGGCGTATTCGTCGGGTGACTTCTATCTCGCCTTCGCACGGCAGGCTGGGGCAGTGCCGCCTGGAGCGACGAAGGCCACGCACGGGGAACAGCGGTCCCTGTTCAAAGCCGCTGCCCTGGCGGTGATGTATGGCATGGGCGCGGAGTCGCTCGCCCAGAAAATCGGTAAGCCGACCGCCGCCGCCGCCGAGCTGCTGGCGATCCATCGCCGCACGTATCCGAAGTTCTGGCAATGGTCGCAGGCCGCCGTCGACCGAGCCATGCTCACCGGCCAGATCCAGACCGTCTTCGGGTGGCCACTGCGGGTAGGCCCGCAGGGAGTTGGCGGGCGGCCTAGTGCCAACCCGCGCGCACTGGCGAACTTCCCGGTCCAAGGGAACGCCGCCGAGATGCTGCGGCTGGCCTGCTGCCTCCTTGTAGAGCGGGGCGTGCGCGTCTGCGCCCCGATCCATGACGCCCTTCTCATTGAAGGCCCGTCATCCGAGATCGATGCAGTGGTGGCCGACACGCAGGCGGCGATGGCAGAGGCCTCGCGGCTCGTACTGGCGGGGTTTGAGGTGGGCGTCGACGCGAAGATCGTCCGATCGCCAGCCCGCTATCTGGACGAGGCTGGAGCGGAGTTCTGGGACACGGTGACGAGGCTTGCGGGACCGCCCGCCGGCATCGGCAATCCTGCGGATGCACCTCCGCAATCCTGCGGATGCACTTCGGCAATCCTGCGGAACCGGGCTGGTCTTATTAATAGGTCTCTTATGGGAGTCTCTTCTATATCTATGGGGGGTATGGGTGGTGATTAGTGCTGATGACTACCGGGCGGCCTCTCCAGCGGAATTGCCGCCCGCCCCGACCCAGAAGCAGGCGCGCAGGGGGCACCCTGGCGAGAAGTTCTTACGCGGCCCCGTCCCCATCCCCTGGCTGGCGGCAGCCCATCGCCAGTGCAAGTCGGCGATGGGTATCGCGATCGCGCTGTGGTTAGAGATTGGCATGAGGGACAACCGCGAACCCATAAAGGTCACCCAGAAGATCAGGCGGCATATGGGCCTGAGCAATGACCAATCGCGGCGGGGCATCCACGCACTCGCAGCCGCTGGCCTGTTGCGAGTTTGCAAGGGCGGGCGAGGCCGCTGCGCCATCGTTGAGATCGTCACCTCCCGAGCGTCGAAACCGGCGCCCGACAGCGGCGATTCCAACCCCTAAATCAGGGTTGCGCGATTGTGTAATCGCGCTATGATCGAAGGGCAATCGCAACGTGAACGACACGTTGCGATACAGTTGCGAAGGAGTTGGACGATGAACGAAGATGTGAAGGTGTGGGTGATGGAATACGCCGGGCGACTTAACTACTACCTCCAGTGGAAGGATCCGGTGAACCAGCGTCGCAAGACGAAGGCCACCAAGATCCCCCGTACTGGGAAGGCGAGGGAGCGCAAGTTGGCCGAGCGGGCCGCCCGCGAGCTGGAGAACAAGCTGGCGGCGGGGGAGGCCGTGATTCCCTCGCGCTTTTCTTGGGAAGACTTCCGTCGCCGCTACGAAACAGAGGTTGTCCCAGGTCTGGCTGCCAGGACGGGCGAGAAGATCAGCTCGGTGTTCGACCGCTTCGAAGCCGAGATCGGTCCCCAACGGTTGTGGGACGTCGATGAGAAGCGGCTTTCCGCCTTCGTCACCAAACTGCGGCAGGGCAAGCCCGCCAAGGCGGAGCCGGGAGCGGAGTCGCCGCCGAAAGAAGCGCGGGTTGGGCAACTCACTGAATCGACCATCGCGGGCCACCTCGCCCATCTGAAAGCGGCCCTTAACTGGGCGAAGAGCCAGAAGTTATTGCCACAGGTTCCAGCGTTTCCGCGACTGAAACGGGCCAAGATGTCGAAGGGTGCGAAGGTGATGCGAGGTCGCCCAATCACCACCGAAGAGTTTGAGCGGATGCTGGAGCAGGTGGAGCCAGTGGTCGGCGCCGCTACCGCCAGCGACTGGAAGTTCTACTTGAAGGGCCTATGGACCAGCGGGCTGCGGCTGGCCGAGTCCTTGGAACTGTATTGGGATCGCCAGGACAAACTGCACCCGGTGCTGTCTGGTCGCTACCCGATGCTGCGGATTCCCGCCGAGTTGGAGAAGGGCCACAAAGAGCGGCTGCTGCCGATAGCACCGGAGTTTGCCCGCCTTCTGGAGTCTGTGCCGGAGGCCGAGCGTGTTGGTTCGGTTTTCAAACTCGCCCGGCTAGACGGCAAGCCCGGGAAGGCCAACAAGGACAGGGTGTCCAAAGTCATCACCAAGATCGGAATGAGGGCGAAGGTGCGAGTCGATACAAAAAAGACGGCATCGGCCCATGATCTCCGCCGAGCCTTTGGAGAGCGGTGGGCGGCGAAGCTGATGCCCGCACAGCTCATGGAATTGATGCGGCATGAGAGCATCGATACAACGCTCTCCTACTATGTGGGCCGCAACGCGGAGCGGACGGCGGCGATGCTTTGGGAGCAGCATCGAAAAACAACTGGCGATGCGGTCGATAACTCAGTGGAGGTCGGCAAAAGTCATACGGACAACGCTGGGCCTCCTCAAGGCTCCGTCCAGCCATAGACCGTCATTTTATCGGCGCTGAACATCACGTTCGGCCCCTGGACTCCCTGGGTGGGGGAATAGAACCAGTAGCCCAAGCTGGGACCGATGTCTACTTTGGTGGGCGGGCCTAGCAACGCTTCTACTTCCCTTTCGGTCATGCCGCGACGCAGCCCTCGCCAGTTGGCCTTGTCTTTCCATCCAGCGTTAGGAGCTAACGCGGGTTGGCCCGGGGCTGAGGCCTGAGCGCGCAGCTCAAGCTTATCGACCCTTTTCTGCAGTTCGCGGTTCTCGGCCTGCAGTGCCGCGACGGCGGCTTCAAGTTGGGATACGCGAACTGCGAGTGCGGTCTCAGCAGCCAAACCGGCCGCGGGCACGAAGATCGAAAGCAAGAGCGTCAAAGGACAGATTCGCCAGAGAGCGTCTCTCATGGGCAAGTGCCTCCCTTTTAAAGCCGATTACGCAACGGATTACGCAACACCACCAATCTGAAGCGACCAGAAGGCCGGTGTCGCCCGATCGCGAACCCCACGCTTCCCCGTCGTTTCTGCAATGCCGGAGGAGGGACTTGAACCCACACGCCCTTGCGGGCAACGGATTTTGAGTCCGCCGCGTCTGCCATTCCGCCACTCCGGCTCTTGAGGGCGTCGCCGCCGCTCCAGAGTACGCCACTGCG
>Ga0315902_10009322_pt1 | contig 13152 bp, 14 predicted proteins | sample LakEriMetagenome_9_FD_203523 | JGI IMG/M metagenome (GOLD analysis project Ga0315902, IMG submission 203523) | Freshwater fungal communities from buoy surface, Lake Erie, Ohio, United States - Buoy 12 MA117 | ecosystem: Environmental > Aquatic > Freshwater > Lake > Lake biofilm | place: USA... | reverse complement strand
GGAACACAACCCGTAAACAGCCTCGTGGCCGCGCGAGACCCTTGGTATGGGTCTCGCGGGCCACCGCCAAGTAGCGCTACACCTTAAACAGGGCCCACGACTGTCCAAAGATTGGGGTCCACCTCAAACCGCCACCATTTCGTGCATTGATTTCTGACTCTTGCTCTCCAAGTGCTTGAGGCTGGTGGGCTGGACATCGTTGATTTCGTTCATTTGGGGAACCTTTCCATGGCTAATCGGACGCTTATCGGACGCCTTTCGGACGCTTGCGGGACACCCGCAGGAGTCACAACCATTTGCCAGGGAAATTTCCGATAAGAATTTTTCTGCCCTGAAAAACAGGGGTTTCGGCGTTCTATTGCCAAGGCAGGGTTGGTCATGGGAGGGAGGGGCGGGGTCGGCTTTTGGCTCGGTTTCCCAAATAGACCCCCACCCTGCATCCGAGGACGGCTTCCGTTCTCCTTGATGCAAGAAAAAACACCCCCCAGTCCCTAGATAGGGCATGGGTTCATTCACTGATTTCTTGGTGCCGAGAATGGCGTTGGCGAGGTTGCTTCGCGAGCATTCGGAATATCTAGATCCGAAGGCGATAGACGACCTTTTCCACAAGGAAGCCGAGAAACGCCTGCCGACAGTGGTGAGCCCCGAGGTACGGGAGGATCTCCTCGGATTTCTGCGGATGCGACCCACCGCCTACCTGGACAAGGCTTTGAGGCGGGCGGGCATCCCCGATGCAGACTTGGATGAGGCGATACAGACCCTCGTGGTGAAGTTCCTCTACTCGCCTGGCTCGCTCTTTGGGCGATGGGATGTCCGCTATCCGTTCACGCCTCGGTTCAAGTTGTCGGTGAAAAACGGGGCGATCAGCGTTGCCCAGAAGAGGCAAAGAAGGGCGAAGCGGTTCCAGCAACTACCCGCCGATCCCGTGGCACAAAAGCCTGGACTCGCGGACGATCCGATCAGGGACTTCCGCAATTGGATTGAGACGGAATATGGCGAGCCTGTCGCCCGTGTGCTGGGTCAGAGGCTTGCGGACAAGGACACGAAGGAAATGGTCGGTCAACCAGGGCTGGAGACGGCTTATGCCGTGAAACAGGCGGTGCAGAAGATCAAAGCGGGAGCCATCCGCTGGAGCCATTCACACCCCGATTTTCTCCTCCGCGTGCATCGGCTCATGGAGCGGGAGGCAGAAACGATGCGGAGGCGATTCGGCGGAAAGGAGTTGGTCGGGGCGGGCTGATCTTCCCCCTATCTGGAAGGGGCGAAAGACCCTATTTTATAGGGACTTCAGACAGGTCGGGACCAAGGATGTCCCACCCCCGAGTAATGCTGTGGGGTTCGTCACCAGGTTACCCGCCACATGACCCCCGAAAAAGAAGCCCGCGTCCTAATTGACCAGCACCTTCGGGACGCTGGTTGGCTCGTTCAGGATGCGGACGCCATCAACTTGAGCGAGGGACTGGGCATCGCCGTCCGTGAGTTCCCTCTGAACACGGGCTTTGCCGATTACCTCCTCTACGCGGACGGGAAGGCAATCGGCGTCGTGGAAGCCAAGCCCGAGGGGTTTCCTCTCAAGGGCGTGGAGACCCAGTCAAGCAAATACGCCTTCGGTCTTCCGAAGGATCTGCCTCACTACCGTCTTCCCCTTCCATTCGCCTATGAGACCACGGGGAAGGCGACCCAGTTCACGAACGCCCTGGAACCCGACTGCCGAAGCCGTGAGGTCTTCTCTTTTCATCGTCCCGAGGAACTGATCCGGCTCGTCACCAAGGAAGAGCAGGTGCGGGCTTGGCTTCGGAACATGCCCTCATTGGATATGGGCAAACTCTGGCGGGTTCAGATCCAGAGCATCAACAACCTGGAGAAGAGCCTCGCGGAGAACCGCCCGCGATCTTTGATCCAGATGGCGACGGGTTCGGGCAAGACCTTCACCGCGGTCAACTTCTGCTACCGCCTCATCAAGTACGCGGGGGCGAAGCGGATTCTCTTCCTCGTTGACCGCAACAATCTCGGGAAGCAGACGCTCACCGAGTTCCAGCAATTCGCAAGCCCTGTCACGGGCTACAAGTTCACCGAGGAGTACGAGGTTCAACGGCTCACGGGGAAGACCATCAGCCCGAGTAGCAAGGTCTGCATCACGACGATCCAACGGCTCTACGCAATGCTCGCCAACAAAGAGTTGGACGAGGAGGCAGAGGAAGGGTCGCTCTTTGAGACGGACACCTCGCTCATCAAGGAGCCAATCCCCGTCTCCTACAACCCCGCGATCCCGATAGAGACCTTTGATTTCGTCGTCATAGATGAGTGCCACAGGAGCATCTACAACCTCTGGCGACAGGTTCTGGACTACTTTGATTCCTTTCTCATCGGTCTGACCGCAACGCCGACGAAGCAGACCATCGGCTTCTTCAACGGCAACCTCGTTCAGGACTACGGGCACGAGCAGGCGGTATTGGACAAGGTGAATGTTGGCTTTGATGTCTTCACGATTGAGACCAAGGTCACGAAGGACGGGGCGACCCTCGCCAAGGAGCCCGGTCTCTTCATCCCTCACCGTGACCGAAGGACGAAGGGCGTCAAGTTTCGGGAACTGGACGACGACCTGACCTACACCGCTGGTCAGTTGGATCGGGATGTCGTCAACAAGAACCAGATCAGGCTCGTCATAGAGACCTTCAAGAACAAACTGCCCGAGATCTTCCCTGGTCGTACCGAGGTGCCAAAGACCCTCTTCTTCGCCAAGACCGACCAGCATGCGGAGGACATCGTTCAGATCATCCGTGAGGTCTTCGCCCGTGGAAATGACTTCTGCCAGAAGATCACGAGCAAGACCACGGGAAAGAAACCTGACGACCTCCTGAATGAGTTTCGCAACTCCTATGACCCCCGCATCGCCGTGACCGTGGACATGATCGCGACGGGGACGGATGTGAAGGCGTTGGAATGCCTTGTCTTCATGAGAAATGTGAAGAGCCTTGGCTACTTTGAGCAGATGAAGGGGCGGGGATGCAGGGTCGTTTCGCCTGACGAACTCACCAAGGTCACTCCTGACGCCAAGGTGAAGACCCACTTCGTCATCGTGGACTGCGTCGGTGTCTGCGAAGAGGAAAAGAGTGCCACAAAGCCGTTGGATCGGGAGCCGTCCGTCCCTCTGGACAAGTTGCTGGATCTAGTGAGCAAGGGAGTGGCGAACGACGACATTGCCTCCAGCATCGCCAGCAAACTCGTCCGCTTGGATCAACGGCTGGACGACAACCAGCGGGAGATGATCCAGGAGGCATCAGGGGGCAGGAATCTCCAGCAGATCAGTGCCGACCTCCTGACCAGCATTGACCCCGACAAGAACACTGAACTCGCCAAGACAAAGTTCAGTGTGGAGGAGCCGTCGGAGGAACAGGTCGCGAAGGTGGAGAAGGAGCGGGTCGCCGAAGCCCTGAAGACCTTCCACCAGCCGAAACTGCGGGAAGCCATTCTTGGCATTCGTCGCACACTGGATCAGGTCATTGATGAGCAGACGCCCGATGTCCTGCTCAAGGCGGGCTTCAGTGACGAGGCTCTCCTGAAGGCACGGACGATGCTCACCTCGTTCAAGAAGTTCATTGAGGACAACAGGGACGAGATAGAGGCGATCAAGATCCTCTACAGCCGTCCCTATCGTGCTGGGCTTCGGTTCAAGCACATCAAGGAACTGGCGACGAAACTGAACCAGCCCCCGTTCTATGTGGATCCCTCCCGTCCCGAGTCATTGATTCGGCTCTGGCAAGCCTACGAGCTGACGGAGCCACAGAAGGTGAAGGGCAAGGGTGGCAGGCAGTTGGTGGATGTGGTCGCTCTCGTGAAGCACGCGATTGATCCTTCCACGCCTCTGGCTCCCATGGGCATGACCGTGGAGGAGCGGTATCAGGAGTGGCTCGGGGAGAAGGAGAAGGCGGGGATCACCTTCACGGTGGATCAGAAGAAGTGGCTGGATGCGATCAAAGATCACATCGCCAGCAGTCTCGCCATTGAACAGGATGATCTTGAAGAGGTGCCGTTCAACACGATCGGCGGTCTTGGTCGTGCCTATGAGTTATTCGGCGATAGGCTTGCTCCCATCCTTGATGAACTCAATATGAGGCTGGCGGTATGAGCGAGTCCTCGTCGCCCTGGGCGTGGATTCGCCTGAAAGATCTCGTTGAAAACATGTGTCTTGGCAAGATGCTGGACAAGGCAAAGAACCAAGGCACGCTCAAGCCCTATCTCGGGAACATCAATGTGCGGTGGTTCGCCTTTGATCTAACCGAGTTGAAGGAGATGCGGTTTGAGGACGACGAAGTAACGCGTTTTAGTCTTCGCGTCGGAGATCTTGTTGTCTGTGAAGGGGGAGAGCCGGGGCGTGCATCGGTGTGGAGCGGGCAGATGGACTGCATGATGATCCAGAAAGCCCTTCACCGCATTCGCTTTTACCCAGAGGTGTATGAACCTCGCTTTGGGATGTACTTCCTGTTCTACGGAACGACAACGAACCGCTTTGCCGAGTTCTACACAGGAACCACGATCAAGCACCTAACAGGCACCGCCCTATCGGATGTGCTGTTTCCCCTTCCTCCCCTGCCCGAACAGCACCGCATCGTTGAGAAGATTGAAGAACTCTTCAGCGATCTTGATGCGGGGGTCGCCAGTCTTGAGCGAGCCAAGGTGAATCTAAAGCGATACAGGGCATCGGTTTTGAAGTCGGCTGTTGAGGGCAGGCTGACGGCGGAATGGCGGAAAGAGCATCCGCAGGCTGAAGACGGCGGGTTGCTCCTGGATCGCATCCTTCGTGAACGACGGGAGAAGTGGGAGAAGGATCAACTCCTCAAGTTCAAGGAGAAGGGCAAGGAGCCACCCAAGAACTGGCAGAGCAAGTACGAGGAGCCGTCAGCACCAGACACGAGCGAGTTTCCCGAACTGCCCGAGGGGTGGGTGTGGGCGAGGGTGGATCAAGTGGCACCACCTACGGGCGGTCTCACCAAGAACCCAAACCGTGGTTCCTTCAAGCGGAAACTGCCCTACCTCCGAGTCGCCAATGTCTACAGCAACGAACTCCGCCTCGTTGAGCTGGAAGAGATCGGAGTTGAGGATGACGAACTAGAGAGACTGCTTCTCTGCAAAGGCGATCTGCTTGTCGTGGAAGGCAATGGAAGCAAAGACCAGATCGGTCGTGTCGCTGTATGGGATGGATCTATTGAGCCGTGTGTCCATCAGAACCACATCATCAAGGCACGCCCTGCTCACGGCATGAGCCTATGGATGCTGTACTTCTTGATCTCGCCGAATGGACGCACCAGCATTGAGGAGGTCGCAAGTTCAACCTCTGGTCTTTACACCTTGAGCATCAGCAAGGTGGCGAGCCTTCCCGTCCCCCTCCCACCCCTCGCCGAACAAGAACAGATCGTCGCTCTAGTAGAGGAACGCCTCTCCCAGATTGATTCCGCCGAGAAGACCATTGATTCGGAACTAATCAGATCCAAGAGGCTCCGCCAATCCATTCTGAAAAGAGCCTTTGAAGGGAAAATCGTTCCCCAAGATCCGAAGGACGAACCAGCCAGTGTTCTTCTGGAGCGGATCAAAGCGAGCAGGGATGCCGAACAGCCCAAGAAGAAAGCCAAGAAGGCAACGAAGGTGAAGGCGAAATGACCACCAACCAATCCCAACAGATCGTCAACAAGGCATGGAACTTCGCCCATGTCCTCCGTGACGACGGCTTGTCCTACATGGCGTACACGGAGCAGATCACCTTCCTGCTCTTCCTCAAGATGGCTGACGAGGTGACGAAGCCTCCCTACAACAAGCCCAGCATCATCCCTGCCAAATACAACTGGGAGAGTCTGCTGAAGCGGGAAGGGGCGGAACTCGAGACCCACTACCGCCATTGCCTGGAGGAACTCGGCAAACAGCCTGGGATGCTCGGGGAAATCTTCAAGAAGGCTCGTCCCGAAATCCAGAATCCCGCGACCCTCCGCAGGCTCATTGTTGATCTGATTGACGCCGAGAGGTGGTCGTCCATGGACGCGGACATTAAAGGCGACATCTATGAGGGTCTGCTTGCCAAGTCAGCCCAGGAGTCGCCGAAGGGTGCGGGGCAGTATTTCACCCCGAGAGAACTCATCAAGGCGATTGTGGACTGTGTTCAGCCGACCATTGATGACACCATCTGCGATCCCGCCTGTGGCACTGGTGGCTTTCTTCTCTCCGCCTACGACTATGTCGTGAAGCACCAGGGGGCGAGTCTGGACAAGGATCAAAAGAAGCACCTCCGCACGGGCTTCGTTCATGGCGGGGAGATCGTGCCGAACACGGCTCGTCTCTGCATCATGAATCTCTATCTGCACGGGGTGAATGCTGACCCCTGTCCGATTGAGTCGGGCGTGGACAGCCTCGCCAGTGATCCAGGGGATCGCTACAGCGTCATCCTCACCAATCCACCGTTTGGCAAAAAGAGTTCCATCGCCATCGTCAACGAAGAGGGCGAACTGGAGAAGGAAGACCACGCCTACGAGCGTCAGGACTTCTGGACGGCGACGAAGAATAAGCAACTCAACTTCGTCCAGCACATCAAGACGCTTCTCAAGGTGAACGGTCGGTGTGCTGTGGTCGTCCCCGACAATGTTCTCTTTGAGGGCGGTGCTGGGGAGACGATCCGCAGAAACCTACTCAAACAATTTGACTGCCACACGCTCCTTCGGCTCCCCACGGGCATCTTCTATGCCCAGGGTGTGAAGGCGAATGTCCTCTTCTTTGATGGGAAGCCCGCCCAAGAGAAGCCTTGGACAAAGAAACTCTGGGTCTATGACCTCCGCACCAACATGCACTTCACCCAGAAGACGAATCCGCTGAAGCGGTCGGATCTGGACGAGTTCGTGGAGTGCTACAAGCCAGGGCAGATCAACAGGCGGAAGGAGACCTGGAGCGAGACGAATCCCGAGGGGCGTTGGCGGGTCTACGACTACGACGACCTCATCAAGCGGGATAAGGTTTCTTTGGACATCTTCTGGCTCAAGGACAAGAGCCTGGAAGACTCTGAAGACCTACCTCCGCCCGATGAACTCGCCCAGGAGATCGCCGATGACCTCCAGACTGCATGGGAGCAATTCGCGTCAATCGCGGAGAAAATCAAGGGCTAAACGGCGACATCCAATGAAACACATAGTCTTCCTGATTCTGCTTTCATTCGTTGCCACCTCTGGCTTTGCCCAGACGACCGACGGACGCAGACCCACACGAGCACGACGGTCACCTGTGGGGACGCGGGCGGAGGCTCCCAAGCAGTGGGACAAGTCTTCGCAATCCATCTTTGCCGATGACGCATTCACTCTGCTGGGAAAAAAGGACACGGTCACACCGCCACCGCCTGTACCTCCGAAGCCCGCCCCCCAGAACACCTTTGACCGCACCGCTGTGATGAAGGAGTTGGAAAAGGCTGAAGACCAACTGACTGAAGTGCTTGCAGACGAAAAGCGTTTCCGATCCCGCCGAAATGATTTTGACAAAAGCATCAAGGTGCTTGTCGCGAATGCGAAAACACTCGTGCAGGATGACTCCGAGTACAAGGACGACGACACCTACATGGACATGGCACGATCATTGCGAGCCAAGGCGGAGGCTGTTCCCGACACCATAAAAACCGCTGGCTACGCGGGTGCAGGGAAGGCGGTCGGGAAACTCAAGCAGGTCTGCAATGACTGCCATGAGAAATATCGGTGAGTGACCGCGACGGAGTGATTCCGCCACAGACACTCGGACGCACTTCAATTTAGAGAAGGTGAAGGGGTCGCCATGGCAAAGAGAAAGAAGAAAGCAAAGCCCCGCCGACGCAGAGCCGTCGCAACACCTCCGCCACAGTGTGGTGCCGACACGGATGACATTCAGGTTCTGAAGCAGAAAAGATTCGCACCGCTGTATGAAGGACTCAACACAAAGGAAGAGATTCTACGGCGGTGGGAAGACGAAATCCTCGCACCCATACACGACGATGCGGAACTTCTGACGGAAGAACACGCGGAGTTGTTGGTGTTGTGGTGGAGGAACTACAAACGCAACATCCTCACCGACGACCACGAGACCGTTGAGACGGTCATTCTCAAGATTAAGACAGATGCCTTTGTTGACACGCTGACGAAGTTGTTCCGACCAGTACGCTATCGCCGAAGCGTGTACAAAAGGGTGTTTGAACTTGTTGATGGGCTTGGGAAAGCACGGCGGTCTACCCCGCAGTCATCCGAGCCACCGCCCTGTTGAGGTCGGGTTCGGAATCGGGTTCATCGGCTGAACACTCCACCAGCCCGCCGTCTGCCCGCCTGCAGAAGAGATCGTTTTGGACGGCGTATTGCTCGGGGGTCTCCACGGGGGTGCCGATCTGGGCTTCCTCGGGGATCCTGCCCACCACATTGAGAAGTACCTCCAGGTCGTCATATCCGCCGAATGCCTTGAGGATCGGGGTGAGATCGTCGGCATAAATGCCGTGGAGGGCTGAAAACTCACGGACGAGGTGGAATGGCTCCGCTGACTCCTTCTTCCGAATGCGGGTCTTCAGGTAAGTGAAGAGGGTTCCATAGGTCGGCGGGCTGGTCATGGGTCATTCCTTTATTGCTGGGACGACCTATAGGAGTGTGGCGGGACTGTTTTTCTTCATGGGCTGAAAAAAGCCCGTCGTGCCTCGCCCCAGCGGTCGGAAGAGGAAACAAAGCCCCAACTTTTTTGAAACGAATTGATTGAAAACAGGCTTTGTAAAATCTTTACGCCGATTGCCGTCCGAGAACCTCTATGAAAAGGACGGGTGAGAGACTGCACCGAAGAAAGGCATACGGTTCTTCCATGGCGAATCGTCTACTGCTGTTTCGCACGAGGAAACCGAAGGTTTCCGAGGGTGAACTCAATCCATGCCTTCGGCTTCTTCATCGGTCTCGTCTTCATTTTTGTTCCGCCGACTTTCCATCGTCCTACGCAGTTCCGCGTCGGCATCGTCCACGGCTCGTTTGAGACTGGGGCTGGCGGGAAGATTCTCCATCCAGCGGAGCCATGCGGGATGATGCGGGTCTGCACCGACATATCGCCTGACCTGCTTGAACGACATCTGTAGGAACTCGCTTATGTGCCGAATCAGTTCGGGACGCCCTGATAGAGAGGCTCCTTTCGCGATTTCTGCTTCTCTCCCTTTGACTCGTTTTTCAATCTCCCTCTTTGTCATTCCTTCAGCCAAGAAATGACCGAGCATTCCAAACTTCTTCAGACCGAGGCCAGGCTTGAAGAGCAGGATCTTGTGGTGATGCTTCGGCTTCTGCTTGAAGAGGTATCCGACGATATGAAAGGGTTCTCTGACAGCCTCCACCTGCATGTGGTACTTGGAGAACTTGCACAGGCACTTCTCAAATATTCGTCTGACATGGCTTTCATCGCTTGAGAATCCGCCATGAACGAGCATGTGGTAGTGGATTCGGCGGGTGTCGGTAGGAGTAATCTCCATTACCCAAAGAACACTCATTCCTTGACCGTAGTAGCGTCGGAGCCTGTCGGTGAAGGTTCGCCATTCCTTCTTGATTGATTGAATAGAAAGCACGGTTTCCATACTGACCGTGATGAACCATTCAAAATGACGACCAGTCATCTTGTTGGCTTCAATGATGTAGGACTGCTGTTTTGATCCTGCCTTCAAAAAACCCTGAATGCTCTCTGTGAAGCGGTCATCGCAATGAAACTGATTCAAAGAACGCAGGGGATTGGATTGGCAAAGAGGATCGCCTGTGGTGTGGGGAGAGGAAGAATGGCAATCGGTGTACTTATTACTAGGTGGTAGCAGAGGCATTCGTCGCACTCCCGAGATACGGCATCGTCTTGTCGCGGTGCCACTTGTAGAAATAGCCACTGCCCCTGTTCGTCGGGGCTTGTTGGACGAGTCCAAGGGCGAAGGCTTGCGAAGAGGGCTTGCCGTTCGTGCGAAGCCCCGCCGAAGTCAGCGTCCTTCCGACGCTATGACTGGTTCCGCCGACGATTTCGGCTAGTTCCGTGAGGGAGAGGTATTTGTCCTCGCTCATCGTGAGTCCCTCCGCTGGAAAAAAGCCTTGACCCGCTCCAGGTCGGTCGCGGTGAAGGCACGACGATTCTGAAGCCGTTGAGGCTCCTTCAGCCGTCCCGTGGAGAGGGCGTAGATGATCTTGTGGCGGGCAACCCCCGATTCCTTGGAGACATCGGTGATGGAAAGCAGTCTTGTTGGCATGGAAAACCTCCGTTTCGCTGTATCTATGCACGGCGGAGTAATTTCTTCTCCTTGGTGCAACGAAATAAACGAGTGTCGTCCCGTTGTTTTTTGAAACGGGTTTCTGCGGATGACCCACCGCCCGTGGAAACCGCCCTCGTGGGAAAGGCGTCCTAGGGGGATGCGGGCACGCCACCCCGCAACCATTTCCGTTTCGGGATGGATTTTTTGAAAAATTCCCCCGGGTCGGGTCTGCCAGCCCGAGAAATGCGGAACAAATGGAGGCGGGCGGTCGCCTAGCGAACGGAAAACCGACGGCTTGGGACAGAAGCTCTCGGGGGCAGAGCGGGGTCGGCAATGAATGCCCCCTCGTGGGAAACGCCCCCAATGGGATGCGGGTACGCCACCCCCTAATCCCTTTGCCGTTTCGGTTTGGATTTTCCAACGGCACCCTTGGGTCAGGGCGGGTCGCTCGGGAGGTCGCCCGTCCCCCAGATCTGCCTCCGGGAACGGTGGATCGGGGGTCATCAGAAGGAACAAACAGGTGATCCGAAGTCCCTGTCCTGCTGGCAGTTACGGATCATCGGAAGAAAGTTTTGCGACGAGTTATTGGAAAATCTCCTCGCAAATGGTGGGAAGGATCCTGCCATCGGTGTTCGGTGCGGGCGTGACCACCAAGAGAGGAGGTCGTGAAGAACAAGTTGGAGGTTTGGAGGTCAGGAAAATGGTTGCTGGTAACGGGGATGTTTTTCATCTCGCTCGGAATGGACGGGTCGGAGACAGGCATGCTGAACCGATAAGTGAGCGTAGTCCGTGGCAGGGTCAGCCTCCGTCGGCTGGTGTCGGGTCTCTCTCGGTAGAGGAGAACCGCGACATGATTACGGCGAATCGGATTCAGGATCCCTTGGATCGCTTGGCGACGGTTGCCGAGCGGTACATGGACTTTCTTGAAAGGGAAGCCCGAGCCAGCGAGGCGGAGAAGGAACAGCATGACGAGCGGACGCTGACCCCTGCTGAAGCATCCAAGATCCTGCGAATCCATGTGCAGACCGTGATGACCTGGTGCAGGGAAGGGAAACTGGACGCGGTCAAGATCGGTGGGAACAAGGTGAACGGAAAGGGCGGAAAGTTCCTGATCCCTCGTGAAGCGATTGACGCCTACATCGCCCAGCAACGGCTGATTCATGGTTCGCGGAAGGGAGGTGCGAAATGAGTCGCCCTCGCAAGCATTCCGAACCGCTGGTGGTGGATGTGGACGGTGTGGAGGTTCCCGCCACCCTTCGTCGTCAACGAGGGAAGGCAGGAAACTGGGAAGTCCGTTGGAAGATGCACGGCGTCCCAAATGAGCGGTCAACGGGAACCCCGCTCTTTGAGGAAGCAAAGCGGATCGCCCGCAAGATCCTTCGCGGAGAAGAGACGGTAGATGTCCGTCGGCGAAACGAGGGCATGACCGTCGCCGAGTTTGAGCGTATCCAGAGGGACTACCACGCTCGGAACTCCCGCCACGAGGCGGGTGAAAGCACCCTTAAAGAGTTCCTCGGGGTGTGGCGGAGTTTTCTTCGGGTCTGTCCCGTGAAGACCGTGCAGGAGGTGACGGAACAGATTGCCCTGCAATATCTCCGACGCCTTCAAGGGATGAGTAAGACCGAGAACCGTAAGTGCAAGAAAAAGTCTCCGACGAAACTCTCCATCAAAACGATCCACAAGCACATCCGCACTTTGGCGGGAGCGTGGAATCTCATTCGGGAAGGACATTCCCAAAGAGTGGGCGGACTTCACCAGCACCAACTGGTTCAGTCCAACCCGTGGCAAGCGATCCGCAACAATGTCCCCAATGCTCAACTGGAGGACGATGAAGATCCCGTTCAGTTTGACCTGGAGAACATGGACTTGGGGCAATTCCTGGATCAGTTCAAAGGTCACCCTGTCGGAGAACTTTTCATCATCACGAGTTTGTGGTGCTGGGGGCGGATCAAGGAAATGACTCGCATGGAGTGGAGTTGGATTCAGGGTGACTATGTCGTGTTCCCCAAATCAAAAACGAAGGGCGGGCGAGGCAAGGTCGCAAGGCTTCCCCCATTGATTATGGAACGACTGACGGCGATTCGGGATTCCGATAGCCCTTATGTCTTCGCCCGCTGGGTAGAGGATGTCAGGGCTAATGCAGGTCGTCCCACGCGAGTCCAGCGTTTTGATCCTGGTCGGATGAGAGGGCAGATGGAGAAAATCATTCCCGCCTTCGCCGAGTCTATTGGTAGACCCGAGATCAGCCACCATGCCTTGAGGCGGACGGCAATGGAGTTGGGCGAAGAGGCTGAACTTCGGCAAGCCGAGAAGACCTCCGCCGAGAAGTTGCAGACCACGGTTGGAAACAAGAGGCGGAATTACACGAAGAGGTTGGGCAAGAAGGCGTTCACCCTTGCGGACGGTCTCTACTCCAACCTCACGACCGCCCTCCATGACTTCCCTGCCCTTGCCAAGAGACTCGGTTGCGAACCATTGGAGATGCTCGCGGAGCAAGAGGCTGAAAAGCACATGCGGATGTTGACGCCTCTCCAGAGGCAGAGATTGGCGAAGAGGCTTCTGGAGGGTGACGCCGAGGGCGAAGACCACGGCGTTGCCTGATTCGTCAGATCAGGTCGGCTCGGATTCCATGGGTGGCGACCCGATGGGATCGCCGTCCCTTTTGGATCCGATTTTGCGTCCCGTCACCGTGGCAATCCGATTCCCAAACCCCCCGAGTTTGGGTTTGGTTTGGGTTTGGGACTTTGTCGTTGGGATCACCAAAGGCGAAAATCGCAAAAATCAACTATGCCGGAGGTGGGACTTGAACCCACACGCCCTTGCGGGCAACGGATTTTGAGTCCGCCGCGTCTGCCATTCCGCCACTCCGGCTCTTGAGGGCGTCGCCGCCGCTCCAGAGTACGCCACTGCGCACG